>Ga0163146_10002720_pt1 | contig 23337 bp, 21 predicted proteins | sample OliLakLV19MP7G1_FD_148648 | JGI IMG/M metagenome (GOLD analysis project Ga0163146, IMG submission 148648) | Freshwater microbial mat bacterial communities from Lake Vanda, McMurdo Dry Valleys, Antarctica - Oligotrophic Lake LV.19.MP7.G1 | ecosystem: Environmental > Aquatic > Freshwater > Lake >...
CTCGCCGTGCCGTTCGGGTTCAGGCGGTAGAGGCGGTGCGGAAGCAGCGGGCCAAAGCCGTTCGAGACCTGAACCAGGTCCATCGAACCCGCTTCGCTGCCGCCGCTACTGCCGCCGCCGCAGCCGGTCAGGACGAGCCCAGCACCGAACAGGAAGCTCAGCGCCGGAATCCGGCAGGGCGATTGGGGTTGCGTCATCGGATCGGATCCCAGGGCAGGCGTCGGAGGAGTGAACGGCTCGAGTACGAAGGCGATCGCGGAACGCGCCCGCGGAGAGACTCGGAGGGCAGGCCGGCGGCAGGCCGAGAGAGTAGAGATCGCGCCGGCTGGCTGCTACCCCGCGGACCCCGGTTGGGGGCGAGGGGTCACAGGCCCAGCGCGAGAGACTCAAGATTCGTGCCCGGATGGTTGTCGCGCTGTTCGGCCGCGACAGGCCCTATCCCAGCCCCGCAAAGAGGTTTCGCACGCACAGTTGACCCCGCCGAAGCCCCGACTCGCACGTCGTCCGCGCAACGGGCGTGCGGCGCCGCACACGACAAACGGGGATGGACCACGCGCCGGCAGACCGTAGGCTCCCCTCCATGGCCGCTTCCGAGCACGTTTTCGATGCGCACGCGCTCGACGAGGAAGGACCTTCCGGTGCTCCCGAGGTCGAGGTCGAGTCCAGCCTCCGACCCCAGAGCCTGGGCGAATTCGTGGGGCAGGAGCGGGTGCTCGCGAACCTGCGCATCGCCGTGGCCGCCGCGCGCGGACGATCGGAACCGCTCGATCACGTGCTGTTCTCGGGCCCGCCGGGTCTCGGGAAAACGAGCCTCGCTCGGATCCTCGCGCGCGAACTCGGCTCGCAACTCCACGCGACGAGCGGACCGGCGCTCGAACGCCCGCGCGACCTCGTGGGCATCCTGACGCAGCTCGGTCGCGGAGACGTGCTCTTCGTCGACGAAGTCCATCGCGTGCCCGCTGCGGTCGAGGAGTACCTCTACTCGGCGATGGAAGACTTCTCCGTCGATTTCACGCTCGATCAAGGTCCCCACGCGCGCGTGCTGCCGCTGCCGTTGCAGCCGTTCACGCTCGTCGGCGCGACCACGCGCGAGGGACTCTTGTCGGCACCGTTTCGCTCGCGCTTCGGGATCGCTGAGCGACTCACGCCGTATCCGGTCGACGAACTCGAGCGAATCCTGCTGCGCTCGGCGGACATCCTCAGGGTCGGCCTCGCCCCCGACGCGGCGAAGACGATCGCCGAGCGCGCACGCGGGACGCCGCGCATCGCGAACCGATTCTTGCGCCGCGTGCGCGATCTGGCGCAGGTTCGCGGAGAGAGTCGGGTCGAGCACGCGTTGGCTCGCGAAGCGCTCGCGGCGCTCGGTGTCGACGACAACGGACTCGAAGCGCTCGATCGACAGATCCTCGCCGTGCTCGTCGCGAGCGGCGGCCTACCGGTCGGCATCAAGACGATCGCGGCCGCGGTCGGCGAGACCGAGGACACGATCGAGGACGTGTACGAGCCGCATCTCTTGCGCCAAGGGTTCATCCACAAGACGGGGCGCGGTCGCGTCGTGACTTCTGCCGGCTGCGGCGCGATCGGCGTGGATCCGGCCACGATTCGCGCGGAACCGGGACTCTTCTCCTGAGCGAGAGGCCGTGAAGAAATCGATCCTACGCCCTCTCGGAATCCAGTTGCGTCGCTCTGCGACGCGAGAGCCCATGAATACTCCTCGGGCTCTGTGCGCGTGACATCACCGGCGCTCGCTTCGTCCGCGCGAGCCGGGTTCGGGTTCCGACTCCTGGCGCGATCCGGCGCCGCGCGGCGCGGCGTGTTCACGACGCCGCACGGTGACGTCCTGACGCCGGCGTTCATGCCGGTCGGCACGAAGGCGACGGTGAAGGGCGTCCTGCCGCGCGACCTCCACGAGCTCGGCGCGACGATGATCCTCGCGAACACGTACCACCTCCATCTCCGACCGGGCGAGGACGTCGTGCAGAAGCTCGGCGGCTTGCACGCGATGATGGCCTGGAAAGGCCCGATCCTCACGGATTCGGGCGGCTACCAAGTCTTCAGCCTCGGCCACATGGCGAAGATCGACGCGGACGGCGTCTCGTTGAAGAGCGTCGTCGACGGTGCTGCCGTGCGTCTCACGCCCGAGCGCGTGATCGACATCGAGCGCAAACTCGGCGCCGACGTCGCGATGGCGTTCGATCATTGCCCCGCGGATCCGACGGATCGCGCGCAGGTCGCCGCGGCCGTCGAACGCACGCACGATTGGCTCGCGCGCTGCGTGCGCCGCCATCGCGAGCACGGTGCGGAGGATTCGGGACAAGCTCTCTTCCCCATCGTGCAAGGCGGCGTCTTCGAAGACCTGCGCCGACGTTCCGCCCTGAGCGCGCTGGAACACGACTGCGTCGGCCACGCGATCGGCGGCGTGAGCGTCGGCGAGTCGCGCGAACAAGCGCGAATCGCCGTAGAAATGAGTGCGCCGCTCCTCCCCGACGATCGTCCGCGCTACCTGATGGGCGTCGGCACGCCGTCCGACTTCTTCGATGCGATCGAGCGCGGCATCGACCTGTTCGACTGCGTGACGCCGACGCGGCACGCGCGCAACCACCGCGCGTTCACGAGCCAGGGCGAGGTCAACTTGCGCAACGCGAAGTACCGCGAGGACACGGCGCAGCTCGATCCCACGTGTGCGTGTCCGTGCTGTCGCGACTACTCACGCGGGACGCTGCGACACCTGTGCTCGAGCGACGAGATGCTCGGCGGGATGCTCTTGTCGCTGCACAACCTGTCGTACTTCTTCACGCTGATGAGCCGGATCCGCGCGGCGATCGAGGCGGACACGCTCGGCGCGCTGCGCAGCGAGGTGCTCGGGGCCATGGTGCCCGATCCCGCGGTTTGACCGCGCGCTCGAGCGCGCCCAGTCCCGCTCGGCGCGGACCAGCCAGGGTCCCGTTTCGTTGTCCGGCGTCGCGGAGTCCGTCGAGGGCTCGGGCGGCCGCAGACGAACGAGCGCCGAGAGATCGCGCAGCAGCCGCGGAGCCGCAAGTTCTCGAGCTCGGTGCCGGGCGACTGCTTGCGCGACCGAGACCGTCGCCGCGCGAGCGACGGACGCCCTCATCCGCAACGCGCCGACCGACTACTTCGGCTTGTAATCCGGACACCGCACCGCGTTCGGGCGCTCGGGCCGAACGCAGGCCGTGCCGTAGTCCCACTTGCACGAGTCGCACAGGTAACGCTGGCTCTTCAACGCGAACAGGCGGCGCAACGCCTCGACGAGGCGGCGCGTGAACGGCACATCGCGCGTCGGGTCCTTGGCCACGTGGGTCTCGAAGGCTCGGGAGTGTCGGAAATTCGAGCGTGGATCGCGACGCACGTGCGCCGCGATCCACGCTCGTCGAACTCAGCGACCCGTCGGAGCCGAGAGGATCTCGATCCGCGTCGCGTCGATGCGCATCGGTCGATCGACCGACCCCGCCGAACGCGTCATCGCGCCCTGCACGCCGATCTCGGCGCCGGCGAACATAGCCAAGTCGTAGCGTCCGCTAGCGCACGTGACCTCGGAAGCCGTGCGACCGGCCCACTGCACGTAGAAGCGACCGGGCACTTCTTCGTCCTGGCGCAGCCACCCGCGCGCTTGGAAGCGACCCCACAGCGGATCTTGCGCGAGCGAGGCTTCTTCGAGCTGCGCTTGAGCATCCGTGAGCAACTTCTGACGCTGCGACTCCTGCAGCGCGGCGTCGGACTTCAAGCGCGCGATCTCTTCGTGGTAGCTGATCTGCTCGAGCCGCAACTGCGCCGTGCTCGTGTGCGCACCGGTCGGGTTCGCGGCGATGTAGCGCTCGAATTGAGCGCGCACGGACTTCCACTCGGCGCTACCGGCGGACTTCGCGGTTTCGTAAGCGCGCTCCGCGGTCTCCCAAGCGTTTTGAGCGGGCGCGGCATCCGGATTCGCGGGCGTGCCGTTCGCGCCGCCGGCTGCGGCACCGGCACTGCCGGCAGGAGCACCGGCACTGCCGGCAGGAGCACCGGCACTGCCGGTGGAAACACCGGCGCTGCCGGCAGTGACACCGGCGTTGCCGGCTCCAACACTGCCGCCACTCTTCAGATCGATGAGCGCAACTGCTGCGGTCGACTTCTTCACCGCATCCATCCACGCGCTGCGCGTGTCGAGTCCGCTCTCGATCGGCGCGGTCTCCGTCGCGCGAATCCAGCCGCGCACGCCGGGCGGGGTAACGATCTGCACCCAGTCGTCGACGAGCGGCTTCGTCGGTTCGTGCCGCGCGAGCACGCGCACGCGATCGCCCTCGTGCAGTTGTTGTTCGAGCGGGAAGCTGTCGACCGTCGACGACGGCTTCGGACGCATGCGCACGCCGTCACCGGTGACCTCGGCGACTCCCGATTGCGCAGTTCCGCGCAGAAATCGGCCGAAAACCCACACGTTGAGACCTTGCGGCGGCTCGACCGAGAGCCAACCGGCTTGTTCGCCGTAGACCGCGAGCAACGTTCCCGCGGGAACGCTCGCGACGGCGACACCTTTCGGGTCGGCGACGTTCGTGAGCTTCGCCGCGCTGCTCGAGCGGACGTAGCGATCGGGCTTCGCCTCCTGCACGAGTAGGTTCGGAGCCGTGGCGCGCGCCACGTTCGCGTCCGCGAGCGGCGCGAGGGCGAGGAGACCGAGGACGATCGAATGCGTGAGCGAGGGCGTCATGGTGGATTCGCGGTCGTTCCTGACCCGGCGGCGCCGGACGCGGCGTCTTCGCGAGGGCCTCGACGAACGACCGGCCCGACTCTAGCCACCCGCGAAACTCGGATCCACAAGCCGAAATCGAGGTCCGCTCCCGAGCATGGCGCGCGAGCGGTCGATCGGTCACGATCCGCGGCGCATGGATGCGATCTCTGCCGAATCCCCGAGCGCGTGGCGCGACGCACCCGGCACCGGCCTCGACTTCCCCTACATGGTCTGGGCCCGGACGCGCTCGGGGGCGGCTCGTTTTCCGCTGACGCAGTCGGGAATGCCGCCCGCCGATGCGCAGGTCCTCGGCGCCGCGCCGCCGATCGAGATCGGGCACGCCGCGGTCGTCCTCGCCGAGGTCGAGCGCGCGCTCGCGCGACGTTTCCGCGTTCCCCCGGAGCGCGTCGTCGCGACGCTCGGCGCCTCCGGCGGCCTGCACGCCTCTGCGTGGACGTGGTTCGGACCGGGATCCCGCGTCGTCGCGGACACACCGTCCTACGAGCCCTTTCGAGCGCTTCCGCGGCGGCTGGGCGCCGATCTGCGCGTGCTCGAACGGCGCCTCGAGGACGGTTGGCAAGTCGATCCGACGCACGTCCGCCGGCTCCTCGGCGCGGGTCCGGGCCGAGGCCACGTGTTCCTGGCGAACCCACACAATCCGACCGGCGTTCAGCTCGGCCGCGAACGGATGACGGAGCTCGCGCGCGAAGCCGAACGCGCCGGCGGACTGCTCGTCTCATGCGATCTGTACGGCGAATACGAACCCGAGTCGGAGCGCGTCGACGCGTTCCGCTCTGCGCCGAACGCAGTCTCGATCGGATCGCTGACGAAGGCGTACGGACTCGGCGCGCTGCGCATCGGCTGGATCGTGCTCGGCGAAGGCGTCGCCGCCGACGTGCACCGCGTGCGCGACGCGACCTATCTCGCGTGGGTCGATGCACCGATGGCGTCGCTGCGCCTCGGACTCGCGGCGCTCGAGCGTTTGCCGCAACTGCTCGAGCCGTACCGCGTGCTCACCGCGAGCGTCCGCCCGCTGTGGACGAAATGGCTGCGCGAAACCCCCGGCGTGCGCGCGTTCGTCCCCGATCACGGGATCATCGCGTTTCCGCGGATCGAGGGCGTCGCGGACACGTTCGCGCTGGCCGAGTACCTCGTGAAAGAGCACGAAGTCGGCGTCGTCCCCGGCGAGTTCTTCGGGATGGCTGGCCACGTGCGCGTCGGCTGCGGACTCTCCGCGGACGTCATGCCCGAAGCGCTCGCGCGACTCACGCGCGGGATCGCTGCGTGGCAGGCGAGACGAGGTTGAGATAGGTTCCCGCCCACTCGATGCGCACGTACCTCCGCTCGAAGATCCACAAGGCGCGCGTCACGGCCGCGGACTTGAACTACATCGGCTCGATCACGATCGACGTCGAGCTGATGGAGAAGGCCGACATCGCCGAGTGGGAGAAGGTCCTCGTCGTGGACAACACGAACGGCAACCGGCTCGAGACGTACGTGCTCGCCGGCGAACGCGGCAGCGGCACGATCCAGATGAACGGCGCGGCCGCGCACCTGATCCGCACCGGCGACGAGGTGATCGTGATGACGTTCCAGACGACGGATCGCCCGACGCCGCCGCGGCAGATCCTGGTGGATCCGAAGAATCACTACGTGCGGGATCTCTGACAGCCCGTGGAGAGATCCAAGCGACGGGCTCTCCGATTTCCGTGGCGACGCTGTGCGTCACGCGAGGTCGTGAGTTCCGTGAGTTCCTCGCGACATCTGGACGCACGATGAGCGCCGCGCTCCCGCATCTCGTCGTGTTCGCCGACGACTGGGGACGACATCCGTCGAGCGCGCAGCATCTGGTGCGCGAGCTGCTGCCGCGCTGGAACGTCGATTGGATCAACACGGTCGGGACGCGCAGGCCGAGCTTGTCGGTCGCGGACGCGAAGAAGGTCGCGGCGAAGTTGGCGAGCTGGATGAAGCCGGCCGAGAGCGGCGCGACTTCGGAATCGGTCGCTTTGCCGGAGAATCTGACAGTTCACTCGCCGATGCACTGGCCCGGTTTCGGCGCGGGCTGGGAGCGCGGATTGAACGCACGCCTGTTCGACCGCGCGCTGCGTCCGTTGATCGAGCGCGCCGAAGCCGTGGTCGCGACGGCGCCGATCGTCGCGGATCTCGCGGCACGTGTGCCGGATGCGAACTGGATCTACTACTGCGTCGACGACTTGTCCGAGTGGCCCGGTCTCGACGCGGAAGCGTTGCGCGCACTCGAAAAGGACTTCCTGCCCCGCGCGAAGAAGATCGTCGCCGTGTCCGAGCACCTGCGCGCGCGCCTGAAGTCGATGGGCTTCACGAGCGAGCTCTTGACGCACGGCTTCGAGCCATCGCACTGGCGCTCGGTGACGCACCGCGCCGCGCCCGAGGAAGGCGAGCTGCCGGTCGCCGTCTTCTGGGGCGCGATCGATCGACGTCTCGACGTGGGTATCGTCGAAAAGCTCGCCGAACTCTGCGATCTGCGGTTGATCGGCCCCGAGCAAGATCCCGATCCGCGCGTGCTGTCGAACCCGCGCGTGCAGCGACCCGGCCCGGTCCCCTACTCCGAGCTGCCGCGGATCGCGAGCGAGGCCGACGTGCTCGTGATGCCCTACGCCGACCTGCCGGTGACGCGCGCGATGCAGCCGCTCAAGCTGAAGGAGTACCTCGCGACCGGACTACCCGTCGTCGCGACGTCGCTGCCCGCGAACATCGAGTGGGCCGACGCGCTCGACCTCGTGGACGAGCCGTTGGCGTTCGCGCGCCGCGTGCTCGAGCGCGCCGCCGCCGCGCTGCCCGCCTCGCAAGCGCGCGCGCGCGAACGCCTGCGCGACGAGACGTGGACCGCGAAAGCCCAGCAGTTCGAGCGCTGGATCCGCCGATCGGAGCCGCGATGAGGCCGCGCGCCGCGCACTCGAGGTCGTCCCCGAAGTCGTTCCGCAAGACGCTTCGTGCTTCGTTCCGCGCGCGTCTCCACACGTCGTTCCCCGCACCGTCCCCCAAGTCCCTGCTCGTGTCCGTCCCGACGTCGAGCGCCCCTGCCGCTCTCGCCGCAGTACCGCGATGAGCGCCGGTCCCGCATCGCCCAGCGAACGCATCACCGTGATGCACGGCCGCATCGTGAGCGGACGCGGCGGCGGCCCCGAGAAGACGATCCTGAACTCGCCGCGTTTTCTCAGCCGGACGCGCTGGCGCGAGATGGCGCTCTACCTGCACGCACCCGGCGACACGGGGATCGCCGAGCTCGCAGCGCAAGCGCGCCAGCTCGAGTGCCCCTTCTTCGCGATCCCCGAACGCCTGCCGATCGACCTCGGCGTGCTGAAGCAGATCGCCGAGCTGTGCGCGCGAGAAAACGTGCGCATCTGGCACGGCCACGACTACAAGTCGAACCTCTACGGCCTCTTGCTGCGCCCGCTGTGCAACTTCCGCCTCGTGACGACGGTGCACGGCTGGGTGCAGAAGACGGACAAGACGCCGCTGTACTGGGCGGTCGATCGCTGGTCGCTGAAGCGGTACGAGCGCGTCGTCGCGGTGTCGCAGGACTTGTACGCGACGTGCCTCGAGATCGGCGTCGAGCCTGCGCGTCTGTCGCGCATCGACAACGGCATCGACGTCGCCGCGTGGAAGCGCCGCGGTCCCGCGGCTGATTCACCGCTGCGCGCCGGAGTTCCGCGCGGTCGCCTCGTGGTCGGCGCGGTCGGCCGGTTGTCCGACGAGAAGGGCTTCGACCTGTTGATCGAGGCCGTGAACCGCGCCGCCCTGCGCGGCGCCGACCTCGAGCTGTGGATCGCCGGCGAAGGCCCGGAGAAGGGGAAGCTCGACGCCCTCGCCGCGCGCACGAACGGTCGCGTGCGGCTGCTCGGGTTCCGATCCGACGTGCGCGACCTGATGGAAGCATTCGACCTGTTCGCGCTGTCGTCGCTGCGCGAGGGCCTTCCGAACGTGGTCCTCGAAGCGATGGCCTGCGAGGTGCCGCTGCTCGCAACACGCTGCGGCGGAGTCGAAGCGGTCGTGCGCGACGACGTGGAGGCGTTGCTCGTGCCGATCAGCTCGTCGAAGGCGCTCGAAGACGGCCTGGTGCGCCTCGCATCCGACTCAGGCCTGCGAACCCGACTGGCCAGCGAGGGCCGCAAGCGCGTCGAGCGCGACTTCTCGTTCGCGCGGCGGATGGAGCGGTTCGCGGACCTCTACGACGGGCTCCTCGAGGGCTGACAGGCCGCACGTCCGTTGTTGGGTGTAACGAAACTCCGGCACGCCGACAGTCGTCGGCTTGAGTGCTGCCAGCCAGTGAACCTCCTCCAGCCCCTCGTTGATGCGGCGCTTGTCGGCGGCTGTGGGCGCACCGTTCTCCACCAGCAGCTTCTTCGGCACGCGCTGGTCGACGCGCGCGCTGGCAGGCAGGTCGAGGGCGGCGATGAGGTCGGCTGCGTTCACCGCACATCTCCTTCCCTGGGCGGGTGTGCCAGCCACGCCCGCCCTTTCTCCGTGATGCGATACTTCTGCAGGCGGCTGGTGGGCTTGTCCGGAATCGTGCGCTCCAAAAGGCCATCCGCAAGCAGTACGTCGAGGTAGTTGCGCTGGAACGTTTCCCGGTGACGGAAGCCGGTCGCCGCCTGGATCTCGTGGCTTCGACATGGCGCCGCCAGGCAGGCGGACAAGGCCCTTATCACCCAACCCTCAACCTGTCCGGTCACTTGTCCGGTGACTTGTCCGGTGACTTGTCCGGTCGCCGCCGAAGTGACAGCCTCGAGCGCCCGCCCAGGCACGCGGCGAATGGTCACGACAAAGCCATCGGTCACCTTGAATTCAGGCTCCGGCAGGCCTCCCTTCCGGCACCGAGCGATCATCTCGAGTGTGCCGGTGCCCATCCGTTCGATGTACTTCGTCAGATAGAGCGGCTCTGCGAGCAGCGGGTTGCCGGGCACCGAGCCGTGCGGCTGGCGGAGCATCTCGAGCGTCAACGAGGGCGGTAGCGTTCCGGGATTCCAGACCTCGAGCCGGTCGGCGAAGAGCATCACCTGCACGCTGCCGTTGCTCGTGTAGTCGCGGTGCGCAACCGCATTGACGATCGCCTCGCGCACGACCTCGAGCGGCATCTCGTAGGCAACTGGCGCCTCAACACTGAGCGCCCGAGTTCCCACCGCCAGGTTGAGCTTGGACATGACGAAGTCCAGAGCCTGATCGACCAGTTCGAAGACCGTTCCCTTGTAAACCTGATACGACGGAATGGGTTTGGCGACTCCCGTGCCGTGAAAGTGAGCACACTTCACTTCGGACGAAATCAGGAAGCGCTGTGGCTGCCTGCCGAATAACAGCACGGCAGCATGCGTCGGACGCCCACGATTCAGCAGGTTCAAGTGAGTCAGCAATTCCTCGGGCGCAGACCCTTCGGGCAGCGGCAGCCCGCGCGCGCGTCGCGCACGCCCGAGAAAAGCGGCCATGCGCAACTCATCCAGATCCGCAAGGGTCGCATCGGGACACGCTGCCGCGTCGAATGGTCCGGTCCGGAGCAGCTCGAAGTCCTCGAGATACTGCACCAGGGCGGCGTACAGCCCACCGATCAGTTCTGGCGTCGAGGCAAACCGGCGGCGAACGAGCTGTGCCCCGGCCTTCGCGATGAACGCCTGCATCTGCGGATCACGCGCGGCGTCGGTGGCGCCTTTGACGAAAATGAGCCGGGTCTTTCGCAAGTCCGTGGCGCGATCGAACTCGCGCTCTGTAGGCGAGACCCCCTCGCCGTCCACGGAGCCGTACTCGCTGCCGAACACGCCGAGGTAAAGATCGCAGCGCTCCACCTCGTCCAGATAAACATGGTCAGCGCGCCGGTCCCTGGCGGGCATGTCCTCGAACAGGAACACGGAGAAGAACCGGCGCAGCAGCGCGTCCCCATGTACGAAGTCACGGATCGCCTTGCGTTCCTCGGCGAGCTCCCGTTGCACCGAGCTGAGAAAGATACGCCTCGTCACCCCACGGCCTCCGCCTCGGGCAGCACCACGAGGAATGCCACGACCTCGAAGTCGTTGATGCCGGCAAACTCGCCCTTGAGCGCGTGCGTGCCACCCGGCGTGAAGAGACTGGCGACCGCGCGCTCCTCCGTCTTGCCGACGACAGAGGCAACGGCGGCGGCGAGCAGGCGCTGCGCGTGCTGCATGTCTTCGCCCTGCTTGGTGGCCTTGTCGAAGCGGGCGCAGGCAGCGGCGTCGGGCAGATCGCGGCCAACGCACACGCGCTTCAGGCGATCGAGGATGCGCTTCGCCTGCGGGAACGGGAGCAGGACCGCGCCGTCGGCGGCCACATGCACGAGATAGTGCGGCGCCAGCGGATAGCCCGGCTCGAACGCGCGACCGGCTGCCTCGCCCTCGGCCCGCAGGCAGAAGATGATGCCCGGCGGCACCTCGGCCTCGCTCGTTGTCGTGACCGCGCAGGTGCCCAGCGGCATCGCTTCGAGCATGCCCGGATGGGCCCTCACGTACTCGGCCAGGTCGATGCGGAAGTCGGTGAGCGTGAGGTCGGCGATGGACACACCGGTCGAGAGATCTTCCAGGTCGATGACGGCGTCCTGCAGCTTGAGCAATTGCTTGCGCCGGTACTCCAGGTCGTTCATCTGGTTGCCGGAGTCCTGCTCGATCAGGTTCTCCTCGCCCGTGGCCGAGATGTCGAGCAGCACCATGCGGCCGCTCACCCGTTGCTCGAGGTTGATGTACTCCTCCAGCTCCATGTTGGGCCAGAAGTTGACGAGCTGGATGCGCTCGTTGGGCGAGCCGATGCGGTCGATGCGGCCGAAGCGCTGGATGATGCGCACCGGGTTCCAGTGGATGTCGTAGTTGATGAGCCAGTCGCAGTCTTGCAGGTTCTGGCCCTCGGAGATGCAGTCGGTGGCGATGAGCAGGTCGAGGTCCCCTTCGCCGACGAACTCCTCGGGTCGCTCCTTGGCCCGGGGAGCGAACGCCGTGAGGATCGAAGACAGATCCTTGCGCAGGCGAGGCAGCGTCGTCTGGTTGGTGCCCGTCCCCGTCACCAGCGCTGACTCGATGCTGAGGGTCTTCTTGGCCCACGGGGCGAGCTGCTCGTAGAGATAGCGTGCCGTATCGGCGAACGCGGTGAAGACGATCACCTTGCGATTGCCGGCGTTGATCGGAGTCCGGCACTTGTGCTCGATCACCTCGCGCAGCTTGGCGAGTTTGTCGTCGCGCTCAGCGCTCACCTGCCGCGCGGCAGACACGAGGGTGGCGAGGCGGTTGCGATCCTCGATCAGATCCTGCTTCCAGCGAATGAGATCCACGTCCTTCAGCAGCACCTTGACCTTGCGGCCGACGAGCAGGTTCTCGAAGGCCGGATCGTCCAGGTCCACGTCCTCGATTTCGATCTCTTCCACCTCCTCGGCGTGCGCCTCGATGCGCGCCAGGGTGGCTTCTACGTCGCGAAGTTGCCGCCCCACCGTGAGCGCGAACGACGACACGGCGCTTTCCATTCGTTTGAGCACATTGACGCGCAGCAGGTGGATCAGGCTCTCTTCGCGGTCCGCCTGGCGGAAGAAGCCGGTGCCGCCCTTCACCTCGGTGCTGTACTTCTTGTCGTAGGCCGCCTGCTTGTGCGGGAGCACGTAGCGGAGCGGGGCATACGAGGCGAGGTTGAGGCGCCGGATCTCGAGGTTGATGTCGCGGATGGAGCGGAACTCCCCGGCGCGGTCCACGTCGGCCTTGATGTTGATGGGCTTCAGGCGGTCAGGGAACCGGCCCGTCTCGGCGATGCCGTAGTACTTCTCGATGTGCTTGCGCGAGCGGGCGATGGTCAGCAGGTCGAGCAGCGCAAAATAGTCGAAGCCGAGCATCTCGATCAGACGCGACGGCGACCTCTCCGCGTCGTCGAGATCGAGCCAGCGATTGAACTGCTTCTGCGCGAGACGCGTGGTGCTATCGATGCTGCCGATGCCGTGATCGATGAGTGCGGTGTCGTCGCCTTCGGTGGCAAAGGCGATCTGGTTGCGCAGGTCGGCCAGGCGGTTGTTGACCGGCGTGGCCGACAGCATGAGCACCCGGGTCTTGACACCTTCCTTGATGATCTTGCGCATCAAGCGGTCGTAGCTGATGGCCGGCTTTGAGCCAAGGGCGGACAAGGTCGATGACCCGGTCGGTGCCTGCGTTTCGTACTACTCTCATGCCATGGCTCTCTCACTGAAGAAGTACGTCAAGGATCGGCTCGGGGCGGTGAGTGGGGGCTGGTGCGCCCAACGTTTGAGTTCAGCGGCTGCCGAAGGCCGTCTGCTGCGACGAAGGGTTAGGCAGCTATGCCTCGCGAAAGCACGAAGTCGTCTTGCACTTCAGAGCCAGCGCTGTACTGCCTCAACTGTGTCAGTCGGGCCGGTGTTGAAGCACAGCTTGGCTTGAGGAGCGTGCGCGTGCACCACATTTATCAACTTTTCAAACAATAAGAAGTTTCCTGCGATCGTTCGTATGCCCGCCCCGATGACGATGCAGTCGAACCGCTTCTGCTCCAGTTTGTCTCGAACAACGGCCTCAGCAGTTTCGCCAAAATCGGTCAAGCACATTTGCACGTCGTAGCCGCGGTCAGTCAAGCTGTCTTCAGAGGCTTTGAGGCCGGCCAATACCTTCGCCGCATCCATGCCAGGGTAAGCCGCGTAGTCTGGGTCAGAGAAATCCATAAGTGTTGGTTGCACGCCGATCACCAGGACACTTTTCTTGTCTGTCATATCTTTCTCCAGGTAATCTCTGCTTGACGGAAGGCAAGCACAGTAACGGTTGTGTACGGGTAGCGGGTGTATGAGCGTGGCATTTGCTCAGCGGCCTAATGCTCCGGTTCAGCGGCGGGCCGCGCAGCGGGCCGTCCGTTGCAACTGGTTGTTAGGCCGCCGTCAGGCACGTTGCAGTAGTTCCTTAACGGTGAGCCCAATGTCCCGCGCAATTTTGCGAAGCAAAGTCGGTGAGATGTCACGACTTGCGTGGAAGGGGACCGTCGTACCTCGGCCATCAGGATGCCGGTACTGGCAATGCGACCCGCGCTGCCGGACCTCTTCGAAGCCGAGGCGCACCAACAGCGACGCCACTTCGCGGGCTTCAGGACCGGCAGTGAGCCCACGGCCTACGCGACCTTGATCGTATGAAGACCAACGAACTCCGACTCGAGCTTCGGATCGCCGTCCTCGAGAAGCATCGTGATGACTTCACGCAGATTCTTCTCGAGTTCATCGAGCGTGGCCCCCTGACTGTGGGCCCCGGACCAACCCGGAACCGAACCGACGAAGAACCCCGTGTCGGGGTCGCGCTCTACGATCACGTTGTACGTCCGCATGTTCTTGCCTCCTGGACTTTTGGCCAGTCCTCAGTCTACGGGGAGCGTTCATCTGCGGCAACGGCCGGCCTCGTCGGCCTAACCCTCCGGCTCAGCGGCGGCGCGCAGCGCCGTCCGCTGCAACCGGTTGTTGGGCCGCCAGGCGCATTCAAAGCGCGCCCGGACAGGAATTTCCACAGTCGACACGGCTATTCCATTTCCCCGAACCACCCGCGTCGCTCCATCCACTTCGCCGCCTCCAGCACGGGCGAGATTGTCAGTGCGAGACCAATCACAATTGCCCAATCCACCAGCGGCAGGCTGAAGGCGCCGAATGGCGCGTGAAAGGCTGGCACATAGACGATCACGAGCAACAGCACGAGTTCCCAAGCAATCGCCCAGTTCAGCCATGTGTTGGCGAAGGGCCGATTGAACACCGAGAGCCTGTCGGAGCGGAAGTTGTACGCTTTGACGAACTGAATCAGCACCAGCGAAACGAAGGTCATGGTCATGGCTTCCGCTGCACTGCGACCGGAGTTCAGCGCCCAGGCGAACAGACTCAGATTCACCAGCATCGACCACATGCCACCGACCACCATCAGCGTGACAACGGGCCGGGTGAAAATTCCCTTGCGGGGATTGTTCGGCTTGCGGCGCATCAAGTCAGGCTCGGGCGGGTCCAACGCCAGAGCCAGCGCGGGCAAGCCATCGGTGGCGAGGTTGACGTACAGGATCTGCACGGCAGTCAAGGGCAACGGCAGGCCCAGGAGCATTGCTGCGCTCATCAAGCCGATTTCGCCGTGGAACGCGGAAAGCGCCGTTGCAGCGAGGAGGATGACGATTAACACGTTCTTGAACTGCGCGAACAGAAGCGTCCACGGCGAGATGCGCTGGGCGGCGTGCAGTTCGTTCGGGCCGTACTCCGTCAACCATCGGGCTGCTTCAACCCCCGTCAACCCGGCAGGGGTGGATTGGAGCCGAGCGCACGCGGCAGCAGGCGATAGCGTGTGCCAGGACATGGCCACTGGCTCTTTGGGCGAGAGGTTCATCTAGGCTTCATCCCGGGAGGCCGTGGTGCTCGACTACTGCAATCGCGAGCAGTGCCAATGTGAGGATGGGGCTGCCGCCCATGAATGCCACTGGCAGATCAAGGGCCGTTCTCCGCTGATCTCTGGACCGCATGGCCACCCTTCGCCTAACACTCCGGGTCAGCGGGCGGGTGAGCCGAGGGCGGAACAGCGATTCCCGATCGCGAGGAGGGTTCGTCAGCACGGCTTCGGTGCCGGCGCGATCAGCCGCGTCGTCACGCGGTTGGACTCCTGTACGCGGCCGCGCTCGAAGTCGGTGAGGTTGTTGATGGTCGTCTGGGCGATGGCTGCACACGCCTCGCGCGTGAAGAACCCCTGGTGGGCGGTGATGAGCACGCTCGGGAAGGACATCAGCCGCACGAAGACGTCGTCGTAGATCACGCGCTCGGAGAGGTCCTTGAAGAACAGGTCGCCCTCCTCCTCGTAGACATCCAGCCCGACCGAGCCGACGTGCCCCTTCTTCAGGGCCGCGATGAGCGCTCGCGTGTCGATGACTCCGCCGCGGCTGGTGTTGATCAGCATCACGCCGGGCTTCATCGCCGCCAGCGCGGTAGTGTTCACCAGGTGCTTGGTCGCGGGGTTCAGCGGGCAGTGCAGCGTGATGATGTCCGACTGGGCGTACAGGTCCGGCAGCGAAACGTACCGCACGCCCATCGCTTCGCACGCGGGATTCTTCACCGTGTCGTTGGCCAGCACGTGGCAGCCGAATCCGGTCAAGATCTTGCACACTACCTCGCCGATCTTGCCCGTCCCGACGACGCCGGCCGTCCTGCCGTGCATGTCAAAGCCCATGAGGCCGTCCAGCGCGAAATTCTGCTCGCGGACGCGGTTATACGCGCGGTGGAACTTGCGGTTGAGCGTGAGCATAAGGCCCACGGTGTGCTCGGCGACGGCGTGGGGCGAGTAGGCGGGCACGCGCAGCACCGTCAGCCCGAGTCGGTCGGCCTCGGCGACGTCCACGTGATTGAACCCCGCCGAGCGCAGGGCCAGCAGCCGCGTGCCCCCGGCGTGGAGCGCCTTGAGCACGGGCGCTGAGGCGTCGTCGCCCACGAAGATCAAGACGGCAGGGCAGCCGCGCGCGAGGTCCCCCGTCGTCGCCGAGCACGTTGCGTCGAGGTAGACGAGTTCGTGCTTGGGCCCGGCGTTGGCCGCGTCAAGAAACGGCCTCTCGTAGGACTTGCTGGAATAGACGGCCATCTTCATAGACGGTTGCTCATGCGCGGCGTTGGCCGAGACTAGATTCGACGCTAATCAAGACGTCGGCTTCATCTGCATGGTCCGCGGTTGATCGTCCGAGGCCAGTGGGTGGTGGAAGCTTTCAGGCTTGACGGCGAGGATCGAGCACTTGGATTCCTCCAGCGCCTTCTCCGCCGTGCTGCCCAGCAGAACGTCGCGGAGGTTGGTGCGGCCCCGCGTGCCCAGTGCGATGAGGTCGGCTTGCACCTCGCCCGCGTACTCGACGATGCCCGAGCGGTGGGCGCTGCGGTCGTAAACCACGAACCGAGTACGGAGCGCGGCGTAAGCTTCCATCACCGGGCGGCAGAACTCGGCCAGCCGGCCCTCCAGTCCGTCGCGGTACTGCTTCTGCTGGTGCGGCGGGGTCAGCGGCGTGGACGCGCGGTAGTGCAACTGGTGCCACGGGGCCTGGAAGACGTGCAGCAGGTGGAGTTCCGCGCCGTCCTGCGCGGCGAACATGGCCGCGCGCTCAATGGCCCGCAGTGACGTCGGCGAGAAGTCCACCGCGGCCACGATCGTCTTGAAGGGGACATTCCCCTTCTGGCCAATCGTGTCGCGCACCAGCAGCACGTCGGTCATGCTCTTGCGCACGCAGGCGGTGGCGACGGTGCCCAAGCCCACATCCGGGGCGCGGTTGCCGAAGGCACCCAGCACGATCAGATCGGCCTTGTGCTCGCGGGCGTGCTCCAGGATGCCCACGATGCGGTTGTTGATCGAGACCTCGATGGGCAGCCCCGCGGCGCCCCCACCTTCCCCGACTCCCGGCGCACCCTTGGCAAAGTCGGCCCACGCCTGCTCGGCGTCTTTGATGAGCCCGTCGCGGATACACTGCTGCATCGGCGAGAGGGCCGCTTCGAGCTCAATCACCACGATCGTGTCGATGACGTGGACCACGTGGAGCCTCGCCTTGGCCCACCCGGCGATGCGGATCGCTTGCCCGAGCGCAACCGCCGAGCAAGGGGTGAAATCGGTGCCGACGACGATGGACGAGTAAGCGGCGGGGGATAGCCCGTTGGTCATGTCGTGCTCCTTTGGGTCTCTGGACTGAATGGCCTCACGTCAGCCCAACTTGACAGAGGTATGACCGGAAGTTGTGGACGGAGATCTGAAAAGAAGAGCGGCGCACCCTTGGTGCTTGACCACTACGTCAACACCAAACGCTCCCGACGAGGGAGCCAGGATACGCCACATGTCCGAAGCTACGACAACCATCCCGTTCCACGCAACCACGCCGAAGGATGCCTTGACCGAAGTGGTGCGGATCGGCGCGAAACGCAGGCTCGCGGCAGCCCTCGAGGCCGAGGTCGAGGCCTACATCGAGGTTCTGAAGCAGGTCCTCGACGAGAAGGGCCATCGCCTGGTGGTGCGCGACGGCCACCTGCCGGAGCGCGCGATCACGACCGGCATCGGTCCGATCGAAGCGCGCCAGCCGCGAGTCCACGACCGTCGCGTGGATGACGACGGCGAGCGCATGCGCTTCACCAGTTCGATCTTGCCGCCCTACCTGCGGCGCACGAAGAGCATCGACGAGCTGATCCCTTGGCTGTTCCTGAAGGGTGTCTCGAGCGGCGGCTTCACCGACGCCCTCACGTCGCTGCTGGGTCCCGATGCTCCCGGGCTCTCCGCGACCAGCGTCGTGCGTCTGAAGCAGGTCTGGGAGAAGGACTACGAGGAGTGGAGCAAGCGCTTGCCGTCAGCAGCGCTCCCTCGCGAACAAGCGCTACGTGTACCTGTGGGTCGACGGCGTGCACTTCAACATCCGCCTCGACGGCGAACGCGCCTGTATTTTGGTCGTGATCGACGCAACCGCTGGCGGCGACAAGGAGCTGCTCGCGGTCCACGACGGCGTGCGGGAGGGCGAGCAGTCGTGGAAGGAAGTCTTGCTCGACCTCAAGGCTCGCGGACTGGAAGTTTCGCCTGAAGTCGCCGTCGGTGATGGTGCCCTGGGTTTCTGGAAGGCGCTGCCCAAGGTCTTTCCCAAGACGCGTGCGGAGCGCTGCTGGGTGCACAAGACGGTCAACGTGCTCAACCACCTCCCGCGCCACATGCAGCCTGAGGTCAAGCAACGACTGCACGACATCTGGATGGCCGCGACCAAGGAGCGCGCGGAGCGCGCCTTCGATCACTTCGCCCAGGTCTACGGGGCGAAGTATCCCAAGGCGGTCGAGTGCCTAGTCAAGGATCGCGAGGCGCTGATGCGCTTCTACGACTTCCCCGCCGAACACTGGCAGCACCTGCGCACTACGAATCCGATCGAGTCCACCTTCGCGACCGTACGACTGCGCACCGCGCGCACCAAGGGCTGCGGCTCACGCACTGCGACTCTCACCATGGTCTTCAAACTCGCCCACGTCGCGCAGCGATCGTGGCGCACACTCAACGGTCACCAACTGCTCACGGACATCATCCAAGGTGTCCGATTCATCGATGGCATCAAGGAACTCGCCGCTTGATCAATCAGATTTCCGTACACAACTCTTGACAATACCTCCATTTGACATGAGCGGCGGGCCAAACGGCGCGAAGCGGCCTTCGGAACGTCAGCTCGATGGAATGGTTAGACCCCATGCCGCGAAGATGGCCGCCGCGTTCTCGACCGGCGGCCATTCAAGAGTGCGAAGGTCGAGCTGGCTGAAAGTCGAGTTGTTGCCTCGCTTCCAGCTGAACAGTACCACTGCCTTTGCTTGATGAATCTTTGCGACCTGGCGTAGGCGCTCGCAGTCGCCTGTGGTTGGAGCTCGTGCCGACCCTCCCTTTACCTGGATGAGCACGACTTCGAGGAGATCACCGCGCTTGAGCCCAGGCTGCGGAGGCTGCGAAGTGTTCTTCCGAATGGCGAGTACGTCGACCACGCCCCGCCACTCGCCCCGGCCCGCACCGCGAAAGGAAACGAACTGCCACCGACGGGCGACTCGCGAGCTGAGTGCGCGAAAGATGATCTGTGCACAGCGGACGGTTACGTGAGCCTTGACGTGAGCCGGGACTTCGGAGGGCACGTTACTTCACCAGTTGGGTCTAACGACTAAGCTCACCTGCCCGGCGGGCGGGAGCTATGAGTCTGGAAAAGCCTACATGTCTGCCGGGTCAGGTGCAGGGCTTGGTTCGGCTGCATCCGGCCCGTCTGGCAGCAGAGGCAGGCGCACGACGAACTCACTCCCCTGGTGAGGCCCGTCGCTGAATGCCGCCACGGTTCCCCCATGCAACTCGACCAGTAGTCGCACGAGGGACAGCCCGATCCCCAGCCCGCCCGCTTGGTCATCCCCCGCCACCCCAACCTGGGTGAACAGGTCGAAGACCCGAGACAGCATCTGCTGAGGAATGCCCGCTCCGTCGTCACACACACGGACCACGGCCACCCCATCCTCTCTCGCCGTCGTAAGGCAGATGTGTCCCCCCTCGGGCGTGAACTTGGCCGCATTGGTGAGCAGGTTGGATACCACTTGGGCCAACCGTACGGGGTCGCCACTCACCGACAACGGTTCGGGGGACTGGGCGACTTCCAGATTGTGTTTGCGGGCCTCAATGAGCGAGTGACTCATTTCGACGGCTTTTGGAGCAATCGTCCGGAGGTCAATCGACTCCCGGCGGAGCGTGAGCTTGCCACGGCGGACGCGCGACAGGTCGAGAAGGTCTTCGACCAAACGGGCCATGTGCGCGGTCTGGCGCTCGAGCGCATGCGAGGCCCTTTGATAAATAGCGGCGTCAGCCTGCGGGGAACGCAGGATTTGGGCCACATTAGCGAGGGCACTCAAGGGATTGCGTAGCTCGTGCGCGACCGCTGACAGGAGGTGGTCCTTCTGCCTGTCGGCCTCTTCCAGCTCCCGCGTCCGCGCGCGCAGTTCGTCCTCTAGCCGCCGGTGGTCGGTCATGTCGCGGATGGCACTGGCCATGAGAACCCCCTCCTCGTTCGGCAGGGGGCTGAGCGATACGTCGATGGGGAACTCGCGGCCGTCCTTCCGTAAGCCGATCAGGTCGAGGCCGCGGCCCATTGGCCGCGGGTGCATGTCGTCGGAATACGCCTGGCGCTGCGCGACGTGCGAGCCGCGAAGGCGTTCCGGCATGAGCACCTCGAGGGGGCGGCCGAGTAGCTCCTCCCGGAGGTAGCCAAAGAGCCTCTCAGCTTGGCGGTTGACCTGGACGATCACCCCGCCCCCGTCGATGATCACGACCGCGTCGGGGGCGGCTTCGAGGAAGCCGTGGAAGAGCCGCTCGGGCTGACCGGCGTGGGGCATCCGTCCAGCGGTTGGGTGTTCGATGCTGGTCACAATGCGACTTGCCTCCTTGTCGGTCATCCCGGTCGTCATTGCCCGTGGACGTCTTGATTGTACCGGTGGACTGCGAGAGGTCGCTTCTCCGCTCGCCGAACGCTCCGGTTCAGCGGCGGGCCGCGCAGAGGGCCGTCCGGGGCAACCGGTCGTTGGGCGGCAGTACGCCGAGGCGAGATCTTCACGGCCAGTATAACCACGTGGACGATCGCGGGCCGCCGCCGTTACCGTACCCCCCCGTAATCAAGGCGCGGCCGCCCGTGAGCGGCGCGACGGCGGAGAACTGACCTGCCATTCGAGCTGCGCCGGCAACCACGGCGAACGTGCGTGCATGCGGGTCGTACACCTCAGCTTGCGGCGCACCTCCCGAAATCAAGACCAGGCCGTTGGGAAGCACGAGGCTGGTGCCAGCATGCTTGTGACGAGCGAGCTTCATCTGCGGCCCTGCGATGAAAGTCGCCATCTTCGGATCGAACAACTCCGACGAATCGTACATCCCCCGTTCGTCGCGTTCGTCCGAACCGGCGGTGACAAGTACGTGGCCATCCGGAAGTAGGACCGCATCGTGCTTGTGGCGGCGAGTGCGCATGTCGCCGGCGCGGGTGAAGACGCCCATGGAAGTATCGTACAGCTCGGCCGACGCATGAATCGTGATGTCCGCCCTCCGACCTCGGTGCCCGCCAACGATCAGCACCCGCCCGTCCAACAGCCGGACGCCCACGTGGCTTTCGCGAGCCACGGACATGTTTCCCGTAGACAAGAATCGGCCCGTCGCGGGGTCGTAGAGCTCTGCGCTGGACAGGAAGTCCCAGCCCGGTCCGACACCTCCGGCGATGAGAACCTTCCCATCATCCAGAAGGACGGCAATGTGGTTGGCCCGTGCAGCGAGCAGCGGCCCCGTCGAGGCGAACGAGTTCGTCGCCGGGTCGAATATCTCGGCGGCTGCGAGCGTCGTTGCGCCTTCACCAGAGCCACCTGCGATCAACACCCTTCCGTCTGGCAGCAGTGTGGCGGTGTGGCTGTGGCGTGTCGCCACCATCGGGGGGAGTGCGGTGAATCGTCCGGCATCCACGCTCCAGACTTCGGCGGCCCGCGCGGACCCCTTCTCCACGAAGCCACCCGCCACCAGAACGCGGCCGTCGGGCAGCGCCGTTGCCGTGTGGGCGGCCCGCGCGACGCTCATGGCCGGCGCCGGAACCAGCACGCCGTGGGACAATCGCTTGCTCGGATCCGCCGCATTGCCGTTGCTGACGGGCCGACCCAGGCCGCTGGCCGTAAAGCTCAACGTCAACAAAACACCCAGTATTGCTAGAGCTGACGATGTGTGCTTCATGAGGCCCTTTATCTTTTCTGAAACGGCGTGCATCGTGTCCACCCAACTTTTGAGATCAGCCGCATGCGAAGGCTGGCGAAGACAGCCGTAGCCGGTCGGCTGTAGCGAAGGGTTGTGCCGCGTTCTGATTGATCTCACGACAGTAGGCCGAGATTGAGCCTCCAGACACTGAACGTCAGTGCCGAGGCGAATGTGACCCACGCCAAGTAAGGCATGAGCAAGGCTGCAGCAAGCCGGCTGATACGCCAGAACGAAATGACAGTGGCAGCGATCAGGCACCATAGAAGCAGTATCTCAGCGAAAGCGAAGCCGCCTTGGTGCCAGACGAAGAAAAGCCAACTCCACAAAGCGTTCGCGGCAAGCTGGGCAATGAAGAGGACCAAGGCGCCGCGAGCTCTAGTGAAGCCACGTGTGCGCCAAACCAACCATGCGGACACGCCCATGAGGACGTAGAGCGCCGACCAGACAGGACCGAACAGCCAGCTAGGCGGCGCCCAAGAGGGGCGGCTCAGTTCGCTGTAGAACGTGCCAGCAGTGGCGGAAGCAAGTGCACCGATTGCCGCAGTGGCGAACGTCAGGAGAAGCCAACCCAGAAGGCCGGTGGCTTGTCGCGATACCGAGAATGGCAGTGATCGATTCACAATTCGGCCTAACGCCTTGGCAGTCAGCGGCGCGGCGAAGCTGCGTCCGCTGCATCGCCATGTTAGGCACTTCGCCGTCCCGTGCGCGGCCGACGGCGTTGGCGAATTACCACGGCGAGCGCTCTCAAGGCTTCGTTCACGGAGCCCGAATCTGGAAAGACATCTAGAACGTCAGGGTCGATGACGACAACGTTGGTGCCCTTCCTGTAGCGCGTGACCGTGGCGCCACGAACCGCCTTGGTGAAATCGTACTCCCGCCGCATCGTGTCCACGTCGACGACAGTTCGGCGTCGACTAGCCTTTTTCTTCATATTCCCTCCGCTCGTGTCGTGTTGCCCGTCGTGCTGAGATGAGACGGGTTCTTGGCGGCTGCTCCACGAACGCGACAACGAGTAGCCGGTGCCGGTCGGAAAGCCCAAGAAGAAGATACCGCATTTCGTGGGTGGAGTGATCTGGATCCGGCAGAAGCATCGCGTCCGGGTCCCCGAACACCGTGGCTGCCTCGTCGAACGTGACGCTGTGCTTCCGCACGTTCGCTTCCGCCTTCCGCGGATCCCATTCGAAGACGTATCCCAATTTGGATCCTCATGCTTCCTGCGACTCGCAGACCCGAACGTGCCTAACGCTCTGGCGGTCAGCGGCGCGGCAAAGCCGCGTCCGCTGCACCGCCATGTTAGGCGGACTTCCTAGAAAACAAGCTGACTGCGTTCCGTGGAAGCTCGATGGGGAAGAAGAATCCAGC
>Ga0163146_10002744_pt1 | contig 23221 bp, 20 predicted proteins | sample OliLakLV19MP7G1_FD_148648 | JGI IMG/M metagenome (GOLD analysis project Ga0163146, IMG submission 148648) | Freshwater microbial mat bacterial communities from Lake Vanda, McMurdo Dry Valleys, Antarctica - Oligotrophic Lake LV.19.MP7.G1 | ecosystem: Environmental > Aquatic > Freshwater > Lake >...
TCGTCGAGGCGGGCGTCGAGCGAGCGCTGACGATCTTGCGCTCCGAGGAGACGACGGCGGATGAGACGACGCGCCTCGTGGCCGCACTCGAACGCGCGATCCCCGGTCCGGATCCGGGTCGGGTGGCACTCGCTCTCGCCGCACGACCGTCACCGGAACGCGATCGATTGCGGGCGCGGATCCTGCTCGAGGAATCGCCCACTCCGTTGGCACTCGGGCTGCTCGAGCGCGGTTCGAAGAGCGGGGGAACGGCCGTGCCGCGCGGAGCGCTGTTGCGTGCAGCGCGATTTTCGACCGGCGATTTTCAAGGTGCCGTCGAGCGCTGGCTCGCGGAACTTCCCGAGCAGGTCCGCGACGAGACGGGTGCTCCGCGCGATCCACGGCTCGCGCGCGTGGTCGACGCGGCGCGCGCGCTCGGGACTATCCCGACGACCGAAACGCTGCTGTCGTTCTGTGCGGCCCTCCTCGACGCCGGCTGGTTCCGTGAAGCCCGCGCGACCGCAGCGCGCCTGGCGAGCACCGACTTGGATCGCGCCGTCGATCTCGACGCTCGGGCACTCGCCGGCGTGGCGAGCCTGTCCGCGATGCGCCGCATGTTGGCCGCGATCGACGCGGAGTCGCGGCGCGAGTCGCGGCCGGCTCTCGAGCGTGATGCCGAGGACGAGCCCTTGCGCGCGACTTCGACCACACCACGAACCCTCGACGAATTACTGGCCGCGATGGCGCCGCTCGCGGTGGAGTTCCGCTCGTTCCGCGGGGCGAGCGCCGATGTCGAAGCGACCCGCGCGGACTTCGTGGCTTCGCCGCGCCGTTCCTACGCCGGGTTCGCATCCGTCGTGAATCCGGGGCCGCTGCTCAGCGCGGAAGACGAGCGCGACGGTCTCGGTCAGGCCGGCACCGAAGTCGCCGGATTGGCGCGTTTTCTTGCCGAAATGGGGCGTTTCGGCATCTTCGGGGAATTGTCCGGCGACGAGCCCGACGGATCGGTCTTGCCCGTGCTGCTCGTCGAAGAACGCGCAGGCGTCCACCTCGGAGTCGCTTGGCACGGCACCGTCGCTTGGTGCGAGGGTGCGGACGTCGCGAGTCGCGCGGGTCGCCGCGGCGCACGGATCGCGGGCGCAGCGCTCCACGAGGGCTACTGGATCGACGTCGACGAAGTGCGTCACGAACTCGTCCGGTGGGATGCGCTCGCTCGCCGTTTCGCGGCCTCGCGCGAACGCGTGCGTCGCGCGCTGGACGTCCGTGGACTCGAGACGGATTCCGGTGACGAGGGCCGTCGCGCGCGCGTCTCGACCTCCGCGCTCCTCGACGAGAGCGAGCGGGTGCGGCTGGCCGTGCTCGTCGATCGCGCTCCCGACGGCGAGGTCCTCGGCTCGGTCACACTCGACGAACTCGTGCGCGTATCAGCAGCGCACGAAGAGGGGCACCTGTGCGATCGGACGCGCTTCTTGCCGCTCGCGAAGCGCTGGCCGCGCGCGTTGGTGCTTGCCCTGAACCAGGGCTTCTCACCGCGCGCGATCCAGGAAGAGCTGGAATACCGCGCGCAATTGACGGCGCTCGCCGTCGTTCCCGATCCGCGCATCGCGTTGGCACAGGTGCTCGACGGCGTCGAGGGCGGATTCGACGCCACGCCGCACGCGGCCGGCTATGCGCGACTCCTCGCGGAATTCCTCGACGTCCTCGATGCGCGCGTACAAGCCGGCGACATGCCGCAGATCGCGCCGGATCGCACGCTCGCGCACCAGCTCCACGTGCTCGGACCGGAGGACGTGCGCGTGATCGCGCTGCAACTCGCGCGCAAGAAGCGCATGGTCGAGGACTGAGGAAATCGAGCCCAAAAGGCACCCTGACCCTGGCGGTGCCGCCCCGCCCCGCGCGAGTTCGCGAAGACTACACGGACTCGCGCGCTGGCCCGTCACGCCCCGCGATCCAAACGCTGCTCTTCGCCGCGCGCACCGCCACCAACACGTCGTCGGCGATCTGGAACATCTCCGCGAGACCTCCTTCCGTGGGATCGCCCAGGTGACCGATGTGGAACGCCGTTGCCGAGTTCGTCCCCTTTCGCTTTCATCGCCGCGAGGAGCGCGGGCACGTCGCCGTCGCCGGCCTTGCCGCACGAGATCGTCCGGTCCGCACCGCGCGCGGCCTCGCCAGCCCTGGACACGTCCTGAACTGACTGTGACCAGAGAGCCGGCCCGGAAGGGTGCGGAATCGAGTTCGTCCAGCGATCACCAACGCGCGCGTCTCACTTCTCGTCCGGGAAGGTGAAGACCAGCTCCCGGCCCGATCCTCAAGCCGTCGCAGAGGAATCAGCGCTGGATCCTCCCCAGCACCATCTCCACGAGTTCGCGCGCCACGCGCTCCCTGTCCGTGTCCACGTGGCCACCTTCGGTCCACACGAACTCCTTGGGCTCCTTCGCGGCCGCGAACAGGATGTCGACCGAGGCGCGCGGGATCCGCTCGTCGTCGCGCGCGGCGACCAGGACGAACGGACGCGGGGAGATGCCGCCGACCCAACGCTCGGGCGCGAGCGGGGGACCACCGGCCGCAATCCAGCCGGCCCGCGCGACGAGCCAGCGCGCGGGAGCGAAGCCGATCTTGCGGCGCAGGCCCGCTTCGATCATCGAGGCGCCGTCGCCGCCGCCGTGCACGGCCCACACGCGGCTGAAGCGCGAGTCGAGCGCGCCCGCGATGCACGCGAAGGGCGCGCCGAGGCTGACGCCGACCAACTCGAGCCGCGACGGATCGACGCCGTCCTGCGCGAGGATCCAGTCGGCCGCGAGCCGGATCGCGGGCGCGGTGTCGCGCAGCGCGGCGCGGATCGACGGCGCCGCGGTGACCACGGCGAGGCCCTTCGGCTTCTTCGGTCCCACGTACGGATACGAGAGCGCCACCGCGATCGCGCCGCGCGTGTCGGGCACGAAGCGCAGCGCCTTGCGCCCGGTCTCGAGTCCGCCGAGCAGCAGCGCGACCGGCCGCCCCCCTTCCGGCGCGGGTCCGACGGGACGCTTCACCGCCAGTTCCACGCAGAGGCCGCTCGTCGAGCGGAGGACCACGTGCTCCTCGACGTGCCCCTCGATCTCGACCCGCTCCTCGACGACCGCCGACGCGAGCGTGCCGTGCCGCGCCTCGAACGTGCCGGAGCAGTCGCGCGCGAGCCAGAGCCCGAAGAGGACGAGCAGCGCCGCGCTCGCCACGACGGTGAACGCGCTCCAGCGCAGGACGCGTCGCGCCCGCGGGCTCACGGATTCTTCCTCGTGTCCATCGGCACCTCCAGGCGGATCATGCGCTCGAACTCGTTCGATTCCTGCGCACCCTGGAAGGCGTATTGTGTGCCCTTTCCGGTGGTCGGGACGCCGAAGTGCTGAACCCGTTCGCGCCCGGACAGCGTAGACGTCGGCATGACGCCTGCGATCGCCTTCTTCACGTTCATCCAAGGGATGCTCACCACCGCGCCGCCGCCCGAGTCCCGGGCCACGGCCGCGGACCTCCTGAAGTCGGGCCTGACCGCTGTCCGCGCCGAGGAGCCGGAGTTCACGGACGCGCAGCGCGCGGCGCGCCTGCGGGAGTCGCTCGCGGCGGCGGCGAAAGCGCTGGGCGAGAAATCGCTGGTCGCCGCGCAACTGGGTGCCCTCGTCCTGGGCTCGACGAGTTTCTCCGACCTGCAGCGCGAGTCGATCGCGATCGCGACCGACCTGGCGTTCACCCCGGCCATCGAGGCGGACCGCCCGCGCGGCTTCCCCGGTGCGACGCCGGTCGGGGAGATCGCCGTGCTCGATTACCCCGCTTGCCGACTCGCGCGCGTTCCGATGGAGCGCGACGGGAGTCCGACGGACAGCGCCTTCTGGAAGCTGTTCCAGCACATCCAGTCGAACAACATCCCGATGACCGCGCCGGTCGAGATGACGTACGACCCGGCCGGCAAGCGTCAGACCAACATGGCCTTCCTGTACGCCTCGACCGAAGTAGGCCAGACGGGGCACGCGGGCGGCGACGTGGAGGTCGTGGACATCGCCACGCTGCGGGTCGCGAGCATCGGTCTGCGCGGACGTCGCACCGAGGCGCGCGTGCAAGACGCCAAGCGCGCGATCGAAGCGTGGCTCGCGAAGCAGACAGGTCTGGAAGCGGCCGGCAACCTGCGCGTCATGGGTTGGAACGGCCCGATGACGCCGACCGCGCGCAGCTACTTCGAGGTGCAGCTGCCGGTGCGGTCCGTCGATCCCGCCACGCAGAACCCGGCCCCCGCGGCGGGGCGCTGACAGTCCGGATCGCTCACGACAACGCGCCGGAGCGCCTCGCGCCGATGACATGCGCGACCAGCAGGCCGGCGATCTCGAGCTGCGTGAAAGTGCGTCGCGCGCGGTGTACAGCGCGGGCGCTGGCAAACGCGACCAACTCGCACGGCGAGCAGCGGCGGGCTCACGCGCCTCCAAGCGCCGCGCCCGTCGACCCGTCCGTTTTGAAGAAGACGTACTACAGGTTCGACTCGCACATGACGCCGCCCAACAGCATCCCGACGACGACGGCGCGGACCGTGACCTCGGGCGTGTCCGGCCGGTACGTCTCGGCGAGCCAGCGGGCCTCGGGGTCGCCGGTCCGCACACTCATCGGCTCTTCGCGCAAGGTGGGGGGCTTCGGTTCGGGCGCGACGGTAGGTCCGGGATCCTCCTCATCGATGTAAAAAGCGCTGCGTCCGGCGCTCGGACTCGACTCGTTGGGGCTGGATGGGGCGATTTCCGGAACCACGCGTGTCGTTGGCGGCCAAGTTCTCGGCCGTGCTCGTGAACACCACGAAACGACCGTCACCCGAAATGGCGGGGCTCGCCGAGGGGCCGCTGGGCTCGGCTCCGCCGAGCCCGGCCGTGACCCGGATCGTGGTCTGTGCGCCGATCGGCAGCGCGAGTGCGAGCGGCAGTGCGATGCGAAGCAAGGTGGGCGAGTTCACTCGGGGAGCCTCGGCGGCGGGATGGGACGGACCGGAGCGGCCGCGTCGTTCGCCTCCACGTCCCGCGTGCGCGGCGTTGCACGAAATTCCCGATTCCGTCCCCTGTCGCAGACCGCGCTGGTGTCGGCCGGACGATCCGTCCGCCTACACGCCGCTCTTCGCCGCGCGCACCGCCACGATCACGTCGTCGGCGATCTGGAGCATCTCCGCGAGGCGCGCTTCCGTGTGGTCGCCCATGTGACCGATGCGGAACGTCTTGTCCTTGAGGTCACCGTAACCGTTGCCCAGCTCGTGCCCCTTCGCCTTCATCGCCGCGATGAGCGCCGGCACATCGACGTCGCCGGCCTTCACGCACGAGATCGTCGTGCTGCGGTAGCGCGGTTCGGGCAGGAGCTCGAGTCCGTTGCTCGAGGCCCAGGCCTCGGTGACCTGCTGCATCCGCGTGTGTTCGTCGAAGCGTGCCTGCCAAGCCGCGCGACCGGTCTTGCCTTTCTGGTTCTCGGGCAACGCGACGCCAGCCGAGATGTCCTCGAGCTGTTTCGCGAGCGCGTAGTAGAGCGAGATGCACGGCGTGGCCATCGTCGCGCGCTCTTGGTGGCCTTCGAACACCTTGACGGGATCGAGGTAGTAGCCGCGGTTCTTGCGCAACTTCGCCGCGTCGAGATAACGCTTCGACGCGGCCGCGACCGTGAGACCCGGCGGCAACGCGAGCGCTTTCTGGATGCCCGCGAACGCGAAGTCGAAACCGTTCGCGTCGAAGTCGACCGGTGCGCCAGCGATGTAGCTCACGAGGTCGACGAGCACCATCACGTTCGGGAACTTGCGCGTGACGGCCGCGAGGTCTGTGAGCGGCGTGCGCACACCCGTCGATGTCTCGTTCGAGACGATCGTCAACGCATCGAACGGACCTTGGGTCGCGAGCGCATTCTCGATGTCGGCGAAGGGAACTTGCGAACCCATCGGCGCGGAGAGCTTCACCGTCTCCTTGCCCAGCGCGACAGCGATCTCGTGGAAGCGCTTGCTGAAGCTGCCGTTCACGACGCACAGGACGCGCGGGCCGACGCCGAGCAGCGACGATTCCATGAGCCCCGTCGCGGCGCAGGTGTGCACGGCGACTTGCGCGTCGGATCCGTCCTTGAACCCGAACGCGAGCTTCAAGTGCGGATCGAGCCGCTCGGTCAACGTCGTCATGGCCTTCGAGCGGTGCCCGATCATCGGGCGCGCGCATTCGGCCAGGATTTCAGGCCGGACTTCGGTCGGACCGGGGATCCACAGGATGGGCTTCGCGGGTGTCGTCATGGAGGTGTTCACGTGGGGTCGAAGGGTCTGGATCGGCGTCCTTCGTCCTTCACCTTTTGCGCGAACAGGCTAACGACGCGGGCGAGTCGGTTCACGACTCATCTCGCTCACCAGCGGAAGCGCGCGCGGGCTGCGGCCCCGACGAGTTCCTCGCGCAGCGCCTCGGCCTCGACGCGCGGCAGGTAGGGGATGGCGACATCCGGGCCCGAGCGCATCAGCGCTCCTGCCGTGTCGATGCGCAACGTCGCATGGCGGTGGCGGCGATCGAAGGCGTTCTCGACGAGATCGACGCACTGGATCTTGTCGGTGAACGTCGCGTGCTCCCGGATGGAGAAGGCACCCTCGCGCAGGCCGACGCCCCAGGACTCGCGCGCGAACCCGACGTTCTTCGCGCGTCGGCGCGCGGAGAACACGGTCAGCACGACGAGTACGAGCGCAAGTGCGCCGCCGTACCACTCGAGGAAGAAGATCACGAGTGCAGCGACGGGCAGCATCGCGAGCAGCGCGCTGATCATGATTCGCCGCGGTGCGGTGCGACCGAGCGGTCGCCAGGACGCCGTTCCTACGTCGAGGCCTGGTCGGATGCGTGCGAGGAGTTCGGGCACGCGCTCGGCACGTACGATCGGCGCGAAGTGACGACCGCCGCCGCTGCGACCGCGCCCGCCCGCGCTGGTGCCGCCGGCCGTGCGGACTTCGACGCGCGCGCGCCCGAGCAGCGTGAGGAACCACGGTCGTTCGACCGTCACGACTTGGATGCGGCCGCGCGGGATGGTTTGGACTTCGCGCGTGAAGAGACCGCGGCGCACGCGGAAGACGTCGCCGTCCGATTCGAGACGGTAGTTCCAGAACTCGACGAAGGATGAGGCGAGCGAGAGGAGGACGACGCCGACCACCACGGCCAGGGTGAGGAGGACCGCGCCGGAGTGCATCCACGCGCCGGTCTCGGCGGGCCCCATGGTGGCGCGCTCGGCGGATTCCGAGATGTCCCCGAGCAATCCGAATTCGGCGGCAAAGCCCCAAGCGATCGCGAGCAGCGCGAGGCCGCGGCCGGGATGGATGCCGAGGAGGAGGATGTCGAGCGGGGAGAGTTCGAGGACGGGCTCGGGAGGGGAGGGGAGAGGAGAAGGAGAAGCGGGGAAGTCCGGCTCACCGGCGGTGGACACGCGAGAAGATCCTGGTGCAGGCCTCGCTGACGCTCGGCCTGTGAAAGCGCGCTCCCGCAACTCCTCGTACGACGCCAGGCTCACGACCGAGAGCGACACCTCGGCCTCGATCCCTCCCGCCGTTTCGATCGTGACCTCCGCGACCGAGAACGCGCGGTGGAGCACGTTCTGCTTCAGGTCGACATTTTGGATGCGCGCGTACGGAACATGCCGTTCCGTGCGGAAAATCCAGCCCTCTTTGACCACGAGCTCGTCCGCCTCGTATCGCCAGCGCAGCGTGAGGTAGCGGAAGACGTCGAAGAGGACGATCGGGACGAACGCGACCGCGGCCCACACTTGCCACGCTTCTCCGCGCGAGAAGAAGTAGACGGCGGCCGCGGGCAAGAGCAGGCCGCGCGCGTGGCGCACGATGCGGAAGACGAGCGACGCGGGGTGGAGACGACGCTCGTTGGCGCGCGACTCAGACGGCATCGGAGCCCGTCTCGCCCACGAGCCAATCGCGCACTTCGTTCGCGAGTTGGGGCGGCAAGCCCGGGAACTCGATGTCGGAACCGAGCGTGCCGGCCGTGTGCACGACGAGCGTCGCGATCGCGTACTTGCGTTGAACCGGGCCTTGTTTCACGTCCGTGTACTGGACGCGCGAAACCGGCACGGAGATCGAGCGTCGCCACACGAGTCCGTTCCAACACTCGATGCGATCCGGGAGGAATCGATACCCAGCTCGCGCGTGCTCCCACTTCGGCCAGAGCGCCGCGAGAAGGAGCACTAGGCCGACCAGCGCGAGCAGCGCGAACGTGATCACCGCGAAGAGCGGGAAGGGGATCTTGCCGGTCAACGCCACGACGCCCAGCACGAGGAACGCACCGACGCCGAGGACCGAGAACGTGATCAGCCCGCCGACGCGCGAGACGTCGATCCAGCCGGGCTCGAGCTGGCGCGCGGTGCCGTCGGCGAACGCCGGTGCGGACGGCGCCGCGACGGCAGCGGCGACGGGCTCGCGCTCGAGGGTCGGGGGCTCACCGCTCACCGCCGCCGCGTCCGACGCCGGCAGTTCGATCTCGTGCTCGTTTTCCATCGCGCTGGGGCGAGGAAACTAGCAGCCCGATGGCGCGGTGCGAAACGCCACTTGCCGTACCTGCCGGCGCGCGAGCGCGTGCGCCGATCAGGGCTCCTTGCGCAGCACGATCTCGGTGGGCGGTCCGTCGCGCGCGACCGCGACTGCCGTGACCTCGGCCCTTCCGGTCCGATCCACTCCCGAACGGGCCTCGATCCGCGCGCGACCGGCAGGCAACTGGAGCGTGAAGCGCTGCCGCTCCTCGATCGAACCGAATCCGATGCGCCAGCGACCGAGGAGCCGACCGTCGGCGTCGCGCGCGTCGATCGTGAATTCCTCCGAGTCCGAGCCGACCAGGACGAGCGGCACCTCGAACGCGCGCTCGAGCGCGAGTTCGACGCGCGTGGTCTCCGCCGAACGCACCTCGAACTCCACGCCGCGCGCGGCGAAGCGCTGTACTTGCATCAGATGTTGCACTTCGGCGTCGTAGCCCGAATCACCTCGGCGCGACGTCGGCAGCCGCGCGGTCAGGAAGATCGACCACGTACCGGGGCGCAGATGTTCCGCGATCCACAGGCCGTTCCGCAGATCCGCACGGTCGGACATGATCGCGTCACCGGCTTCGAGCGAGAGTTCGAGGTCGCGTTGTACCAGGCCGAGATCGGCGAGCAGGTCCGATGCGCCGGGCGCGAGCGCGATCTCGACGCGGCCCGGTCGCTGGAACTCGACGTCTCCGAGTTCGCACGTTCGATCCTCCTCGACGACGAAGACCGGCGTCGTGAGCAGGGCGCGCTCGCCGCGGCGGAAGTTCAGTCGGTAGCGGCCCGGTTGTGTGCGCTCGTCGAACGAGCCCGTCCCGGCGTCGAACTCCACGAAGTGCCCCTCGCGCTGCCCGACCTGCCACAGCGTGGCGACGACGTCCTCGAGCGACCGCGCGTCCGGATCGACCATGCGCCCGCGCAGCGACCCGCTTCCCGCGTGGGCGTTGGCCGCGACGATCACGACGTCCGTCGTGCCGACGCGGACGTTCGGAACGCGCGCGCGCGGCGCTCCGCGATCCGGGCCGCGCACCGCGAGGTCGAACGCGCCCTTCCCTAGGTTCAGAATCGTGAAGCTGCCGTCCTCGGCCGTCGTCGTGTGACGCGGATACGACTCGCGCATCTGCGTGTCCGCGTGCACCGACCAACCGGCGATCGGCGCTCCCTCCGTGTCCTCGACGCGACCCGCGATGACGTTGCCTCGGTCGAGACGGAGTTCGCACGTGGTCGTGACGTCGCTGGCGCACTCGACGATGCCGCGCGCGCGTCCGATCTGAGGCCGCGGGTTGTCGTGCGCGTTCAGCTCGCACGGACCGGGCGGGATCCATTGGAGCTCGAAGCGACCGTCCGCGTCACTGCGAGTGCGCGGCGGCGGGAAGACGTGCCAGTACCACCCACCACGCACTTCTTCCGCGGCCAGCACATCCACACCTGCGATCGGCCGCCCATCGAAGTCGAGCACACGGCCTTCGACGCGCGCCGGAGGCAGAAGGCGGATCTCGACGAGGGTGCTCACGCCCACGCCGACCACGACGCTCCCGCTCCACAGCGGATAGCCGCGTGCGGCCGCGTTGATCGGGTGCTCGCCCGGCTCGAAGCTGTCGAGGAGCTCGAACGAACCATCCGCCGCCGTCTCGACCGCCGCGGGAGATGGAGCGGTTCCGTCGACCCCGGACGTGAGCTTCACGCTGTGTCCACCGCGCGGGCCGGCGAGCACACGCGCGCGCGAGCGGAAGTCCATCGGGATCGAGCACGCGCCCGTGCACGCGACCGCCGCCCGGTTCGAGGCGCAACTCGACCGTCCGCGCGCCGTCCGCGCCGACGGTCAGCGCCCCGGGCGTGACGCAGGGTGACGCGCGGAAGCCGCGCGCTCGCGCGCCGAGCAGCCCGCGTTCCGAGACGTCGCGCAAGCGGAAGGAACTGTCTTCACCGCACGCGACCGCGAAGCGCATCTGCGAGTTCCGCTTCTCCTCGCCGTCGCACCAGATGGAGGCCGCTCCGACTGCCGCGCCGTCGGGGCCGACGACGCGACCCGCGACGTCGAGGCCCACGGGCAGAGTGTGCTCGATCGTGTTCGTCAGGCCGGCTTCGACCGCCGCGCGGAATGGCTCGCGCAGATCGGGACGCAGCGTGACGTCGCCCGCGTGCAGATCGGGGAAGTGGGCGAGACCCTGCGCGTCGGTCACCGCGCGCTCGTACTCCGCGCGCGGCGCCGGATCCGACGCACTGCGCGACACGATGCCGATCTCCGCGGCCGGAGTGCCGTCGGACCACGACAGGCGCACGTCGAGCGCGCCTTGCGTGGAGCGCTCGGTCGCAATCGCATGTCGAGAGTTCGTCGGCGCCGTCGCGAGCACGTCCAGGGGAGTCGGGGGCGCCGACTCCGCGTCGAGGGCGGCCATGGGAAAGCTGTCGGTACGCGACGAACGGAGACCGCCGGGCTCGAAGCGGGCAAACGTCCACCACGAGAGCAGCGCGAGCACGACGGCCAGTGCCGCCAAGGCGAGTTTCTTCACGATCAGTCCTCCGATCACTGTCGCCACCGTCGAGCTCGCCGCACCCGGAATCGCCAGCGGAACGAGCGCTCCCAGCCAGCGCCGACGATCGCCGTTCGAGCGCGCATCGAGCCGCTCGCGTAGAGCCGCGATACCGCGCGTGTGTCTCGTTTTCACTGTCTTCAGCGGTACCGCGAGCCGCTCCGCGATCTCACTCGGCGTCAGGCCCTCGTAGTAGCGCAGGTGGAGGACCGTGCGTTGCTCCTCAGGGAGAGCGATGAGCAGGTCGAGCAGCGCGCGCTGGACCTCGAGCCGTTCGAGCGGGAGCCCCTCGCTCTCGACGGACTCCGCGCGCGCGACGCGTGCTTCGCGATCACGGCGCCGCCCCGTGCTGCGGCCCGCATTGCGCGCCAGATTCGTCGCGACCTTTCCGAACCAGCCGCGCAGCGATCCATCGTGCCGTGGCGGCTTGTCGAGCGCCGCGACCCACGTGTCCTGCGCGAGGTCCGCGGCTGCGTGCGCGTCCGCGACGAGCTCGCGCGAGATCCGCTGCAGAAAGCTCGCGTGCGCGAGCAGTTCCTCCGGCGTGGCCGTTCCGATGCGCGGGTCCAAGGGCTCGAGTCCGTTCTCCAGCCTAGACGCACCGCCCAAGGCCGCGGGTCTTCAGGATTCTGTTGTTCCCACCGCTCCTGGGCCGCGGGCGATCCATTGGATTCCGACAAGGTGAGACCTCGTCGCGTACGCGACTCCCGCCGAGCGCGCTCCGGGCAGGTTGAAGTCCGAGTGGCGATGCCCGCAGCGCGAGATGGTCGATACCGGCGGAGCACTCACCTTGCAGCTCCGAGGGGCCCTGACTACGCTCGAAGAGTGGACTGGAGGGAACGACTGACGATCGTCGGCGGAGTCCGCAACGGGAAACCGTGCATCCGCGGGACGAGGATCACGGTCTACGACATTCTCGAGTATCTCGCCGGTGGGATGACCGAGGACCAGATCCTGGCCGACTTCCCTTCGATCGTTCGTGAGGACATTCGCGCCGTCCTGTCCTTCGCTGCGGCACGTGAGCGTCGCCTCGGCAGTTCCCCGGCCGCGTGAAACTCCTCCTCGACGAGAATCTGAGTCCGAGGCTGATCGAAGCAATCTCTCGTGCCTTCCCGGCGTCGAGGCACGTCGAGCACGTCGGGCTTCGCGGCCAGCCCGACCTGCAGGTCTGGGAATTCGCCGCGCGCAACGAATTCGTCGTCGTCTCCAAGGATCACGATTTCCGTGAGCTCAGCTTCCTGCACGACGCTCCTCCCAAGGTGCTGGCTCGGCGTCGACGATGCAGGTACTGCCGAAATCGGTGAGCTTGTCCTTGGCGCGCGCGCGCTGATCGAGGCCTTCGATCGCGATGTGGAAGAGAGCCTGCTCGTCTTGGAGCGCCGTCGTCCCGGCTGACCACGCCGACGACTTCCGGGTCAGCGCCCGGCTGGACCGTGCGCGATCCGTTCGCTGCGCGCCTTCACGATCGCGAGGATGTGATCCTGGATGCTCGCCATCACGAGATCGGCCCACCAGCCGGCGTACATGTTGAACGTCGTGGACACGCGCAGCTCGCTCGCGAGGTGGAGCACGACGCCGCCGCCCGGTCGCGCCTCGATCTCGTACGTGCCGGTCAGCACGTCGAAGTACGGTCCGCCGATCGTCACGTGCTCGTCGAGCGTCGTCGGCGGAATCAAGTGCTCCTGCGCATCGATCGTGAACTCGAGCCGGCGACCGGGCTCCCACACCGTGACCTTCTCGAGGAAAAGCACGCCGCCGTCGAAGCGCGCCTCGCGCACGCCGCCGACCCCGGGCCGATCGATCACCGCCGAGAGCGGACGCGGGAAGCCCATCGCGCGGTAGAGCGCGAACGGTTCCTCCTCGGGACGGATCTCGGGCACCGATTCGATCTGCGACCACACGATGTCCGCGCTCGCATCGATCTCGATCGAGGTCTCGACGCGGCGCACGTCGATCGGAGCCTCGATGCGTTGCTCGATCGGTCCGGCGGCGAGCGGCAGGAACAGCACGAGAGCTGCGGCATCGGTCCGGATCGCACGACGCAGGAGGTACGCGAGGAGGCCTCCCAGCGAAGTCGTGATCATCATGAGCGGCGTCAGCATCGCGATGCAGATCGCGCCCTCCCATCCGATCACCGCGGTCACCACCGTCGCGATCCCGGCGCCGAGCCACGGCAGGCAGATCGCCTCGCCCAGTGTTGGTCGCTTGTTCGGGAAGATCGTCGCGAAGCCCATACCGCACGGGACGAGCGCCAGGAAGGTGATCGACATCGGCCTGAAGTACGCCTGGCCCTGCGCGGTCACGAGCCAGCGGAAGATCAGGCCGTAAACGACGCCCAGCGTGATCCCGAGGACGATCGAGCGCGTCGTCGAACGCGCTTCGGGGTCGAGGTGCGCCATGCGGCTCAGTCTGTCGCGCGTGGCGCCTGCTCGCCAGGACCGCGCGCTGCGATCAGAGCCGCACGAGCCGCACTTCGCGCACCGGCTCCAAGCTGCGCAAGTGCGTCAGCACCGCCGCCGCCGGTTCGTCGTAGAGCGACAGGATGCCCGTCGCGAGACCGACACCCGCCGGCGTCATCTCGGTCGCGGGCCCGAGCTCGATGCGGCGGATGTTCACGCGGTGGCCGCCGAGCACGGTGCCCAGCAGACCGACCACGCCCGGTTGGTCGTCGTGGCGCGTGATGAGCACCGGGCCCTTCGGCTCGAGGTCGAGCCGCAGTCCGTCGAAGCCGACGATCATCGGCTTCTTCCCGAGCACCGTGCCGGTCACGGTGTGCGAGCGCGTGCCGTCGTCGCCGCTCGCGCGCACGGTGATGCTCGATTGGAAGCCGAGGTCCTCGGGGCCGCGCGCTTCGAACAGGACCAGGCCGCGTTCGCGCGCGAGCAGCGGCGCGTTGACGAAGTTCACGCTCGGATCCGCGCCTTGGTGCTTCAGCAATCCGACGAGCACCGCGAGCGGAACGTGGCGTGCGTCCTGCTTCGCGAGCTCGCCCGAGATCGTGAGCTCGAGCTTGCGCACGGGCTTGGCCGAGACCTGCGCCAAGAACGCACCGAGTTTCTCGGAGAGCAGCACCCACGGCGCGAGTTCGCGGAGCGCGTCCGCGCCGACGGCCGGCACGTTCGTCGCATTGTTCGCGACGCCCGAGATGAAGAAGTCGCAGATCTGCTCGGCGACGTCGACGGCGACTTGGTGCTGAGCTTCGTGACTCGACGCGCCCAAGTGCGGCGTCGCGATGACGTCGGGGCGCGCGACGAGCTTCGAGTCTTTCTTGGGCGGTTCTTCCTCGAACACGTCGAGCGCTGCGCCGGCGAGATGGCCCTTTTCGAGCGCTTCGAGCAACGCCGCTTCGTCGACGAGTCCGCCGCGCGCGGCGTTCACGAGTCGCGCGCCCTTCTTCATCAGCGCGATGCGTTCCTTCGAGATCAGGTTCTTCGTCGCGTCGGAAAACGGGACGTGCAGCGTCACGAAATCCGAGCGCGCGAGCAGGTGCTCGAGATCGACGATCTCGATGCCGTTCGGCGTCGAAGCTCCGGGGGCGAGGAACGGATCGTGCGCGAGCACCTTCATGCGCAGGCCGAGGCCGCGCTCGGCCACGACGCGACCGATGCGGCCGAAACCGACGACTCCCAGCGTTTTGCCGGTCAGTTCCGTGCCGGTGAGACCCTTCTTCGTCCACTGTCCGCTCTTCATCAGCGCGTCGGCGCGCGGCACGTGGCGCGCGAGCGAGACGACGAGCGCGATCGCGAGCTCCGCCGTCGTGACCGTGTTGCCGGTCGGCGTGTTCATGACGACGACGCCGCGTTCCGTCGCGGCATCCTGATCGACGTTGTCGACGCCGACGCCGGCGCGGCCGACGACGCGCAGGCGATCGCTGGCCTCGAGGACGCGGCGCGTGACCTTCGTCGCGCTGCGCACGACGAGCGCGTGCACGCCCGGCACGGCGGCCACGAGTTGATCCTCGGTCAGCCCCAAGCGGACTTCGGGCTCGAAGCCCTTCTGGCGGAAGATGTCGAGCGCGGCCGTGGAGAGCTCGTCGCAGATCAGGATCCGGTGTTCGGCAGGCGGGAGGCGATTCGACATGGGGTGGCTCATCGGTCGTTCGGTGCGGGATTCGTGAACGTGGTGCGGGGGGGAACGAGCGCGATGTCGTCCCGGAGTGTGCGTGCGTGGGCGAGGGTCGCGGTTGCTGCCTCCCGATCCCTCTGAAGAGTGGCCGGGATCGGGGCGGCGCGCAGCGCGACTCGCGTCAGTGGGATCGTGGCATCGTGGTGTTCACGGCCGATCAGCCCGAAATGGCCGTCCGCACGAGCGTCGCGAGGTCGCGCGCGCCGCCCGACTTCAGGATCGCCGTCTCGACCGCCTTGCGCGCTTCCTTGTCCGAGTAGCCGATCGAGAGCAGCGCCGCGATGGCGTCTTCGACCTGCGCATCGGCCGCGGCCGCAGCGGTCGGTCGCGCGCCGCTCGTTCCCGCTCGAAGCGCCATCTCGCTCGCGAGTCGCGGAGCTTTGTCGCGCAGGTCGAGAAGGATCTGCTCGCCCGTCTTCTTGCCGATGCCCTTGACCCGCGTCAGCGCCTTCAAGTCCTCCCGGGCGACGGCCGTGACGAGGTCTTCCGGCGAGAGGCCCGACAAGATCGCCAACGCCGCGACCGGCCCGACGCCGCGCACGCCGAGCAGCACGCGGAAGAGATCGCGCGTCGATCGCTCGGCGAAGCCGTACATCAAGTGCGCGTCCTCGCGGACGACGAGGTGCGTCCACACGCGCACGCGGCCCTTGTCGGGGAAGACGGCCGAGAGCGGCACGAGGACTTCGTACCCGACTCCGGCCACGTCCACGACGAGCCGCGCGGGCACGCGCCCGGCGACCTCGCCCTCGAGGAACTCGTACACGCGGTCCTCAGCCGTTCTTCGTCTTCAGCTTCAAGTTCATCTCGTTGAGCTTCTGCTTGAGCTCCGCGAGAGACGTCGCGCCGAAGTTCGGCATGCCGAGGAGTTCTTCCTCGGAGTGTTGCAGCACGTCGCCGACCGTCAGGCAGCCGAGCGTCTCGACCGTGCGGCGTGCCCTTATCGAAAGCTCCAGGTCCGCGATCGGCTTGTTCAAGATGTCCGACGGATCCGTGCTCGGGACCTTCCTGCGCGTGGCCTCGATGCTGCGCACCGCTTCTTCGCGCGCCATGCCGAGGCGCAGGCCCTTGCTCGACAGGATCTCCTTGATCTCGTTGAGCGACGTCTCGCCGAAGTTCTTGTACGAGAGCAGTTCCTGCTCCGTGAGCTTCACGAGGTCGCCGAGGACCAGGATGTTCATCTTGTTCAGGCAGTTGCGCGCGCGGACCGACAACTCGAAGTCCGTGATCGGGATGCGCAGGATCTGGTTGAGGCGATCCTCCTTCTTCTCCATGTCTTCGTCGTAGTACATGGAGATGCCCGAGATCGCGTCCGCCAGATACATGCGGATCTTCGCGTCGGTCATGTCGTGCTGATTGATCGTGTCGTAGCACGCGGCCGCGTCCTGGTGACGGCCGAGGTCCTCGAGCAAGAGCCCGAGGTTGACGAGCGTCACGCGGTCGGCCGGCAACATGCGGACGAGCGTCCAGTACACGTCGAGCGCGATGTCGTCCTGACCCGAACGCTCGGCGCAGAACGCCAAGCGGAACATGTTCGCGCGGTGCGTCGGATCGAGCATCCGACAAGCTTCGTAGCATTCGACGGCGAACTCGAGATCGCGCGCCAGTTCCGCTGCGCGACCGGCGAGGTAGTGACCTTCCGCGCTGTCACGGAAAGTCTGCGGCAGCTTCGCGAGCGCCGCGCCGAGGTTCGCGCCGGCGGCCTCCTCGTCCTTCGCCATCTCCATCTCGAGACGCGCTTCGAGCACGCCGCCGCGCGGCTTGGGCTCGTCGGGGTAGCTCTTCGAGAGCTTCTCGAAGATCGGCAGCGCCTCCTGCGGCTTGCCGAGTGACATGTGACAACGCGCGAGCGTGAACGCCGCGACGATGTCTTCGCCGGTCTTCGCGAGGATCGCGGCGGCTTCGGGATACGCGCCGAGCATCCACAGGCCGAGGCCTTTGCGCCGACCTTCGTCACCGCTCGTCCCGAGCGCCGCGACGCGCTTCTGGAAGCTCTCGAGCGTGTGGCGGTTGGCCCACACCTCGGAGCGCGCGGCCTGCAAGGCCCCGAAGCTCTGGATGGGGCTCGTCGTGATGTCGAAGGGCGTCTCGAGGGTGGCGGTCATGAGCAGGTCGGTTCCCAATCTGTGTGCGGTCGAGAGCGCGCGGCGGAGCGCGACCCTCGGTCCAAGCAGCGGTCTCGAGGGTCGGGTTCTGGTTCCCGAAGACCTTCGAGCGCGTTCGAAGGGGAAGAAGATAGGGGACCACGCGCGCGGGCGCAAACGGGTTGGGTGCCCCCGTGCGCTCGAGGCGCGACCGCTTGAGCGTTCGGACGGGCGGAGCAGCGCGCGGTTACGACTTCGGCGCGCGCACGGTGCGCGGCGAGGCCCTTACCGTTGCGCTTCCGGAGCCCATCGCCGCCGGTGCGGCGGCACCAACCCAGCGAGCGGAAACGCCGGTTCATCCGTCCAGGGACGGTCATCGATCGCCGTTATCGAACGCGCACTCGCGCCAGGAGAATCAGCCAGACGCGTGGTGCGTATGCGATCCATTCGATCGCGGGAATCGAGCTGGTCACCTGCGGCGTCGAGGCACCGCATGTGTTGCGTGACAGGTCGGGCATGGCCGCCGGCCGGATGGCAGTCGCCGCACTTCAGCGCCGAACGTACCAGACTTCGTCAGCAAAGCTCGGGCGTGCGAAGACGGTCGGCGAGGACTGCTCGAGGAGGGACGCCTGTTGGATGCTCAAGTCCACGACGACCCAGGGCTCGGTCGAACCAGGTTGAAAGCGCGACTCTCGCACCGAAAATGGGCGCCAAGTTCCGGCTGCAACGAGACGGTGATCTCCAAAGTCGCGCCGCAGAACGACTGCCCCTTCCGCGTCCTTCGTCAGGATGGTCACGGGCCTCGCTCCATACGTCGTGTCGACGTAGTAGATGGTCGTGCCCAGAGCCGGCCCACTCGGCATGAAGGCCGGATACGACTCCGTGATGGTCACGATGGAACTCCCCGGAGTCGTTTCGACCATGCGCTGGGTACCGGCGAAGCGCGTGATCCAGAAGGGCTGGTATGCCCAATCCGACAACATCAGGGCGGCGTGAGCCTCGCTGTTGCGGATTGTGGTCATCTGCGGAGACTCGCTATTCCAAGCATTTCCCGTCGAGTTGCCGCGGACGTGCGCGAATAGGGTCGCACCGTCGAACACGATTTCGTCTGTGACCACGACTCCCGCTCCCCCCGCCGTGGACCCGCGATGTGTCTTCGCGATCGAAAACCGCTGATCTGCCAGGACCTGACCCTCGATCCTCTGTCGGTTCACGGCCGGCGTCTCCGTGCCGGGAAGACGGAACGTGTATTCCACCGTCGCGAGAATCCCGCCGAACCCGTGGACGGACGGATAGGTGGCCAGGGTCTCTTGCAGGACCAGCGGCAGACTCGTGACCTCCGCTGTCTGCAAGGAGTTGAGCGTGAGGAACGGCTCGTTCTGGTTTGGCGGTGTGAGCAGCGAAGCCGGATCGCCGAGTCGAACCGTGAAGGACCCCGATCCCTCCTGGACGAGATCCCCTTCGAGGCGGAAATGTCCGGGCACGGCGGTTCCACAGTTCTTGATCGAGGCCGAGTTGTTGACCTCGACGGTCTGGTTGCCCAACGCTCCGCAGGACGTGGCCGCTCTCGCCTCGGCCAGCGTGGTCGGGACCGTCGCGGGGAAGCCCGGGCAGGGGTTGGGGTTCACTGTGGTCGTGATCGTGATGGAATCCCCGGCCGTGTTGCAGTGGATGCCATTGGCCGTCCCGCTACACCCGAAGGTGTCCCCACTACGGACGACCAGTGAGGTGAGGCACTGGGGGGGCGAGGAAAGCATCATCTGCCCCACCCCCGGGAGTGTCACCTGCAAGCTCCATTGCCCGCACTGGATCGTGGTTTGTGAAGTGCCACCGGCAATGAGAAGGACGCGCGTGAGATTGTTGCACGCGCTTGTGGGAGCGGGGCCTTGCGCGATAGCGGAGGATGCGAAGCCAGTACAGGCGAGCGCGAGGAGTGAGTAATGCACGTGTCGTTGTGGGGCAGGGGACTGCGGAATCGAACCGGAGCCGCCGAGGCGAATGGATGGCCGGGGGGGGGCGCTAGAGTAATCACACTGCGCGGGTGTGGTCCAACCCGGGTACGTGGTTTCCACCCGCGTCCGGGCCCCTGAGCAAAACGAACCGGTGAGTCCGCGGCTTCCGACGTGGCGCGTTCACGAAGAGTTCCTCGACGCAAGGACGGTCGGCGTGGCCGTGCGCGACGGACACGGGGCTCTCCAGTTGCGTTCGATGCAGTAGCGCAAGCCCTTCCGGCGTTTGGACTTCGATCGAGGGCACGACGCGCGCTTCTGCGCGTTCGCGGCGCGCGATAGAGACGTGTCGTCATGGCGTGCATCTTCTGCAGGATCGCGGCGGGTGAGCTTCCCTCGAAGAAGCTCCACGAGGACGACCTCGTCCTGGCCATCCGCGACCTCCATCCGCTGGCGCCGACACACGTCCTCGTCTTGCCACGCGCGCACGTCGCGTCGCTGTGGGAACTCGAGGACGAGACCCTCGCGGGGCGGCTGCTCGCCGTCGCGTCGAAGGTCGCGCGCGCGGAGGGTCTGGAGCACGGCTGGCGCTTGATCGCGAACACGCGCGATCACGGCGGCCAGGAAGTGCCGCATCTGCATTTGCACGTCGTGGGCGGGCGACCGCTCGGTCGCATGTTGAGCGCGCCGGGCTGACGGTCGGTCCGCGCGCGGGTAGATCAAACATCAGGGCGAGCGCCGTGCGGCGACTCGACGGGGGAACGACTTGGACAAGTTGGTCATCGAGGGCGGACATCCGCTCGAGGGTTCGGTCGAAGTGTGCGGCGCGAAGAACGCCGTGCTGCCGGTCTTGTGCGCCTCGCTCCTCACGAGCGAGAAGCTGCGCATCCCGAACGCGCCGAAGCTCTCGGACGTGACGACGATGCTCAAGGTGCTGGCCGACCTCGACTGCATGACCGAGCGCAACGCCGACGGCTCGGTCGAGATCCGTTCGCCCGCGAAACCGGAGAACCGCGCGGGATGGGAGAGCGTGCGCAAGATGCGCGGCTCGGTCACGGTCATGGGGCCGCTGCTCGCGCGCACCGGTCGCGCCGAAGTGTCGCTGCCCGGCGGATGCGTCTTCGGCGTGCGGCCCATCGACCTGCACTTGAAGGGACTGCAAGCGCTCGGCGCGCGCATCAAGGTCGAGCACGGCTTCGTGATCGCCGAAGCTCCGCGCGGCGGTCTGCGCGGAGCCGAGATCTACTTGCAAGGGCCGATGGGCTCGACCGTGCTCGGCACCGCGAACGTGATGATGGCCGCGACCCTCGCGAAGGGGAAAACGGTGATCCACGGCGCCGCGTGCGAGCCCGAGGTCGAGGACCTCGGTCGCTGCCTGCTCAAGATGGGCGCGAAGATCGAAGGGCTCGGCTCGCCGCGCATCGCGATCGAAGGCGTGTCCGAGCTCGGCGGTTGCGAACACGCCGTGATCCCCGACCGGATCGAAGCCGCGACCTACCTGATCGCGGGTGCCATGTGCGGCGGCAAAGTGCGCGTCGAGAAGTGCAATCCCGAGCACTTGGCGGCCGTGCTCGATCGCTTGTGGGAAGCGCGCGTGCCGTTCGAAGTCGGCCCCGACTGGATCGAGACGCAGCCCTATCATCCCCGCGATCCAGCGCGTCGTCCGCGCGCGACCGATGTCACGACGCACCCGCACCCGGGTTTCCCGACCGACGTGCAAGCGCAGTGGATGGCGCTGATGACGCTCGCCGACGGCATCTCGGTGATCCACGAATCGATCTACCCCGATCGCTACATGCACATCGCCGAACTGGCGCGACTGGGCGCGAACGTGCGCCGCCAAGGCACGACCGCGATCGTGCAGGGGACCGAACGCTTGTCCGGTGCACCCGTGATGGCGAGCGACTTGCGCGCGAGTGCCGCGCTGGTCCTCGCCGGCCTCGTCGCCGAGGGCACGACCGAGGTCCACCGCGTCTATCACATCGACCGCGGCTACGAGCGGATCGAAGAGCGCCTGAACGGACTCGGTGCCGTGATCGCGCGGGTCGACGAGAAGGAGACGGTCGAAGCGGGCTGATCGGTTGGTCGTACGGTGCCCGGAACGACCACCGCACCGCTCGTGACCTCCCCGCGGAGTCGAGGAACTGGCCCGGCCCGTTCTTCACCCGTACGATCCGCACCCCATGTTCGAGACTCTGTCCGACCGCCTCTCCAAGGCCTTCTCCTTCCTGCGCGACAAGAAGGAGCTCACCGACGAGAGCATCGAGGAGGGTCTGTCGCAGGTTCGCACCGCGCTCCTCGAAGCGGACGTCAACTTCCGCGTCGTCAAGGAGTTCACGGAACGAGTCCGCGTGCGGCTCGTCGGCGCGAAGCGTCTCGCCGGTGTCGATCCGGGTCAGCAGTTCATCGGGGCGTTCCACCACGAGCTCGTCGCGTTGCTCGGGCCCGAGGCCGCGCGCCTCGAGTTCGCGAAGCACGGGCCGACCGTCATCTTGTTGGCGGGTTTGCAGGGCGCGGGCAAGACGACGACGTGCGCCAAGCTCGCGAAGTACCTGCGCGATAAGCACCAGAAGCGCCCGTATCTCGTCGCGGCGGACGTGAAGCGTCCCGCGGCCGTCGAGCAACTGCGTGTGCTCGGCCGTCAACTCAACGTGCCGGTCTTCCACGAGGCGGGGCTCACGCCGCCCGAATTGTGCGCGCGAGGCGTCGCGAGCGCCGCCGCGGCCGGCGCGGACGTCGTCATCCTCGACACCGCGGGTCGCTTGCACATCGACAGCGAACTGATGGACGAGGTGCGCTCGATCGCGCGCAAGACGTCGCCGCACGTGACGCTGCTCGTCGTCGATGCGATGACGGGGCAAGATGCAGTCAACAGCGCGAAGGCCTTCCACGATTCGCTCGATCTCACCGGCGTCATCCTCACGAAGCTCGACGGCGATGCGCGCGGCGGTGCGGCCGTTTCGCTCAAGGCCGTCACAGGCAAGCCGATCTTTTTCGTCGGGATCGGCGAGAAGATCGACGATCTCGATGCGTTCCATCCCGACCGCATGGCGGGCCGCATCCTCGGGATGGGGGACGTCGTCGGCCTCGTCGAGAAGGCGCAGGAGGCGATCTCCGAGAAGGACGCGCAAGCCAACTTCGAGAAGATGGTCCTGGGCGAGTTCACGCTCGAGGACATGCTCGCGCAGCTCCAGATGATCCGGAAGCTCGGGCCGATGAAGAAGGTCCTCGGGATGATGCCCGGCATGGGTGATCTCGCGAAGAACATCGACATCGACGACAAGCAAATGAACCGCATCGAGGCGCTGTTCACGTCGATGACGCGGCGCGAGCGGCTGCAGCCCGAGATCCTCGACATGAGCCGTCGCCGTCGCATCGCGCGCGGCGCGGGGCAGGACGTCGCAGCGATCAACGATCTCCTGAAACGCTTCAAGGAGATGCGCCAGCTCATGAAGCAGATGAACAAGATGGGGCTCGCGTCCCAGCTCGGTTCGAAGCAGAAGGCCGCGACGTTGCGCGACATGTCGCCGACGGGCGAGCTCGAAGCGGCGACGGGCGGCGGCGGGATGCTCTCCGGGATCGGCAGCGGCATCGGCGCCGGACTCGGCAGCCTCGGCCGCGGCGTCGGCGGTTTGTTCGGACGCGGTGGCGGGCCCACGCCTCCGGACGGGGGCGCGGCCGGGATGCCGCCAGGGTTCCCGGGGTTGCCGGGAGGTCTGGGCGGTTTGGGTGGGATGTTGGGCGGCGGTCCGGGTGCGCCGGCGCGCCCCATGGGGAGTTCGGCGACGCGCCAGAGCGGCTCGTCGAAGAAGGACCGCAAGCAGCAGAAGAAGCAGAAGCGGAAGAACCGCTGACGAATCACGGCGCGGGATCCTGCCCGCCCCTCAACGGTTCCGCTCGCAGGCGGGGGTCGGACTTCCCGACTGAGGCTCGCGACCACGGCTCCCGACCGTCGGTCCCGACCGAGCCCCGGACCGAGCTCCCGACCGAGCTCCCGACCGAGCTCCCGACCGAGCTCCCGACCGAGCCC
>Ga0163146_10002750_pt1 | contig 23195 bp, 18 predicted proteins | sample OliLakLV19MP7G1_FD_148648 | JGI IMG/M metagenome (GOLD analysis project Ga0163146, IMG submission 148648) | Freshwater microbial mat bacterial communities from Lake Vanda, McMurdo Dry Valleys, Antarctica - Oligotrophic Lake LV.19.MP7.G1 | ecosystem: Environmental > Aquatic > Freshwater > Lake >...
GGAATGGAAACGTCAGTTCCGGTGAGGCTGGGTGTGGCGGCAGAGTGTGCCGCGTTGCTCGGGATGGAAACGTCAGCTCCGAGGAAGCTGGGCGTGGCGGCCAAGTGTGCTGGCCCGGCGGCCAAGTGTGGTTCCAGGTCGGAATGGAAACGTCAGTTCCGGTGAGGCTGGGTGTGGCGGCAGAGTGTGCCGCGTTGCTCGGGATGGAAACGTCAGCTCCGAGGAAGCTGGGCGTGGCGACCAAGTGTCCTGGACCAGCGACCAAGTGCGGTTCCATGTCGGAATGGAAACGTCAGTTCCGGTGAGGCTGGGCGCGGCGGCAGAGTGTGCCGCGTTGCTCGGGATGGAAACGTCACTTCCAATGAAGCGGCACAGCATCATGGAATCGTTTCCGCTCCTTCGGACACGAATCGAATCTGGGTGTCGAGTTGCACCCCACCGGCTCAACTCGCCACCGATTCGAAAGGTGGAAAGGCGGGTGGTGTGACCTTTGCTCACGGCGACGCGAGCGGATACACCAACGAGGATGAGTCACCGTCAAGGAGAACAGCATGCGAGCGCCAAACCGTGGCTCGTGGCTTTGCTCGTCGTCGTCACGACGCTCGCCTTCTTGCGTGGGTTGTCCGGTGAATTCGTCTACGACGACCGGCTGACCGTCGAGCGCAATCCAGCCGTCTCCGACGCCAGTCAGTTGGCTGGCTCACTCGTGCGTCCGATGTGGGACTTCACGGGTCCCGAAAACACGGCTGCAGTCGGGTACTGGCGACCGCTCGCGAACGTGGCGCTCGCGCTGGCTTACCACGTCGGCGGCGGTCAACCATTCGCGTTCCATGTGCTCTCGCTCGCGCTGCACATCGCAGCAACGTGGGCCGCGTTTCGTTTCGCACGCAGGCTATGCAACGACGCTGTGTGTGCTTTTTTCGCGGCTCTCTTGTTCGGCCTGCATCCGGTACACGTCGAAGCTGTCTCGTGGTTGTCTGCGATCAACGAACCCTTGTGCGGCTTGTTCGTGTTCTTGGGGCTCGATGCGTTTCTGAATTGGCGAGAGCGCGGTTCGCTCGGCTCGCCGATCGCGGCCGGTGTGTGGTTCGCGCTCGGACTCGCGTCAAAAGAACTCGCAATCGCCGTTCTTCCGCTGTGTGTCGCAATCGATGTCGCGCGCCGCGTCAGTGGACGAGAAAGTGCCTGGATTCCACGGCTTTTCCGTGCGTATCTGCCCTTCGCCGTCGTGATCGCGACGTGGTACTGCGCACGCGCCGCCGTCTTCGCGAGTCCGTGGGCAGGATTCGATCGCACGACGACAGAGTTCGGCGTCAGCGCTTTGCGACTCGCGCAACTGCGCGTCGAACTGCTCGGGAACGGCATCGGCCTACTCGTGTGGCCCGCACCGTTGCGCGTCTTCCATCCATTCACTCCCGCGACGAGTTGGAGCACGTTCGGTCCAGCGCTTCTCGTGTGTGTCGCATGGTTCGCGCTCGTCGCACTGGCTTGGAAGAAACGCTCGTTCGCATTTCTCGCGAGCGTTCTCATCGCGCCCGTCGCGTTGGCTCCGATGATCGCGCGCGTCGGCGCTCTCGGCGTTTTCCCGCTGGCCGAGCGCTATCTGTACGTCGCAGTGCTCGGCGCAACGTTGGCCGTTTCGATCACCGCCATGCGCGTCTTGCCGAGGGCCGGAGCGGCAGTTCTTTTGGCCGCGATCGCGGTCGTGCTCGGGTGGCGCACGCACGATCGAACCGCGATTTGGTCGGATGAGAAACGCTTGCTCGCGACAGCCGTGCTCGAGGCGCCTCGGTCACCGTACGTGCATCGCGTGCTCGGCAAAGTGCTGCTCGAAGATCATCAGCGCACGGGTGATCGCGAAACGCTCCAGGCGGCTCTCGCGTCGTTCCAGGCGGCGCTGGATTTGGGCTCGAGGGCGCAGAACGGCGACGACACGATCTTCGCGGTCGTCGACGACTTCGTGCAAGCGAATGTCGGTCTCGGCTGGTCCCTGTTCTTCGATGCAGCCACCGAACCGCGCAGTCTCGACGAGGCCAAACAAGTCTTCGAACTCGTGTTGAAGCACTATCCGACGAGCACCGAAGCCCTGACCGGTTTGGGCGCCACGCGCACGGCGTCGGGTGATCTCGAAGGCGCGAAAACAGCGCTTGAAAAGGCGCTGTCGATCGATGGGCGTTACGTCGAAGCGCACAACGCGCTCGGTGTCGTGCAGATGAAACGCGGCGATTTCGCGGCTGCTGCCGATTCGTTCGAAAAGGCGTTGAATTACCGGCCCGATCACCTCGACTACTTGCTCAAACTCGCCGGCGCACATGAGTCTGCAGGCGACGACATGGCTGCGCGGCAGGCAGTCGAACGAGCACGCGAACTGGCTCCCGACGATCCTCGGCCGCGCGTCTTGTTCGGGATCATGCTCGCCAAGAAAGGCGACTTGGACGGCGCGATGCGTGAGTTCGAAGCCGTGCTCGAAATTGCGCCCGACGACGCCGACGCGTGGATGCAGAAGGCCAAGGTGCTTCTGGCGCGTAATGAAACGAACGGAGCGAAGCGCGCCTTGTTGCGCGCGACGGAGTGCGCTCCCGGAAGTTACGAAGCGCACTACAACGCGGGTGCTCTGATCCTGCAGACCGATGGACTGTCGTCGGCGATGCCGTTCCTGACGCGCGCTTACGAACTGCGTGCGCGCGGCGAAAGTGGCCGAAAACTACGTGAAATGCTGATGCCGCTTCCGATTCAGAGCGCCGACACGTTGCGCAACTTGGCCACGATCGACGCGGACCGCAACGACGTGACTGGGGCTCTCGAATGGATCGAGCGCGCGCTCGCGGTCGACGCGAACGACGGCAAGACGTTGTTCTTGAAGGGCGGGATGTTGCGCAAGAAAGGCGACTCGGCCGGCGCTCTCGCCGCGTGGAAACGGATGTGCGAGATTTTGCCCGACAGCCTGCGCGCGTGGGAATCGCTCGGCATCCTGCAGGCCGAGTTGAAAGACAATGCGGGCGCATTGGTGTCGCTCAGGCGTGCGCTCGAGTTGGTCCAAAAGTCCGGGAACACCGGTCCCGCTGCTCTCGAAGAAGCGCGCGCACTCGAAGCGCGCATCGCGGAATTGTCGAAGCCGTGACGGATGATTCGTTGCGAACCGCGAAGCCGCCCACTCAGTGAGCGCCGCACACGCTGACGTCTGCAACCGAGAACACGGGCCCTTCGACGCAGCACTTCGCATTCGGCCACGCGCCCATCGATCCGCTCGGCACGGTTGGAACAGGGCATCCGTTGCAGATGCCGACGCCGCAACCCATCAGCGTTTCGAGCGACAGCCAGCACGGAAGGTCGCGCTCGCGGGCCAACTTCTCGACGGCCTCGAGCATCCGCTCGGGGCCGCACGCGAGCAGTCGCACTTCGCGCGGGAGCGAGCCCTCGCTCCACAACTTCTCGAGCAATCGAACGACGTTGCCTTTGAATCCCGCCGAGCCGTCGTCCGTGCACGCTTCGACACGCACGCCGAGTTTCGCGAACGCGTCGATGTCGTAGAGCAAGCCCTTGCGAGCCGCACCGTACAGATACGTGATCGCTGGGCTGCGCACGGGCGCGCGGCCGTCCATGCCGGCGAGCGCTTGTTGAATGCCCATGTAAAACGGCGCGGAACCGATGCCGCCGCCGAGCATGACCCACGGCGCGCCCTCGCCATCTAGCGTCGGCCAACCGTTTCCGAGCGGTCCGATCACGCGCAATTTCGTGCCGGGAACGCACTGCGCAAGCGCCGCTGTGCCGGTGCCCATGACCTTGATCAGGAACTCGAGATCGTCGCCAATTTGCCGGTAGACGGAGAACGGCCGTGGGATCGCGGGCGAGAGTCGGTCCTCGCGACGCAACATGAAAAATCGCGCGGCGCGCAGCGGCGGAAGCGCAACTTCGGGTCGGATGCGCAACACGATTCCGTCGTCGCCGCAGGGCGTGACGGAAACGGCGCGTGCGGTCAGGGAACGTGCATCGTCACTCGGCGCGGGCATGGCCCTGAAGAGTAAGGAGCGGCGCGTTCGGCCGCAACGCAGGACCGGCGGCGATCACGGCTCGCATCGGGATGCGAATGTGCGCCCGCTCACGGTCCCTGGTGCGCACTCTCCGAGCGCCGGCTGAGTTCGCGCTACAGATCGCGCCACACGCCGCCGTCGAGCGAGCGCTGCACATTGCCGTTCACCTTCGAACTGCCCGACTTCACACGCTTCGAGGCATCGGACTTCGGCATCCGTTCCACGCCCGCGTAGTTCTGCTCGGGCTCGTCGTTGTCGGTCGCGAGCACGGTACCGCTCGCGTCGATCACGAATGCGCGCCGCAGCGATCCGTTCGGGAATTCGGGCCATGCGTACGCGAAGAACTCCTTCTCGTCGAAGTCGATGCGTCGCGTCAGGCGGTTCGACAAGTCGACACGGAAGACGAAGCCGCGCGCACGAACCAAGCCGTCCTCGCTCGGCGCCAACTCAGCGGACAACAGCGGCGTGGCGAGCGCAGAGTTCCCGTTGCGCAGCGCGATCGCTGCCGTCAATTCGGAGAGCGTCGCGAACTCGCCTTCCAGGTCCGCATCGGCATCGAGCAGACGCCCGGCGCGAAACTCCTGCTGTGCAACCGCGATCGAGCGCAGCGTCGCAACGGCGGCGCGTTCGTCTGCTGCGGTGCGCGCGGCGATCAGACTCGGCAGTGCGATGGAACTCGCGAGGCCTGCGAAGGACATGAACGAGTACGCGGTCACGTTGCCGGCGCCCTCCTTCGTCGTGATCTCCAGCCCGATGCTCGTGCGCCGTCCGATCGTCGGGGAAACCGCTCGACGACCGTCGACCGCATTCATGCTGATCGCGAAGGCTCCGCTTTCGCGGGTCAACGCCGCCTTGATCTCACGCGGGCCGCGATTGTCTTCCTTCCACGCAGCAGCCAGCGATCTCGCCAACGCGGCTCGCGACGAGCTGAACACGAAGACGTCGTCGCCGACGTACCAGTGCGGCTCGAAGTAGAGTGCTGCCGCGCCGCTCTGCACCGGCAGCGCGATGGGGTCCATCCCGTAGGCCTTGAATCCATGGATGTCCTTTGCGCGCGCGTTCGCTCGTGCACCAGAGCGTGTGAGAAGCGCATCGATCACGCCGCGCAAGCGCTCGCCGTCCACCACCTGTGCGATGATCGTGAACTCCGGGGCGCGGGCACTGCCGTCGCTTTGGAACATGCGGGCCAGTTCGAACTCACCCGTGACGGCGAACGTGGGACCGATGTTGTCGATCAAGTCGGCGCGCAGATCGAAGCCGCCCTTCTTGATGTCGACGAGCGTGCCCTCGAATTCGCGCTTGGTCGCGTCCGGCAAGAGCTTCGCCACACCGTCGAAAAGCGCCGTGAGATCGAACGTGCTGATCGAAGCCGAGCTCGCGTCTTCGGGCAGGTAGCGTGCGATCGCGGCTTCGAGCGGCCGGTTCGTGACGCAGCGCGTCAACAGATCCTTGCCGCCCGGTGACATCACGAAGAGTTCCTCGTCGATGCCCGTCACCCCCATTGCGGCGACTGCCGAAAGGCCGCGGATCGATGTCGCGCCCGACGCTGCGAGCACATTACGAACCTCCGCTGGCGCCAAGACATCGACTGCGTTCCACACCGGCTCGAGGTTGACGAAAGCCTCGACGACCACGACTCCCCCGCCGTGCGAGAGATCTTTCGTTCCGCGTGTGATGTCCGCGGCGAGGAAGGAATCCTCGGTCTCGCGCATGACCAGCGGATGGTCAACAGCTGGGGTCGTGGTTGCCGGTCCGATGTTGAAACAGAACTGAGCGCCGTCGCGCAGCGCGTCGATTTCTCCGGTGTCGGTCGAGATTCGAATGCGCCAGTGTGTCGCGTCGGTCGCTTCCCGTTGCACGCGCGCGGTGGAACGAGCGCTTTTCGACGATGGATTCTCGAGCGCTGTCAGCGCGTGCTTCACGAGTGACTCGACCAGGTCCGCACGCGCGCCCACGTCGAGCATCACGGCGCAAGTGAACGGCAGCCCGGTCGCAGCGGGAGACTTGCCGCCCAACGCTGCGGTGTCGATCGAGACGAGCGCGAACACGGCCTCGCCTTGCAGCGCGGCGACTTGCGTGCGCAACGCATCGAAATCAGGCAGAGCGGATCGCAAGTCGCTCTCGAACTGCGCTGCGAAGGCCGAGAGTTGTTCGCGTTGGGCCGCGGCTTCGGGGCGATCGATCAAGTCGCGCAGAATGGTGCGCTCGTAGGCTTCACCGAACTTCTCTACGTGCGGCAAGCGCAGCACGCACAGCGTCGATTTCGGCAGTCGCTGCAGCAACGAACTGCGCTCGGTCACTGCCGGCAGATCGACGGGCGTCGGCAGGACGGGCAACTTCACCGCGCCCTTCGTCTTCGACTTGGTCTGGGTCGGTTTCCCGGGATCGACGGACGAATAGCTCGAGACGCTCACGCTCTCGGATTGGTTCGCAGAACTCGGGCTCTCGGGTGCGTCGCCGATGCCGCATCCGGACGCGATCACGAGACCGAGGGCGACGCAGATACGCGGGACTTGCTCGAACTTCATCGATGGGGTTCTCCGGCGATTCCGAAGCGCACAACGCGGGATCGCCGGGGAATGGATCGGCAAGACGACCCGCTCGTCGAAAGCGAAAGATCGGGCAATCCTTTCCGACGCGACCTGCGCGCGGCACTCTCAACCGTCGTATGCGAACTTTCGAAGACGTCGTCCGCGGCGATCAAGCCGTTCAACGCATCGGCGAGGACGAGGCGCACATCGCGTTCTTGAATCCCTCTCCCGCGCGACCTGGGCACGTGATCGTGATTCCGAAGCGTGTTTCCAGCTACTTGTTCGACCTGCCCGCGGACGAGTACGCCGCGTTGATGGAGTTCGCACGGCGAACGGCAGTCGCGATGCGCGAGAGACTCCCGTGCGAGCGTGTATGCGTCGCCGTCATCGGTTGGCAAGTGCGACACGTACACGTGCACCTCGTGCCGACGAATGCGGACGGCGAATTTCTGCCGCTTCCCGGTCTGCTCGCGAGAGCAGACGAACTCGCGGCGATCGCGCTGCGCTTGCGAGGTCGTTGATGGCTCGCTACCGCAAGATTCAAACGGGTGTGAAATCGGAACGCGACTTGGCGCGCGCTCTCGCCGAGATGGGCTTGAAGGGTGTCGAGGTGCACGCTGATGCACAGCCGCTGAACGACTGGATCGGTCGGCCGACCGAAGTGCTCGCGAACGTGATCGTGCGCCGCGCGTTCTTGGGCGCTTCCTCCGACGACATCGGCTTCGCACGCAATGCGAACGGCACGTTCGAGCTCGTCTTGTCGGACATCCACTTGTTCAAGTTCGACCGACGTTGGCTCGACGAACTCGCTCGACGGACGGGGACGGAGAGCGTCGCACTCGGGCCGGTGAACTACGCGGCCGCGAACACTTCGCACGCGAATCCGACACATACGAAACCGCCGCCGGTTCCGGTAATGCCGCGTGAACAGAATCTCGAGCAACGGGCGCGCCTCGAGTCGGTCGAGATGCTCGAGCGAGCCAAGAAAACGCAATCGCTGTGGAAAACGAGCTGTTTGCTCTATTTCCTCCCCGTCTTGCCGTGGGCGTTGCTGCAGTTGTCGTCGGTGACCGCGACAGGCGTTCCTGTACTGGTGCTGATCATGGCCCTGTGGTCGATGATCTACTTCGTCGGTATCGCGCTGGTCGTCACGACGCGACTGCGCAACGTCGCGCGCGAGTTCTCGAAGCGCTTCCCGACGCGCGAGGAGCGGACAGCCGCACTGGCGCAGTTGAAAGTGGTCGCGGACGACAAGCAGCACGCAGCCGCCGACGCTGCGAAGAAATTCTTGACGGAGATCGAACGTCAGGCCGCAGGCGCGATCACGCGACTCCCAACGACTTCGAACCGTGAACCAGGCGAGAAAGGGCGCTGAGCAAGCGCTCGCTGTCGGTCGGCTTCGAGAGCACTTCGTTGCAGCCGGCGATCAAACATGCGGCCCGCGTTTCATCCGTTTGGTCGGCTGTGAGCGCGAGGATCGGACCCCGGAAACCGTGCTCGCGCACGGCTCTCGCGGTCGCGCTGCCCGACATGCCTGGCAGGTGCGCGTCCAGGACGATGACCGTGTAGGGCTCGCGCAAGTATTCCGATTCGACAACGAGCTTCAGCGCGCGCTCACCCGTCTCACAGACATCGACCGAGTGTCCCGCGCGTCGCAGCATCGCGTACAAGATCTTCTGGTGCTCGAGCGTGTCCTCGGCGACGAGCACGCGCCAACTCGGCCGCGGACGCCAGCTTTCACCGGGTGCCGAGACCTCGCGCTCCTCGCACACTTCGGCCGTCATCGTCGGCGCGGGGATGCGCATCGTGAACGTCGAACCGAAGCCCGGACGACTCGTCACGGTCAGTTCGCCCTGCAACAGTGTGGCAAGTCGCTTGCTGATCGCGAGCCCGAGTCCAGTGCCCCCGAAGCGGCGCACGTCTTCGTTCAGCGCTTGCCGATACGGCTTGAAAATGTGTTCGAATTGGTCGGGTGCGATGCCTACACCCGTATCCGTCACCACGTATTCGAGAACTCGGGTCGCGGTGTCGTAGCGCACGATCGCCGTGACTCCGCCGTGCTCTGTGAACTTCAATCCGTTGCTCAAGAGATTGAGCAAGATCTGGCGCACGCGGAATTCGTCTGCATCCACGCACTCGGGCAGCTCGCCGTCTGCGACGCAAGTGAGCGTGATGTGTTTTTCCTTCGCGCGTGGACCGAACAAGTCGATCACTTCGTGCATCAAAAGGCGTGGGTCGAAGGGACGAGCGTGGATGCTCATCATGCCCGCGTCGATCTTCGAGATGTCGAGTGCGTCGTTCAGCACGCCGAGCAAGTGTTGACTGTTGCGTCGAATCGTCTGTGCGTGCCCACGCAAGACGGCGACGTCGTCGTTCGGCTCCAACAAGAGCTCGGTGAATCCGAGGATCGCCGTCAGCGGCGTACGCACCTCGTGACTCATCGAGGCGAGCATGGAACCAGCTTGCTCTTGCGCGCGCGCCAGTGTCTCGGCGCTGCGCTCGAGGGCAACCATGCGCGTCTCCTGCGCCATCATCACGTCGCGCATCGTGGATCGGAGCCGGTACACGAGCGCACCCATGCCGATCATGCAGGCGAGCGTGAAGAGCATCCCGTACACGAGGACCTGATCCGTCCGCCCGCCGCGGTTGCGAACTTTGGAGGCAAGGAGGTCAGCTCCGACAACTCCGATGACGTTGCCCTCGAGATCCTTGATCGGCGAAAACACGCTGAAAAGCGCACCAATTTCGGCGTCGAACCGATCTGACTGGCACGACTGTCGCGTCGTGTACGCTTCGAGAGCCGCCGGCGGAAACACGCGCGAACCGAACTCGCTGCGACGCTGCGCATCGAGCACGACGACCCATTGATCGCCCTTGCGAGACAACGTGTACAGGCCCTCGAGGCGCGATTGCGTGCCCTTCAAATAGGCGAGACGACGCGTCTCGAGGTTGTACAACTCGTGATCTGAGCCAGCACCCGGCGCGAGCGACTTGTACAGGTCGGTATCGACGAGACCCGCGGCGACCTCGGCGATCCGCACAGTTTCGGCGAGGACGCCATCGGCTTGGTGCGCGATCGAAGCGCGCCAAATCATGACGACTGTCGCGGTGAAGGCGACGAAGACGGTCAATGCGGCGAGGATCGCGTCGCGACCCGGTTGGATCGGCCAGCGGCTTTGCGGAACGACCGCGTAGGTCGTCGGACTCGAATTTTGGCCCTGCATCGGTGGCGCGAGAGGAACCGTTGGATCAGCGCGTCACGGAGCGGCCTTTCTCGAAGCGACCACGTGACTTTTCCGAACCGTCTTCGTTCCAAGTCACCCATTCGGATTGCGCGCGGCCGCCTACATAGTCGCCTTCGGAGGCCTTCTTGCCGTTCGAGTGCCACGTGATCCAGTGACCCACGGCAATGCCCTTCGCGTACGAGCCCTCTTCCGACTTCTCGCCGTTCGAGTGCCAGAACGTCCACGAGCCTTCTTCGAGACCGCGCGAAAACGAGCCCTTTTGCCGAGGTTTTCCACCAGCGTAAGCGAACTCGAACGGTCCGTCTTCGCGACCCTCGACGTACTTGCCGCTTTTCGCGAGCGTGCCGTCGTCATGCCAGAAGGTCCACGGGCCTGAGCGTCGGTCGAGCGCGTACGTGCCGCGCGACGCGGCCGTGTCGTTCACGTGCCAGGTTGTCCACTCGCCCGTTTTCTTGCCATTCTCGAAGCTCCCCTCCTCGGTGCGCTTCTCGTTCTCGTCGAAGTACGACCACACACCGGTCATGACGCCGTGGTCGAACGATCCGCGCGCGCGCGTCTTGCTCGTGAACGGATGGAAGTAGATCCACTCACCGTGAGCGCGGCCTGCGTCGAATGCACCTCTTTGACGGATCTTGCCGTTCTCGTTGAAGAACGACCATTCGCCGATCGTGACCCCGTTCGCGTATGCGCCTTCGGCCTCGACCTTGCCGTTCGCGAACCAGTACGTCCACGCACCGTCGTGTTTGCCGTCGACGTAGTTGCCGAGACTGCTCGCGCGGCCGTTCGGATAGAAATCCTTGTAGGCGCCGCTGAAGATCCACTCGCCCGCCTTCGTGAGCACTTGCGCAGCTTCGAGCTTGCGACCACCGGCGGCGAAGTCTTCCGTGAGCGTGCGCGAACCTTGGATCGGGAGCGCGCTCGTTGCACCGACGCAGAGCAGGAAACAGGCTGTTTTCAGCATCGTTTTCACGCGAGGCATCCCGAGATCGTGTCGTACTTCGCGCCCAGGATCGGTTCACTGTCGAGACCGAACCAGCGCTGCAACACTGTCGCGTATGCCGTCCTGAAGTCGGTCGTGTGGATCAGATCGCCCTCGTTCAACGCGGTCAGCGAAGGGTGCTTGCCGTACACGCCGCCCTTGACGGGAGTGCCGCACAAGAACATCGGACCGGCGGTGCCGTGATCCGTGCCCATCGACGCGTTGTCCGCGACGCGACGACCGAACTCGCTGAAGACGAGCACGAGACAGTTGTCACCGACTTCCGTGCCGCGCATGTCGGCGAGGAACGCCGACAGTCCGCGATCGAGGTCCCCCATCAAGATGTCGTGCCGACGCTTCTGATCCTCGTGTGTGTCGTAGCCACCTTGCGTCACGGACAACACGCGACATCCGATGCCGCCTTGCAGCAGCGCCGCAGCATTGCGCAAGTCTTGGCTGAACGGATCGGGTCCGTACTCGACACGCGGGGCGTACGTGGCGGCGGCGCGACGCACGTCCTCCGAACTCTGTTTCGCGTTGCGCACGATCGAGCGGATCTTGGCCAGCGGCGAACCGCTCTCCTTGCGCGCAGCGCCACCGGCTTCGACGATCGTCTCGCCGTTCTCGACCCAACGGTATGCAGGCGGTTCGTCGAAGCACACGACCGGATGCGACGTGCTCTTCAGCGCGAACGGCAGCGTTTGGCCGACGTGCACCGCGTGCGGGATCTGCGTCTCGTCCTTGTACATGGTCGCGATGGTGCGACCGATCCAACCATCGCCCGACGCGCGGCCCGTCGCTCGCGCGGTGTGCCAGATGTCCTGCGACGTGAAGTGCGAGTGGTTCGGGTTCGGGTAGCCAGCGCCTTCGACGATCGCCATGCGACCGTCGCCGAAGACCTCGCGCAGCTTGACGAGATTGGGGTGGAAACCGCGGTAATCGTCGAGTTTCAGCACATCCTCGGCTTTCACGCCGACGCGCTCGCGCGAGCGATGGTAGGCGTCGTCGGCGTACGGCACCACGCACGAGAGCCCGTCGTTCCCACCCGACAACTCGACGAGCAGGAGCGTGCGCGGCGCCGGGTTCTTCTTGCCTCCGTCCGCGCGTGCCGAGCGTCCGAGCAGGTACATCCCGCCGAAGATCGTGACGCCTCCGACTAGGAAATTGCGTCGATCGAAGCCTTGGTGTCGCATGTCCATGTTCATCGTCCTCAGTTCAGCTGCGCTTCGGGCAAGCTCAGGATCAGGTGCGCGAGCTCGCGCAGGATCGGTTCCGCGGCCAGAGGATTCGCGAGCAATGCCCCCTCTGCGATAGAGGCCTTTTCACGCCGTGCTTTCAGCCACTCGAACGGCTCGCGCGTCGTTTCGGGTTGATAAGGAATCCCGAGCAATTCATCCGTCATCCAGCGCACGATCGCTTCGTCGTCGAGCTTCTTGTCGCCGGCTGCCGTGACGGCGCGCTGTGCGAGAGCGATGTCCGGTTTCCAACCCATCTCCTGCACGTGGTAAAGGTGATTGAAACCGTTCGTACGACTCGCCAGCTTGCGCTTCATGTCCATCTCGCCGCTCGGTGCGAACTCTTCGTCCTGCATCAGGCGCTTCACGTCGACGAGACCTAGAATCACGCCGATCATGTTGCTGCGCTGCATCATCGACGACGTCGTGATCCACGCCATGCCCTCTTCCCAACCTTTGACGCTGGGCGGCCAGAACAAGCGTTGACCGAGCACGTCACCTGCGTTGAGGACCATCTGCCCGGGCGTTCGGACGTGCAAGCGGCGCGAAGCAGCGACGAGGAATTCGACCGGCGCGGTGACGCGTGTACCCACGACTTCGTCTCGGTAGAACGCCGGATCGAGGAACAACCGCCGCAATGTCTTGGCGATGTCATAGCTGTTTTTCCGCAAAATATCGGCGTATTCGGCAGTGCGTTCAGGCGTCGGCGGAACGCCCTCGAAGTACGCGAGCAGCTTGTGAGCGAGGAAAAGTCCGCACGCCGGCTGCGCCAAGATGATGTCGATGATCCCGTCGCCGTCGAAGTTGCCCTCGACCGACAACACGCGCTTGTCGCCGAAGTCGTGATCGAGTCGCTTGTACTCGAATCCGTCCGGTCCGCGGCTCCAACCTGTGAACGCGCGCGCGGCCTCCTTGATGTCGGCTTCTGTGTAGTTGCCGTCGCCGAGAGAGAAGAGCTCCATCAGCTCGCGTGCCCAGTTCTCGTTCGGATGATCTTTGACGTTCGTGTCGTTGTTCAAGTAGCGCAGCATCGCCGGATCGCGACCGATGCCGCGCACGAGCGGCTCGAACAGTCCGAGAGCATGCGCGCGCAAGAACTGGTTCTGCCGGATCATGTCCTGCGCGTTGCCGACGTCCTTGATCGACGACACGAAGTGGCCGTGCCAGAAAATCGTCATGCGATCGCGCAGCGGATCCTCGCTCGCGAGCATGCGCTCGATCCACCAATCGCAATAGCGATTCAGCCCGACGATCAACTCGGGTTGCATGTCGGTGTATGCCGCGCGACGTCGCACGGTCATCTCGTGACGTTCTTCGGGAGTGTCGAGTCCACCGTGCAGCGTCTCCTCACCCAGCACTTCCGGCGCGGGGACTTGTACGGCGGCCGGGAAGAACGACGCGACTGCGCCCTCGAGGCCGAGCTGCTCCAGACGCGCGACGTCGGACGGCGTCCCACCGAATCCAGCGCGATTGAGCAAGTGCTCGGCGGCGCGCGCATCGAAACGAATCGAAGGTTTGGAAGCCGCTTCGGCAGCGTGCGATGTCTGCGCGCAGGCTGAAGTCGCCGGCGTGCCTGCAGCCAAGCATGCCGTGGCGATGAGGGTCGAAATTCGGCGTGCGGCGCGGTGCATCGAGTACTCCTGAGAAATCGGGCTGGAGAGCCCGCAATACGTCATTTCCAAGTCTCACCGGGTGCAGCCGACCTGTCAACCTGCCTGAGCGGTCCCGGAGCGGCATGTCGCTTCACCGCCACTCATCCGTGCTCGCGTGGTGCGTTGCGTTCGCGGGTGACGCGAAACTTGCCGTAGTGTGCCACGACCGCGCTGGCCGCTGATCGTGTGTGTACCGAGCCAGAGCAATTTTTCCCCGATGCGCTGCTACCAACGTGCGTCGCGCACGTTGGTAGCAGCGCATCGGGGAAAAATTGCTCTGGCTCGGTACACACACGATCAGCGGCCAGCGCGGTCGTGGCACACTACGGCGGCGAGGACTCGTCCGAACGATCAGCCCTTGAGATCGACGTTGCCGTGTGTGAGCACGGTCTTCACGGCATTGCTCAGGTGCTCGAAAATCTTGTTCATGCCCGCTCCGGGTGCCATGTCGATTTTCGGCTTGCCTTCGGTGAGGAACGCTTCGTCGAAGCGGAACACCATGCTGTGGAACTGCTTCTGAGCAGCTTCGAGTGCAGCTTTTTCGCGCGGTTCGTTCGACGCGTTTTCGATCGCGACTTTCAGGCGCGAGTCGACGTTGCGCGCATACGCGGCGAGCCGCGGATCGAGCGCCGGCGATTCCGCGGCAACTTGCGGGGCTTGAGCATTGCGCTCCGCGTGCTTCTCGGCGACCTGCTTGGGAGGGGTCGTCGTCTTCTGGCCGCTGACTTTGCGGGGAGTCAGTGCTGCAGCGTTCGCTTGAACGTTGCCCGTTGAGACGCTTTGGATCTTCATGGCGTCATGTATCGGTGCGCGGCTCTGCGACTGAAGCGAATCAGCCGATTCCCGCCTTGGACGACATCGAAGTCGCGCTGGATACGAGAGTTGCGCTCGTTCGCCCTCGCGAGCCTCCACGGAACGCAATTCGTCGACGAAGCGCGGACCAGGAAGCGTTTTCCGCGTCGCATGCGCTATTCTGCGCGGCCTTTTCGCGCACGGCACCGATTCCACATGTCCCTCCTCATCCTCGAAGACGTCAAAAAGCACTTCGGTGCACAAGAGATCCTGCGCGGCGCGACGCTGCGTTTGGACCCGGGCGAGAAGGTCGGACTGGTCGGTCGCAACGGCGGCGGCAAGTCGACGATTCTGCGGCTGATCGAGGGGCTCGAGCATCCTGACTGGGGCACGGTGACGTTGCGCAAAGGTGCGCGGCTCGGCCATGTCTCACAGCGTCCGCAGTTCGGCGTCGGCACGACGGTACGCGCGTACGTCGAGAGCGGACTCGACGAAGTGCGCGAAGCGATCCGCGAACTCGAAGACGTGAATCATCAGCTGACGGAAGCGTCCGGCGAGGCGCTCGAGCGAGCGATGATTCGTCACGACGAACTGTCTGAGACGATCGATGTGCTCGGCGGCTGGGACACGGAACGTCGCGTCGAAGTGGTGCTCTCGGGGATAGGCTTGCGCGAGGAATTGTGGGATCGCGAGGCCGCGACGTTGTCGGGCGGCGAGAAAAGTCGCGCGGCGCTCGCGAAGGAATTGGTCGCCGGACACGACTTGTTGTTGCTCGACGAACCGACGAACCACTTGGATCTCGAAGGCATCGAGTGGATCGAGAATTGGATTCGCCAACAAAAGGGCGCGGTGCTCGTCGTCAGCCACGACCGACGCTTGCTCAACAACGCCGTCGATTCGATCGTCGAGCTCGAGCGCGGCCAGCTGTCGCGTTATCCGGGGAAGTACGACGAGTACGTGCGCCTGAAGGAAGAGCGTTTCACCGCCGAATTGCGCGCGTTCGAGAACCAACAAGACTTCATCCGCAAGGAAGAAGGCTTCATCAAGATCCACATGGGTTCGCAGCGCACGGCCGAGGCGAAAGGTCGGCAGAAGAAGCTGTCGAACATCGAGCGCCTGCAAAAACCGTTCAACGACGTGCGCCGTCCAGTCATCCGCGCGCCGCAAGCCGAACGTGGCGGTGAAACGGTGCTCGAAGCGCGCGATCTGGTCGCCGGTTACGACGGTAAGAAACTGCTCGGCCCGTTGGATTTGAAGATCGCGCGACGCGAACGCATCGGCATCGTCGGAGCGAATGGTGCCGGTAAGACGACGCTCTTGAAGATCCTCGCCGGACGGATGGAACAGATGTCGGGGACCGTCGAGCTCGGCTATCGCGCGTTGGCCGGTTACTACGATCAAGACACGAGCGAACTGCACGACGATTCGACGCCGTATCTCGAATTGCGCCGCGAGCATCCGGACATGACGGATCAACAGATTCGCGATCACCTCGCGCGCTTCTTGTTCCGCGGTGACGACATCGATGCGCGCGTCGGTCAGTTGTCGGGCGGCGAGCGCGCACGTTTGTGTCTGGCGCGATTGACGCTGCAAAAACCGTCGTGGCTCGCGATGGACGAGCCGACGAACCATCTCGATTTGGCAGCACGAACTGCGCTCGAAGAAATGCTCGGCGATTTTCAGGGCTCCTTGATCTTCGTGAGTCACGACCGCGAGTTCATGGACGGCCTGTGCAATCAAGTGCTCGAGATCGGCGAAGGCACGGCGAAGCGTTACGAAGGCAATTATTCCGCGTGGCGCGCAGTGAAAGCCGCCGAAGCAGACGCGCGCGGCGTGAAGAAGGATCAGGCCAAGGCGCAAGCGAAAGCCGATGCCAAGGTTGTCGCGCAAGCAGTGGCGAAAGCGGCCCAGAAAACGGCGGAAAAAGCCGCTCAGAAATCGAATGCGTCGGGATCAGCTCCCGCAACGGCGACGGCGAAGAAGTCGGGCCCCGCCGCCAAAGTCCGCAACCCCTACATGTTCGAGAAGCTCGAGGCCCGCATCATCACGCTCGAGAAAGAACTCGCCAGCTTGCAGGCTTCGCTCGTCTCTGAAGACATCTATCGCAATCCCAACAAAATGCGTGACGCGCAGATGCGCATTGCCGAGCTCGAGCGCGATCTCGCGGATGCGAATCACGAATGGGAGAACTGGGGCTGACGCTTCAGTCGGCCCGTCGCTCGCCGGCAACTCCGCGAGGGGTCCTCACGGAACAGATCTCTGCCGATTCAAGTTGGATGGCGCGTCGTGAACGAGTCGGGATCGCTTCGATCCTCTCGCGATGCACGTCTCACGGTCTGAACACGGTGAGGTCGTCGGGAGTGAGTTGGATGGGCATGCGGTGGATCTCGCCATCCGCGCCGTAGATCACGAGTGTCGTCGCGCGATCGTCGGCGGTGCAGATCAGGGCGCTGGCGATCTGTGCGGGCACTCGCTCGTAGTAGGAGCGCGCACCTGCGCGCTCAGTGACGATCGCAAGCTCGTTGCCGTCCGCGTCGAGGAGCGCGAGGCTCGAAGCCGCGCTTTTCTCGGGCAGTTCGATCCGGAATCTCGCGGTCAGCGCGACGCGCACTACGACTTCGCTCGCGAACTCGTGCTGCGCGAGCTGCGTTGGGACTCGTGAGATCTTCTAGGTCGAAGTAGTTCGGCGAATTCTCGGACAGAAGCTGACGCGCCAGAGTCGTCTTGCCGCACCGTCGCGGCCCAGTGACGACGAGCACAGGAGCCCGTTCGAGCCCTTGTTTCGCACGCTCGAGGATCTGTGTTCAGGGGATCATGACGCTGGCGCCTATCATGAATACCGGACGACTACCGTCTTATATTCATGCACAATGTCGCTGTGTAGCCCCCAGAATGGATGGAGCGGTTTTCGGGCCTCAACCTAGGTCCAACGCGCTCGGAACGCCGATGAATCGCGCATGTCGGCACTTCTTCGCTTTCGTTGCCCGAGATGTGCGCGCCAATTCCAGACCGAAGAACTCGCCTGCGCGATGTGCGGGTGGCTCTTGCGGCGCGAGGACGAGTGCGTCGCGGCGACGAGCATCATCGCGAGCGCGCCGACTCTGAACGCGCGCTGGTCCGACGCGAGTCCGCAGACGTCCATGTCACAGACACCGCCAGCAACACTGTCGATGTCCGCACGCGCGACAGCGCCGATCGCGGGCTTTCCCTACGAGAAAGCGGAAGCGTCCGAGTCGAGTGTCATCGCGCCGCAGATCGCCACGACGTCGATCGCTCGCATCGAGTCGACACCGACGTGGGAACCGTGGCTCTACCTCGCGATCGGACTCGTGACTGCGCCGGTGTTCGCGCTCACGCCGATCTTGAAATACATGGGCTGGTTCTTGTCGGCGTTGGTGCACGAAATGGGACACGCGGCTGTCGCGTGGTTGTGCGGAATGCCGGCGATCCCGGCGATTTCGCTCGGTGGGCACGCGGCGGCAGTTCACCAAGAGCAGTCGAAATTCCTGGTCGCTCTCATCGCGATCGGACTCGTGTGGGCGGCGTGGAAATTCCTCGAGCGCGCTTGGCGGTATGTCGCGATCGCGCTCGTCGTCGTGCTGTACCCGTTGCTCGCGCTCACGGACGGGAAGGAGTTCTTCCATCTCGTCGGCGGGCACGGCACCGAGCTCGTCTTCGCGACACTGTGTTTGTGGAAAGCGCTCGACGGCGGCTTCACCGAATCGAGGCTCGAGCGCGCGCTCTACGGCACAGTCGGTTGGTACTTTCTCGGCAACAACGCGTTGATGTGTTTCGGCCTGATTTCCAGCGCTTCTGCGCGTGCGGAGTACGGGACGAGCGGCTCGTTCGGCCTCACGAACGACTACATCCGGCTCGCCGAAGACGTCCTGAATTGGCGGCTCGAGAGCGTCGCCGGCCTGATGCTCGTCGGCTGCTTCTTGGTCTTGCCCGCTGCGATCGCGTTCTGGCGCTTCACGCTCGCCCAGCGTCGCGGTTGAGCGCGGTTCGCGCGAAAATCGACGTGCAGTGCTAGGCTTTCGAGCGAGGAGGGGCTCGCGTGAATCTTTCTGGAAAACGCCGCATCGCTATCGCTCTCGCATTGGCCCTTGTCGCCGCAGCATCCGTCGGCGCGCAACACCCGACGCACGAACCCTCTGTCGGCGACGTGCACGAGCGCATGCACGAACTCATGGGCAAGGTCGAAACGCGCTTGGAGGAGATCGACGCGTTGTTGAACGACGCGTCCTCGCACGCGAAGGCTGCGTCGAACGTTGCTGAGGTCGACCGTGTGCTCGTCCTGAGCCGCGAGCACGCACAACGAAACCTCGACGACATCGACGAGATCCTGCGACTCTCGCAACACGACCATCCGCAGGGTCAACCGAGCTCCAGTGCCGGGACATGAAAAAGCGGCGGGTTTTGAAGGAGCCCCAAGAAGTCCGGCAGTTCGTCGGGCAATCAGAAATCGAACAGCGATGCGGGCAACTCTCCGGCATCGTCATCAGACGAGAGCGCGCTCGAGCGATCCGGTGAATCGACATCGCAACGCGAGTCGACTCCAGCCGGGCAGCAGCCCGACGCAGCGCCCTCGAAGAAAGAGGGCGGCGAGGAGCAGGGCGGCGAAAGGAAACCCTCGAACTCCGACGGCGACACGCCGCGCAATCCGCTCGCGTCGAAGTCCGAGGCTCGCAACGCCGCTTCCGGCACTCCCCCGAAATCTCCGACCGGTGCGAGAAACACGTCCGACCCCGCGGATCGCTGGGGCGACTTGCCGGTCTACGCGCGCGACGTCTTCCGTGCGCAAGGTGGTGAAGCGCTGCCGCTGCGCTATCGCGACTTCATCGATTCGTACTACCGACGCTTGAACGAGAAACGCTGAGCGGCGTCTGCACCAGCGGTGCCTCACGGCAAACGATTCCAAACCTCCCTCTCGCTTGCGAACGAGTTGCGCCCGCCGAACCGCCAGTCCAGACCCAGAAAGGGCAGCGGCCCCTTGGCTGGGACGACCGGTGAGGTCTTTAGTTTGAGTTATGCCATCGACTAAATTCTGGGTGAGAGCGGGCTGCTCTACAAGAACCGGCACGGGCGGTATTCGTTCGCGGTGCCTTTGCTCGGCGGATTCATCCGTCGGCAAGGCGTTGAGTTCAGGTCGGCGTGAGAACGCCTCGAAACAGGCGCGTCCGACGCGTACAACTGCGCGCTCGACGCTGGCGGACATGCGCGTCGAAATGACGCATGCACACGTTCCATCAGCGCATTCGCGCCGCAATCTCCAAACACTCAGGCGTCGCAGCGGACGAATTGAAGCTCGAATTACCGCGCGATTCGGCGCTCGGCGACATCGCCTTCCCTTGTTTCGTCGTCGCGAAGGCGTTGAAGAAGCCGCCGCCGGCGGTCGCGGCCGAACTCGCGCAAAAGATTGCCGCGGACTTGGGCAGCATCTCGGCTGCCGCGACCGGGCCGTACATCAACTTCAAGATTCCGCGCGGCGAACTCGCGCAGGTCGTGATCGGCGAAATCGAAGCCGGTGGAGCGCGCTTCGGCGGATCGAACGAAGGTGCGGGCAAGACGATCGTCATCGACTTCAGCTCGCCCAACATCGCGAAGCCGATGCACGTCGGTCACATTCGCTCGACGATCATCGGGCAGGCGCTGCATCGCATCTTCACCTCACTCGGATACAGAGCGATCGGCATCAACCACATCGGCGACTGGGGCGCGCAGTTCGGCGGGCTCGTCGTCGCGATGAGGCGCTGGAAGGACACCGTCGACCTCGAAAAAGAGCCTGTTCACGCGCTCCTAGACCTCTACCAGCGCAGCAAACAGGCGATCGAAACCGACGTCGAGTTCGCACGCGAAGCGAAAGAGGCCTACCAAGAACTAGAGTCGGGTCGCGAGGGCGAAGTACGCGCGCTGTGGCGCTGGATTACCGACGTATCGCTGCGCGGATTCGACAAAACCTACACGAGGCTCGGCATCCATCACGAACTCGTACGCGGCGAAGCGTTCTACGAGAACCTGCTCGAGCCGACCGTCGCGCGCGCGACGCAGGCCGGCGTCACCGAGATCAGTGAAGGCGCTCTCGTCGTCAAACTCGACAGCGTCGACAAGGCGTTGGCCGAGACGCCGTGCCTCCTGCGCCAGTCCAACGGCACGACGCTCTACGCCACGCGCGATCTCGCGGCGATGTTCCAGCGCTACGACGAATTCCACTTCGAACGCTGCCTCTACGTCGTCGGCGCCGAGCAGAAATTGCATTTCCGCCAGCTCAAGGCCGTGCTGAAGCGCATGCACATCGAGTGGGAACCGCGGATCGAGCACGTCTACTTCGGACTCTTGCTGGGCGCTGGGCGCGTCAAGCTAGCCAGCCGCAACAAGGGCGAAGTCTTGATCCTCGACGACCTGATCGACGACGTCGTCACGGAAGCACGCCGCGTCGTGCTCGAGAAAAATCCCGATCACCGCTCGCCCGACGCAATCGCGGAACAGGTCGGCATCGGCGCGATCGTTTTCAACGATCTGAAGCGCGAGCGCATCAAGGACGTGGTGTTCGACAAGGCCGAAATCCTGTCGTTCGAGGGCGAAACCGGCCCCTACGTGCAGTACACGCACGCTCGTCTCGCCTCGATCCTGCGCAAGGCCGCCGCAAGCGGTGAAGGACAGGGCGCTCCCGATTGGAACGCGCTCGAAGAGGCCGGTCCGTTGCTCGTCGCGCTCTCGCGATTCCCAGAAGTGGTACGCGCTGCCGCCGAACAGGCCGAGCCCTCGCTCATCGCGACGTACCTGTTGAGCCTTGGTCGCGACATCAATGCGTGGTATGTCCACAACCGCGTTTTGGGGGGTGAACCGGGCGTGACGGCCGCACGTCTCGCGCTCGTTCGTGCCTCGAAAGCGGTGATCGCCAACGGCTTGCGCCTGCTGGGCCCGGCGGCACCCGACGAGATGTGAGCGGGCGACTCAAGCCCAACGCATTCACGTCCGATCCCTACGACTGCCTGCTTCGTCGACTTGCTCCGGAAAGCGTTTCCGGATCGAGGCGCGACCGCGGGGTCCCCGGAGGAGTCCTTGATCCAGAACTACATCCGCGATGTCCCCGATTTCCCGAAGAAAGGGATCCTCTTCAAGGACATCACGCCTCTACTCCAGAGCGCGACCGGCTTGAAGGAAGTCGTCGCGGGTCTCGCGAAAGCCGTCGATCCGAAGAGCTTTGACCTCGTATGCGGCATCGAGTCGCGCGGGTTCATCTTCGGCACCGCGCTCGCGCATCACCTCGGCAAGGGCTTCGTGCCGATCCGCAAGCCGGGCAAGTTGCCGTGGAAGACCGCTTCGGAAAGTTACGAGCTCGAGTACGGCACTGATCGACTCGAGATCCATCTGGATGCATGCAAGCCGAATCAAGGCGTGCTCGTCGTCGACGACTTGCTCGCCACCGGCGGCACGGCCGAAGCTGCGCTCAAGCTCATTCGTCGCATCGGCGGTCGCCCCGTCGCGTGCGCGTTCGTGATCGAACTGGGCTTTTTGCAAGGCAAAAAGCGCCTCGGCGACATACCCGTACACACGTTGATGACCGTCTGAGAAGGAACCGGCGCGTCGGCAGCGACGCGTCCATCGGAGAAGCAGAGCCTCATGAGTCCGCGCAAACAGCCCGCCAAGCAAACCGAATCCGAGCCCAAGCGGGCCGCCGAAACGAAGAAGGCTCCGACCGCCGCGAAAGCGAAGGCGAGCGGTCCGAAGCCGATTGCGAAGAAGGAGACGACTCCTGCTCCGTTGCCGTCGCTTCGCGCGATGACACCCCCGACGGCGACTGCGCGACCGGCGAAGGAACGGCTGACGCTGCAGAAGGTGCACGCGCCCGAGTACGACAACATGCCGACGGAGGAGATCTGGGATCACTACCGCGTCGCGCGCACAGGTGGACCGAAGACGGGCGAGGAGCTCGAGCGTCTGCGCAACGTGCTGATGGAGCGGCACTATCCGCTCGTCAAGTACATCGCCGAGCGCTTGCTGCAGACGCTGCCGAAGTCGATCGAGCTGGATGACCTCGTTTCTGCCGGGCTTTTCGGCCTGATGGACGCGATCCGCGGCTTCGATCCCGACCGCAACATCAAGTTCAAGACGTACTGCACGACGCGCATCCGCGGATCGATCCTCGATCAGTTGCGCTCGCAAGACTGGGTGCCGCGCCTCGTGCGTTTGAAGGCTGGCAAGATCGACAAGGCACTGCAAAAGCTGACCGGTGAGTACGGTCGCGAGCCGACGCACGCCGAGTTGGCTTCAGCGCTGCAGATGGAGCACTCGGAGTTGGCCCTCGAGATCTCGAGCGCGAGCGCGAAGACCATGTTCTCGTTGAGCGAGAAGTGGGAAGACCGCGATGACGATTCGTCGATCGAGAAGGTCGACGTGCTCGAAGATCGCAAGGCAACGGATCCGATCGGTGAACTGCACCGTCGCGACATGATGTTGTTCCTGACGCGCTCGCTGACGCACAAGGAGCGCTTCATCATCGAGCAGTATTATCAGGTCGGTCACACGATGAGAGAGATCGGCGAGATGCTGGCGCTGACGGAGAGTCGCGTGTGCCAGATCCACTCGAACGTCATGGGGCGTTTGAAGGGCTTGCTCGGGCAGAAGTCGGGCACGCTGTTGATGTAGTCGACCGAAACATCGGTGCTTCGAATCTCGAGCGGGCGGCAGCGCGAAAAGCGTCGCCGCCCGCTCGATCTTTCGAGC
>Ga0163146_10002757_pt1 | contig 23144 bp, 22 predicted proteins | sample OliLakLV19MP7G1_FD_148648 | JGI IMG/M metagenome (GOLD analysis project Ga0163146, IMG submission 148648) | Freshwater microbial mat bacterial communities from Lake Vanda, McMurdo Dry Valleys, Antarctica - Oligotrophic Lake LV.19.MP7.G1 | ecosystem: Environmental > Aquatic > Freshwater > Lake >...
GCTGCAGGAACAGGCAAGACACGCGCTGGCTGGCTCGCCATTCTCCGCAACGTCCATGCCGCCATTCACAAATTGATCATGGTGCTCGTTCCGAATGACAATGTCATGACCGTGTGGATGCGTGACTTGGCACCGTTGTGTGCGACCATGCTGCAAGAACCGTGTCCCACTTTACAAGGCGACGGTGCAACGCGGGTCTTGACGTTTGCCAATGGTGTCGAAGTGTGGTTTCAAATCATGACACAGGTCATGACCGAACCCCGTCGACGCCACCCATTGTTGCAACCGAAACCCGATTATGTCTTGCCGGCCTCATATGACGCTGACGTGTACAAAACCTTGTCATCGGCAATGAAAACACGGCTAGTGGACGACCTTGCCAAGCAACGTGCATCGATCCTAAACTCGCATGTGGCCGTCCCCAAAGGCCTAGTCATTGTTGACGAGGCACACAATCTTGTGAATCCCATTGAAACGGCGACGACTGCACCGGCGGCATTGACATGTCTGGCGTGGCTGAATGCGATTCGTGCGGCATCTGCACCGACCCGCATCATGTTTCTGAGTGCCACGCCGTTCATTGAAGATGACCGGCCACAAGACTTGTTTCATTATTTACACGCTCTGCGACCGGTCGCTACAGTATCCAACACAACCTTGGCATTTGAAGGCGTCGTGCGACGGGTGCGGCCAGCAACCGACGACCCGGATCCCTTGTTGACACAAGCGTTCTTGGCGGCGGATCTTGTCGAGACGCAAAAAACATACGACGCGATGTTTACGGGCGATGGAGATTGGCAACCTGGAAAACAAGACGCATTTGAACTCGCGTACAGTGCACTCGTGTCGCGCGTCACACTTGAAAACGATCCGTCGCGGTATCCGCAAGTGGCGGAAAAACAGCCCGTCTTGCAATTGTCTGAAGATGGCAAGAGTCTGGAAACGGTGCCCGGACAAGTGTCGCCTCTCGGCATGATCGTCCGCGTGTCCATGATTCGTGAAGCGTCAAAAGCGTACGATACTGCGTTGAAATCCGACTTGCGGGCGTACAACGATCGGCGTCTGCGCACCTCGGCCTGCAAAGATCGTCCTCCAGCCGCTGCGTGTCTGGATTACGGCAACCCAGCGACTTTGACGGGCGTGCAAAAAGGGTTCGGCATGCGTGGATACAAAGGGATATGGCCACGAAAATTGCGTGCGTTGCAATTGAAATTGTCCGACACACAAGCACGCACCATGCGCCATTTCGTGTTTAGTTCGGCGAAAACCTATCGCGAATACGGCAAGTCTTTAGTTCCCTACTTGAAAACCGTCGAGCGGTTCAACGTGTGGGGCATGCTTGACGTGTGGGATTTTCTGATCCAAACACAAGGCCTGACGAAATCCACCAAGACCAAAGTCGACGACGATCGATTGAAACGTGCAGTCGACACGTGGTACAAGGATCACACGCCTGCCGAACGTGTCGTGTTTTTTGGCAACAGTGCCACACAAGAGGCGTTGAAGAATGCACTGGGCAGCAATGGTGCGAATGCGCGAGACTGGATCAAAGGGTTCATGCTTCTTGTGTTTAACGATCCGCGCAATGCCGGTGGTCGCTACGTCCGCGTCTTTGTTGGTGATCGAAAAGCAAAAGAAGGCATTTCACTCTTGCAAACCGTCATGGTGCACGAAATGGAACCCTCTCCGAATCGCACCATGTATGTCCAGTCCACTGCTCGTGCCCGCCGCAATTGCTCCTTCAAAGGCTTGCCGCCTGGAACCATGTTGAACATTATTTTCTACGTCTCCACCTTTCCGCCTGGATCGGCGTCCTCCTCGTCGTCTTCAAGGGTACGACGTCGGCGCGCGGCACCGGCGGCTGGTGGTGACGGCGATGAGAAACAGCAACAGCGAAAAACAAATGACGAGTACCAGTATGATCGATTGGTGAGTGGCAAGTGGCCGATTGACCAAATTGTCACATCGTTGTTTGACGCCGCCATGGATTGTCGCTTATTTCGTCAATACAATGGAGACGCCGGTGTCCGTTGCATGGGGCAACCGCCCGACCCTCCTTTGGCTCCACCTCCTCCTCCTCCTCTTCCAGCAGTACAACTCCCGCTGATTGAGACGAGTCAAGGTGTGGTGCCTGTGATCACTTCCGATCAAGTGTGCATCATCGCGCCAACGGGTTCGGCAGCATATGTACAATTGCTTGGGCGTGAACAGATTTTGGAATGGACGCCTGCAAGCGTGCAACCCGTGGGATCCACGTCCGCACCCTGTGAACGTGTGTTGGACTTGCCACCGGCCAATAAATTTGACGTGCAAATCTCGCATGCACTCGAATGGTTGACAGGGGTGGTCGGTGATTTACTGCCTCGCTCACCACGAGATCGAATTGCCCTTGGCATGCTGTTGCAGCCCCAACTCGAGCAGATTGCGTTGCTTGCGCCGTGGGATCGAACAGCGATGTTTCTCATTACACGGGATCGATCTGATCGCATTGGACAAGATCAAAAGATAGCATGGATTGACGAACCCGCCTATGTGGCATGGCGATTGTCGACAGCCATTCAGTTGTTGTACACTGCACTCGTTCAATTGTTTTCCGTTTAAAAAAGACATTTGATTTTTTTCTTTTCTTCTATTTTTAAACATCGAGGTGAATTTCAGTTTTCGACGAGAATGTCAAAACAGCGTCCCGAGACGTTGCATGCACGTGTCAAGTATTTAGTGAGTCCAAGTGGTGGCGGGTACATCTTGTCGAAATTGTGTATAAAAGGGAAATGTGGACGTCGATCTGCAGTATCGGTGCAAAAATGGCTCGACGATCCCGACAATCATGACCTCACAGACGAACAACGGACGGGATTGTATCAAGCCGTGACGCTTGTTTCTCTCGAAAAGTTGGACTCGGCGATTCGTATGGCTGCCACGAACACCATTCCCATAAAATCCAACAATACCACACCTGATCCAGTGGCTGAGAAATCTCAAGTGATCGAGATAGCGCCGACTCCAGTCGAAAAGCAGTCAGCGACTGACGTTGCCATGGGATCGTCATGGGTCTCGCTGACATCGACTATTTATCAAGTCAAATTGTCCGGTTCCGAGCGTAAACGATATATGGACGCATGTCGTACATGCCCCAATCTTGCCTCCGCATATAAGCAAATCACTGGAAAAACGTGGGATGATACGATTTGGATTCAATCTCGGGACATGTCTACTTTTCAATCTGCGACTACACGGTGGCCAAGTTTTGCCGTTCTTCTCGACATGGTGATGAAAGATGTTCACAATCGTCCTCCAGAACGATTTTCGGTTCGGTGTAGTCTGTTCTCGCAAGCACCGTCAAGCGGCGGCGATCATCACCCTCATCCCTCTCACAGGTCTACGTATTCCTCGTCATCTTCATCGACCGCGCCTATGAAAAGAAAACGATCGCCTGATGATGGTTCTTTCAACCGATCCAGTCGGTCTCGCGATTCCGCGTCGAGTTCACGATCATCATCGTTCTCATCGACCCGCTCGCCTGTTCGATGGAGACAAAGATCGCCGACGCCTGTACACCATTCCCACCATCACAGGCGACAAGACGCGGCCACCACCACATCTTCGTCGTCGTCGTCGTCATCGTCATCACATCATCGGCATCATCATCGGGATGATCGAAGGCAATCTCCAAGTGAATATGCATCTACAGTGTCACCGCCACCAGATTGGAGATATTCGAATAATATGAACTATCCTGTGGCGGCGGCCGCGGCGGCTGCTTCTACTGCTCCCGTTTCTACATCGCTTTATTCGACATATGGAGCACCACATACTGTACCCATGTTTATTCCCTTGCCACCCGTTTTGGATGGTCAGCATTTGAATCGTCCGACCGGCGATCCATTTGTATACCCTACGGGCCGGTAGACAGAATATAAAAAGATGTTTTTATAAAATCGACGATAATCGCTTAGGCACTCGACCGATTTAAAATTCGCGGCGAACGGAACCAGCTCGATGCTGACGACAGGGGTGACCGGTGTGCCATTGGCGTACGTGTCGGTATAGGAATGTTAGTATGGCCACCGGTAAAGGTTGGAACGGAAGAAGATGTCGTCGATGTCATGTCGGACCACTCGCGTGCCGTGACGGGCAAGATTCGAAACGCAGTACCGGGACGCAGCATGTTCTGTTTACGCCGTTGCACAAGATCTTGCCATGCCAAGCCCAAAAATCGCAAACGAGCATCGGCATGATCGGGAGACCATGGTGTTTTGAATGCCGATGAAATGCGGGCCATGAAAAATGTTGCGGCCGAATCGACATCTCCACCTTGCGCTTCGAGCAAACCCATTTTCTTCAGATTGTCTGCATCCTCTTTTGATGTTGATGCCGACGACGAGAAAGACGAGGACGCCACGGGATAGTCCAAGAGACTTTGAACAATGTAGCGCACATAGAGTCGTTCAAGAGGCAGAAGAACGGATGGATTGAACTCGGCTTGTGTGAGACGGCGTTCAACACTCGAGACAAACATGCGCGTCAAGTCGTCACCCGTGTACGGTGACAAGGTCAAATCGTGTGCAAACCGGCGCGTCAAACCCGGATTGCTCGACAAGAAACATTCCATGTCACGGCCATAACCCGCCACAATGATACAGGACACACCACTGTACAATGACATCAAATGCACCAATGCATTGATGGCTTCGGTTCCGCCAACGGTGCTCCCTGCATCGGGCAGAACACCGTTTCGACACCCGACCACACCATACGCTTCGTCAATGAACAAGACGCTTTCAAGCGCTGCCATGAACAAGTCATTCATGATTTGTGAACTGCCGCCTTGGTAGGTGGATGCAAAATTCCGTGGTCCGGTTTCAAAGAATCGCCCGACACCCAGAACGCCCATGGCACGGAATACATACGCAATGACCGCCGCCGCTTTCGTTTTGCCGGATCCTGCAGGGCCGCGCAAGACAATGTTCAAATAATAGTCTCCACGAAACGGAGCCGAGCTTCGTGAAAGCGAAAAGATTTGTTGTGCCAGCCATTGTCGAATGCTCGAACGCGCTTGTCCTGTCAAGGATGCAATGCCGTCCGTTGGAGACGCGATCGCGTCCAATAACCGTGTTCGCATCAACGTGGGTGTCAAGTTTTTAGCTTCGCGGTCCAGTATTTCTGCCACTTGCAAAATTGCACGATAGTTTTTCCCCTTGTTGACTGCATTGGCCAAGGGCGGCTGTGCCACGACCGTGTTCGCCGGTGCCATCGGTGATTTTGACCGTCGATCACGTCGCTTGGCCGGTGCTTTCCCCTGTGGCACCAAACTGCTGCTGCTGCTGGTGCTTTGGACCAGTGATAAAAGTGGTGGCGGTGGTGGCACGGATGGAGGTGGAGATACGGGAGTGAAGATCGAAACACGTTCATCGAGCGGATGCGGAGACGACGATACATCAATGACCGGTGGACGCGCTGAAGGAGGACGAGGAGGTGGAGCACTGAATGCCGATTTTTGTACGACAGGGCCGAGATTATTAAAATCATCATCGTCACTGTCTGCACCTCCCTGCTGATGATGTGCATACGACCACCGACGTCGTCGCGCATAGCCGTGACCAGCTGCACGTCCCTTGGCCATGACCACTTTTCGAGCTTGTTCGAGTTCAGATGCCGAAATCCCCGTGCCCTGCGCCGTCGTGACGGGTTCATCCACAACGCTTTGCAGTGCGGTTCGAAGACGAACAGCTTTGCTCTCAATCAACTTCTTGACATTGGTGACGATGGATTCAACAAACCGCGCGTTCGTGTCGATCGTGTCGTAGAGCGTCACCAAGTCGATTTCATCTACATCATTGTCGTCGGCATCCGACACTTTTGAAATCACCGCATTGGGATTCGTGAGCATCATCGTCAGTTTGGAATTGGCAAATCGATTGTCTCCAGATTGTTTCGCATACCTCTGCGCTTCACGGTCAAGCAATTGCAATCGCGCGACATTTGCAGACGGAGCCACTGCGGCAGGAACAATTGGTTCAAATGCAGCGACGGCAACGGCTGCCGGCGCAGGAAGTGGTGGTGGTGGTGGTGGCGGCGGCGGCCGTGGCAAGGATGGCGGTCGTGAAGCACGCACAGGTGACGATGGTGGTGGGGGTCGACGCGGAGAGGTGGATCGGGGTGGAGATACAGATCGTGGTGGAGGTGCTCCGCCGAGTTCTTGTTCCAAACGTCGTTCATATCGGTCCCGGAACGCCACCAACAACTTTCCGCGTGCCTTGACAGGAGCGGAATTTGCAATATCGGCTTGCTTCTTTTGATGCACAGCTTTATCAGCGTCCGTCATTTTGCTCAATTCTGATTTGGTCAAGGGTGTAGCGCGTGGTTTGAATTGACGACCATCAGCACTCTCATGTGGATCTAGCTTGCGGGTCAGAGAATCTGGTTGGCGTTGCAAGGCCTTGCGCATGTCCACGAGGCGTTCTAAATCTGCACGCCATCCATCCCACAAGTCGCCAGTCTTGATCCGACTCGGAACCGATTCCCAAGCGGATGTTGCGACCGCGTCCGCCTTGTCGACAATCGCCTGCCTCGCGAGTTTGTAACTATTGTCGGTGACAGCATTGGCAGCCGCCATTGTTTGCTCGTGTTCGCGTCTTACTTTTTGTGTTTAGCCAGTTATCAAACAAACAAATTGAAACGGAAAAAGTAAGCAAGCACGGAAGATGGCGGCATCAGGAGATGAGGATGATAACGTCCAAAAGCGGCAACGTCGTGGACGTCGCATTCTTGCCGATGACGATGATGACATGTCTGGACAACAACAACCAATAGTGTCACGGTTCGAAGCGATGGAGATATCAGACAGGCGTGGAGTTCCTACCCGGTTGTTAAAACTGAAACCGGGTCTTTTGCAACAGATGCAAGATCGACTGCGGCAAGATGATGCGGTATCGTTTGATGACGTGTCGACCAGTGTCGAGAGCAAAAGCCAGTCAATGGCACGACCACGTCTTGCGGTTCGCGGGCTCGTTTCTCTGCTGAAAACCGTCGCCCAATACAAGAGTGCTGCAGCCGAGGATCGCGACATGGCCTTTTCTTTGCAGCAACGCGCACAACGCGCTCGTGCGGATGCCCAAGAAATGTTTGACCGGGCACGGCGCAACATTTTGTATCAAAACGAAAGTGTGGATTCTCTCGTGCGTGACGGCAAAGCGTTTGAAAAAGAAGCGGTCCAGCAAGAAAAAGACGCTCAAGCCAAACTCGCCAATAGCCAGGTGATTGATCGCCGAGCGCAGCAGCTCTTGGCAACAGAAGTCGCTGCATTGCGAGACGATGCGACAAAAGCATGGAATCAAAAGAGCGAATGGACGGCACATTTGATTGATGCAAGCAAGAAACTCGCCACGGCTCAAAAAACCTTGCAACTTGCCGATACGACTTTGGCGGCCGCTACAGCGGCCTCGGGCTCTGAAAAGCAGGTAGAACTGATTGTGAATACAGCTGAAGAAGGTGTACGACTCGCCCGAGAAGAACTCAAAGCGGCACAGGCCAACGTATTGGCCGTGGCAACGGTGCCATATGTTGATCAGTTCGTGCAAACGTACTGGACATTGTGGAGTGAAGACGATGCTCTCGATCAGGCGAGTGATGAAGAAGATCAACGGTATCGCCGAGATGGTGGCGTACCAGGAAACGAAGCAACTCATGCACGCATCACCGCCGACATTCGCGACCGAGAAGGCGCGTTTCACACGCGGGTCCAGCAACGGTATGACGCCGTGGCACAAGAATTGACAAAGGCCAATGTACCATCGGCCTTTTTGAAACAAGTGTCGACAAAAGTCATTCGACAAGTCGCTGACCGCGATGCGATTCGAGAATTCTTTACACGCGTGTTGCTTCCATCCGAAGAACGCGTCGAGACCTATGGTGACGACGCCGACAATGATGAAAGCGCGGATCCCTTGATGGACATGTGTGGATACGATGAAACTGCGGCATTATCGATTGATCAGCTGCGAATGTTGCTAAACGACATTCCTCTGTATGCATGGGATACGGTTGTCGAATCAAACGAGTTGGATGCCCTGAAAACGGTCGCCAATGGATTAACGGACCAAGAGCGCGATCGATTGGAGCGTGCCGTTTCCCATCAAACCGTGTTTCGTTTGATTGGAAATGAAAAGGATGCTGTGAAATGGTATGGGCAACGAGGGCATGAAACCACCGCGTGGACCAATGTCGCACTTGATGCGAACGATGACACGATTCGACAGCAGTTGCAACGCAACGTGAATCGACACATTGCCGAGTTGCAAGGTGTGTCTGCCCTCGAAACGGCCGCTGAAAAGGAGCGCTTTCGTGAACACGTGTATGCGATCGCCCATGCCATGTTGAGCGGTCTGGAGCAGCTTCCGTTGCCGACGATTGCCGCGTGGTTTGCATGCAACCGTGCCAATAAACAAGTCACCATTCAAGGCATTCAGATGCTTGATCGGTTGATTCGGGAAGTGACGAGTTATGTTCCGACCTGCGACAAAACCAAACTCGTCGATCCTCCTAAACTCACCGACATTCCTTGCAACGACAAACTCACCCGAGGCATGATTGATTTTGACAAGCAAGGCATTGCGGCGAAAGCATATGCCGAGGAAAGTCGTGCGGCTCATGCACGTTTGTCGACCTTATCGGATGCTTCTTTGGAAGTCTTGTACAAGGTATGGGAAAATGCCCTTCGCATGGTGCAAGATGGACAACCTGCTGCAAACGTTGAACAATATGTACGACAGCGGCTCAATGAACGTGATTTGGTTCGACTTCAACAGTCATCGCAAGGCAATGTACTTGACGTTCCTGAACGTTTGGCGGCTTTCCTTTTATTACCGTCGTACAGTGAATCGTTTGTCTTGTCACCCTCGGAACCCGCTGCCATCCAAAAAGAGCGGCTACAAAAATGGCTTGCTTCAGAGAACCAGTATACCGCCACAACCAATGCCATGCAACAAGTGTGGCAAAATGTCGTGGCTACACGCGCCATGCCCCCATGGTTACGAACCGCGGCCATGCAAACTCGAGAACGTCTCGCTGCTGGTAAAACCACATCGGCATACATGCCTCTTGTCCGCGCATTGAAAGAACACGGATGGGGTAAATTGCGGAGTGACTTTTTCGCCGATCACGGTGCAATCTTGTCACCATTGCAAGTGCAAGAAGTGAGTCGTCTGGCCATTCTTCCGCTCGAAGAGTTGGTGCGTTTCGACCCTCAATGGAAGCAAGATGTCAAACTCGAAGACATTCGTCGCATGAAACAAGAACGTGAAATGGGGAATGAAGAATCGAGTGCTTCTTTAAAACGACGGCGTCGTGGCACACGGTTTCTCGACGTGACTGTTCGTGGTAATCGCACCAAAGATCGGCGAGTGGAAGCAACCGAGACCGAGACGACAACCGCGAAAGATGCACGACGCGCACGCGATCGACAACGTCGAGAAAAGAAGTCGGAACTCGTCATTTATCAAACGCAACAGGAACTCGCAAAACGCAAAAAGGCGGTGGAAGAACAACGTCTGAAAGCCGCCCGCCAAAAACGAATGCAAGCGGAAGCCGTGCAAAAGCTCGAAAATGAGCGCAAAGCCCGAGAAATTGAACGGCAAGCTCAAGAGCTCGCAGCAGCCACGATTCTTCTGGCCTCGTCTCAACAGCTCCAGCATCAGCAGCAACGTCGAGGCGGAAACACGGGATACACTGTTGCGTTGCAAGCACTACTCCCTCCGGGACCATTTGCCCGCTTTTTTGAACGTGTTCGGACTGTACGATTTGGTGCCGGTGCTTCCGGGGACGAGGCAAGGGTGCGTACACTCGCTCGTCGAAAAACAATTTCGTCTCGTCATTAGCCTCGTTCTCCTAAATAAAGTTCTCGGCACTTTTGTGTTTGTCTCGATTGATTGATTGGATCGATCGAAAACAAGATGCAAGCACGAGTGGAACGTGTCGTGGCACTGATTCTGGTCGTACAATTGACGACTGTCCTCATTTGCATTCCGGAATGGTCCATCACCATCTTGATGCGTCTCTTGCCAGCACTCGCGGTTATCATGGCCTTGGTTGCATATGGCACATTGATGTGCTTGGGATTCTGGTGGATGTCGGCGTCATCGGACGCACAGTCGGTATCCAGTCCATCACCATCATCGTCGCCACTGGTCAAGGCTCTGCGTTGGTTGAATGTGGCCGTGTTTACCAATCTGTTTACGACATTGGCAGGATACTTTATGACATACCTGTACAATGAAGATTTGGTTGCCAAGTACGGCGTTATTCTCATGAAGATATTTGGCCTTGAACGTACCATCAATCATATGTCCGTTTCCGAATTGTTGGAGGGCAAACGCGATCGTCGCGCAGTTGTGTTTGGAGACAATACGTATGTTGACAAGACTCCTGAGCCTGCCGTCCTTGTACCTACGACACCGCCGCCACCGCCGTGTCGAGCATACACCATTCCTTCATCAACGCTTGGTGACGCACCACAAGCTATTCCATGCACTCAACGAACCTTTCGCGGTATTATGCGCCCATCCATCAAGCGAGTCTTGCGTAACAATACGGTCAATACTCTGATTGATGTGATTGAAACTGTTGCTCGAGAGCAAAGTGAACAACCACCGGTGATTGTGGCTGCACCAGCCGCTCCCGTCGTCATGCCACCAGCCGCGGTTGCGGTTGCGGCTACAGCTGCTGTTCCTCCTCCGACAACAAAGCGTGTCACAGCGCCGGTGATTCGACCAATCACCGCTCGAGAATTGGAAACCAGCCAAAATGGACCCTGCGCTTCTGCTGCTGTTGAAGCTCGATCCCCTGGACCTGTTCAGGTTGTTCCTGTAACAGGAACACCGACAGCAGCAACTGCTACTGCTGTGGTGGCGGCTCCGGTTGTGGTTCCTACGCAAATTCAAGCAGAGCTTGCTGCTCTACGAACCGACCAGAGTCCTGCAACTGCGCGCATTCGTGCTGCCATGGAGGCCATCGAGACGGCGCGTGTTCCTGCTGCCATTCCACCAGCCGCTGTCCCTGGCTCGGGTGCACAATAGACATGTAGATTAAGAGTGGGTCTTTTTTTTGAGCACAAATAAAAACGAGGATTTACAATGTGTTACGAAGCTATGAGGAGAGCCGACGCCAGGAATCCGACGAGTGCTATAGATATCCAAATGAATTGATAGCATATATATGCATATGCTGATATTTTGATCCAAAAGACAACGAGAAAGATGACGATCAAAAGCAAGAGAATGCCAATGCCGATTCGAAGATATCGCATGCCGCTCGAGCGTACTTGTGCATCGGCTCGGATGTGCGCGAGTTGCAAGAGAAAGTCCTTGTCTGTCGCGAGATCTCCATTGATTATGGTCGACATGATAATTTTTCGGGGTTACATTTTGCTGGCGCGGTTGAAAAAAAAAGAAAACTAACATTCTAGAATGAGGGGAATGACATCGCGCGGCAAGGGAATGGCCATCATCCATTGCATGACTATCACGAGTCGTTGTTCAAGTCGTTCGAGATCAAAAAACACCCTGAACCGATACAGTGGAATGCCGTTTCGTACCACCAATTGCATGTACGCAAGGGCGCCAGAAATTTCAATGTGAAGTGGTGATGTCGATGACGATGATGATGACGATGACGATGACGACGAAATCGAGCGAACATATGGAATGATCCCAAAATTGTGACTGTTGGTTGTGGGGTGGTTGATTCCTTCTCCGGATTCAGTGTACACGATGGGTGTCGGTAAAGATATTGGATTGACTCCAGTTGTATGCAGCAAATGCCTCGTACTGAGTGCGTGAAAATAACGCATCGCACAAAGTTGGGGTCGAATATGAGACGATCGACCTTGAACATATGCTGGTCCGGTGTACATGGCATAAAACTCGTGGAGAGCCAATGGTGTCAAGATTTGTGTTCCATATGATGAAGATGATGATGAGAATGATGACGATGACGACGATACATCGTCACCTCGTACTCCATCTTCAAATTGTGATCGTTGAAGACGAACCTCGGCCACAGAACTCGGTGAGTTCCAAAACGTCTGCAGTGCCGATAGGAGAGGACGCTCCGTGATGGGGTCATACGAGTCGTCTTCCGTGCCAATGAATGACGCGGCCGAGGCAATCATGCGCCAACTTTGATCGTTTGGCAGTGGAATTGAACGCGCCCATCTTTCAGCGCTCGATGCAAGAGGCCATGTGATATAGTATAGAAAATCGTCAATTGTCGGAAACTGACCGAGTGCAATCAAATCGATCTCATGTTGATGACGTGCGGCCCATGTAGCAGACTCGGACGATGTCGATATCGATTCCGACACCGGGTCCCGAACATGTTGGATGGCCGTGGTCACGAGATGATTGATGGGAAGGATGTTTCTCAGGGACGATGCAGTGACCGGTGTCGCCGCTGCAGCAGCAATGGCGCAATAGTGGGAAGTACTACTTGCACTTGCTGTCGCTCTTGTGCCAACTTCAGTTTCATTAATGGCTTGCCCTTGTATCGCGAGAAACAATCCAAGAATGGCAACAAGCATAAATCGCGTAAACATTGAAGATGCTTTGCGGATTCCACAAATGGACTGGCAATTAACTGGGATACAATGTCGTGTCGGGAAAAAAACACGAATTTAAATTCAGAATTCATGTATTGCTTTTATTGTCTAGTGATTGGGGATATTCGATGATCGGTTGACTAGCTGCGGAAAACAGCGGCATGGTCGAGGTGCGTTGTAATCGATGACGACGAGGTCCTGCTGACGCACGTTCATCGACATCGTCATCCGCTTTTCGGGAACTCCATGATCGACGTTCGTGATAAGGGATCGCATTCGCGACGCCCGGAATGCGAAAGGTTCGTGGCTGAAGAATCGGTCGTACAATACTGTACCGGTTACCACGCGGTGGAAGCGACAAGGTATCCACCGAGGAGGATGATGATGATGATGATGAATAAGAAGATGATGAATACGAAGATGATAAAGGCGAGATATTGGATGGGGGAGATGTTGAAGACAAGGTACGCGTACGCGTGCGCGTGGTTTCCAAAGGTTCTGAAATACTGTTGTTGCCATGATCCGAGACCGGTGTTGTAATGACGATAAGCGGTAGTGGTGGTGGTGGTGGTGGCGGTGGTGGTGGTGCATCCACAATAACTCGGATGGGCAATGGTGAAATCGTCAGTGCAGCAGGAGGAGGAGGAGGAGGAACATGACGAACGACAGACGGAACCGGATCAGGCGGAGAAGAAGATGCCGGAATGGGGACAGAGCGTGGTTCAAGTGGGGATTGGGGTCTTGATGATGAGTGATCGCGGCGGTGGCTACGAGATTCGGGATACCATGATGCAATGACAATACATGACAAGGATGCAAACAAGAGAGCTGTAACCATGCACCCGCCGCCGATCCACGTCATGCATGAACGCACAAAGCCGTGCCATTCACACCACCACGGGAGAATGGTGAATATAAATCCTGTATAGGCAAGGCCAAAAGCGATCCCTAACATACGAAGCGTTCCAACAATCGATTGTCGTGGAATAACTCCATGGGGCATATGACGAGTGGTGCACTTTTACCTTTTTTTTCCTGTACAACAAAACTCGGTGTGCTAATCCACAAAACCAAAAAGAGAACCCAGACTAATTCGGGCCGATGTACGTACCGGATGATTGCCGCCGATGATCGATAATTCCTCCGGGAATTGTCTCGGGACCGGACGCGTCATACTGCGCAATGATCCAACCGAGGTCGACCACAAGATGGATCGAACCAGCGAGCTTACGAATTTCGCGACTTCGATCGAGCACGTGACGAAAGACCTTGAGGACTTGACTTTGCGGTTTGTTCTCCTTGATGAATGTCGACCGATCTTTCTTTTCAAACGATGACGAGCTCCCCTCGCGGCGCTCAATTTTCCAACCACTGGGATTGCTCAGTGTTCCACGTCAATTTGCACTGGACGGCCGGCCACACGAAAGTCCCGTCTGTCCGAAAGTGTACTCGACTACAATCGTGATATTGTAGCGTGTCGAGTGTATAGCAATCGATGCCTTGCTTGGGGAATAAGCGTGTAAGTTCTCGATCGTCAATCGCGTCTTGTTCACCTTGTCGTTCTCTACGGTGTTGTGCAATCTTGACACGACAAGCTTCTTCTTCCGCCTGTGCACGAGCCACAGCTTGTTTTAACGCCTCGTGCTTGACGGATTCGTCAGGCGTTGCCCATGATACAACCGTGACGCTGCTATCAATGCTTGTTGATGTTCCCATTTTTTTTGACCTTGTCGTCGACCAAATGCAGATTACTTCGTCGTCGTTATTGTCGCCGCTGTGTTTTTTGTTTTTTTTTTGAATCGATTTTGATCCATCGCAGGTTGAAAAAAGACCATGCCAAGAGGGAGTCCGTGTGCATGTGTAATGAAATGGCGTGAGATTTCCATGGTGGTCGCACCGCATTTTCTCAAGGCATATCCTGAAGCGAGAAGCGACCCTAAGGTGACAGCCGAGAATCGAGCAGAAATGCGACTTGCCGATGGGCGCGTATTGCGTGTGGAACGATTCAATCATGGTCTTGCACACTCGTTGCGACAAGGGTTTTTGGCAAGCGACATTGTGAGGTGCCTCGCCTACAACCGCAAACAGTTTGTTCCCGATTCACGTGCCGGTCGGATGGCCGCATGGGCTGCACGGTTTATTGTCGACGACTCGAACTTGCGTCGACTCGAGCTCGCGGCCGCGTTTCAGCGCTCGGGTCGACGAAATGAATGGTCGAGTTCCGAAGCACCAAAAGAGTATGCAGCCTCTGAAGCGCGAGACGTGGAGAACTTTCGTGCCACAACGGCATCCCATGCTTTCGCTCATCACTTTCGATCCACGTTGGATGTGGACCGCTATGCTGCTGCCATTCCATGGTCCAATCATACGGATCCTGTCGCTCGCGTTTTACATGCCGCTCATGTTCTCGACTTGCGACGCATCATTGGATTTAATGCCTCACGCATCCGCGCCAACGCCGCTCGATGCTTGTTTGGAATCGAAGGCAGTCGCACAAAAGAAGTTGGAGCCCTCGTTGATTCACTGTGGACCAGGTCGGGGTTGTATTTGGACGTTACGGGTGACCGCGATCTTGTGACTCGACGCGGCCTCTCTCCATTTTTTTTCCTCCAGAGTGCACAACCCAGTGCGATGGTTGATGCGCTAGTCCGTGCACGGGGCTGTACAAGCACTTGAATTTTTTATTGAATTTTTCGCATTAAAAAAACAACATCCAATACTCGCCACATATTCCGGTTGCGGGTTGAATTGTAGTCATTATTCGACGTATTTACAATGGCCACGATCGCTGCATTACCGGTTGCATCTGACGCATCTCGCAAGCTGGATCCTTCGTGGAAGCCACTTGTTCGACTGAATCCACAGGAAATCAAGGCGGCACTCAAAACACTCGACAAGAAAGACAAGGCACTGGAGAAGAAATGCAAGGAGCGTAAAGCACTCGAGAAGAAGCGCAAGCGTACCTCGACTGCACCACCGAGTCGCGTGGAAACTCGATCCATGAAGCGCCTCAAGACAATCAAGTGTCCCGAGTCGGGTTCTTCATCTTCAACGAGTGCCGCATCATCCACGCCAGGTATGGATGGATTTGTTTTTGTTTATGTTGTACATGCATCCGCATGTGTTGATCGGTATGGTGGTCAGGATCAATGACGACGGTGGTGGCCGTGACCGCGCCAGCGACGACGATTGCGGAAGCGAAAGCGGCGGCTCTGCCACCGCTTCCCATGCCATCTCCCGGCGTCAAGTATAATCTGTTCGTCAAGACCTTGACGGGCAAGACGATCACGGTCAAGGTCACCTGTGAACAGACCGTCTTGAAATTGAAGGAAATGATCGATAAGCTGGAAGGTATTCCGGTGGATCAGCAACGGCTCATCCATGCCGGTAAGCAGCTGGAAGACGAAGTGACGCTGGCCAAGTCTGATTTGCTCCCCGAATCCACGCTACACCTGATTCTGCGTTTGCGCGGCGGTATGTACGATCCAACGAGTGGACGGACGGATTTCATCAACGTGGACGGGACCATCACCATCAACGTCGCCCACCTCAGTGGTTTGAAATTGCGGTTCACGATTCCTGCAACGTCGAGTCGCACCCGATTTCCATTGGCGCATTTCGCGGCTCGAATTGAAGCGGAATTTGGATATCCGCAGAAATATCAGCGGTTTTTGATCACGGAGCGTGAAACCGAAACGTGTTCATATCCGCGATCCACGCGGCACGGCGTCACCGATTACATCAATCTCCTTCGACTGCAAGACGGATCCTGTATCTTGGTGGTGAATGCGAGCCCGCCTCCAACGGCAACGACATCAAGTACGACGGCTGCAGCGGCGGCCGCCGCCTCGCGCGCTCCACCTTCGTCGGTGCGCCTCTGAATGTTGGAGCGCATGTTGAAACGGGAAGAGGAGTTGCGAACATGTGAAGCGACGCAAAAGGAAATGGCTCGCGTCCAAGAACACGGTGCTGGTGATTGGATGCAAGTTGTGGAAGGGTTGCAGCGGCAAGTGTGTGATGAATTCAGTGTGGAGCACAAAGCCGGACTGGACGCACTCCGCAACGCCACGCGTCTGTTTCCCGAGCACGCTGATCAGCTCAGGAAGATATCATTGTACCGGCGACACAATCGAGCGTTTGCTGGCGACTTGCAAGTCGGGATGCCGTGTCCAATTCCTCATCTCCTGTCGTCATGTGGAACAGCTGCCGTACCGTTGCTTCCTCCATCAGCATCATCATGCAATACAAAAAAGAACAAGAAGCACTTGATCGTGGCGGGTTCCTTCACCTGACCTCCCGTGCGGCAATTGTTGCCCGAGCTCTTGGCAGCGATTGCCGCTCGCGGTGATGATGATGCGGCGGTCGTGGTGGAGATGACGTTTGTGTACATTGCTGAAGCACACGCGGGAGATGAATGGCCAGTCGGTAATCAGTTTCGGACAGATACGGATTCGATCCACTGGCCTCCGAATGTGGAGCGGCAGCCCACGACGGTCGATGAACGGTGTACGCTCGCCCGTGCGCTTGCACAGCGGTTTGCATTTCCTCCGACGGTCCGTGTGATGGTGGATTCACCGGTGTCCGTGTCGATGAAAACATCTGCCGGAGTGGACGTGGCGATCGGAGCCGATGGATTCTCGACCCTGTTTGCCGCGTGGCCTGTCCGTTTCTTTGTCGTGGATGACGCGAGCCGTCGCCTAGTCTATATTGCATCCCCACAACACGCATCTTTCGATTTGGCGCCGATATTGGCCACTTTGGATACCTAAACCTTTCGATCATCTTTGCATTCACGCAACTAACATATATGAAGACTGCGACATGAACCGCCTTTTTCTGTGCGAGTGTCGTAGTTGGAACCTGTAGTTTGTTAGTCTTGTTATGCAGTACATGTATTTTTTTCTTCATTCGGTAATGCCTATCTATCATATTAACGCATAGAATCCAGCTTTAATTACGTCACCTCGAAAATCATGAGTATTGTGGCAGAAAAGCACGCCCCGATCATAAGAGTCGAAACTGAAAGTGTGGAGGTGCGACCGGCGGTACCCACAATGGACGCAACAGAAGCGGCTCGGTATCAACGGGAGCTTCGTGTTGCGGTCATCATTGTGTTCAAATGGATGCACAAGACAGCCGACGGTCGGTTTGTTGCTCGGAAAGAACACGCTGATACGGATGTCATGTGCAAAATAAACATTTATCCTCTTCCGGCCTTTGAGACGGCCGCGGGGTTGGCGATGCACATCTGGCGGGACTGTCCCCATGCAGAAGCCTCAACGCCCAACGCTCTCGGTCTCACAAAGCTCGGCCGCGCACGGCGCAACATCGAGGTCGAGTCTCGCGAATTCACGTGCGCCTGCACCTCATGCTGCAAGCAGTTTCCAGTGGATGTCATGGCATTCGATTTTTCCAATGGCGTGTCAGCTCAAGATGTTTTGAACAAGCGTCAACACTGGCTTCAATGCGATACTCTATCCGGAACCATTGGTGAATGGATACAAGCCGTGACAATGGCGAGACGTCGTGCACGTGAGCCGTTCAATATCTGGCGGCGTGGCCAACTGATTGGAGCCCTCCTGCTTGCCTTTAGCTCGAACGTGGGCATGAGCCAAACTATGAACTCCTACGTTCCCATGTCGGCGTTCGTGTCTCTCGTGAATGCACGACATGCGCTCGACGTCGTGATTGCACACCCCGCTATACGGTATTTTACCCATATATCATCTCGTATCGCCCATGCCCGAACTCTGGGCCACTTGGTCATGTGCACACATGAAGGGCACTGTATAATCATGCAGTGGCCCCCGCTTACCAAGGCATGCATCGTGCCGCGCACATACAGCTGTGACGCAGTGGCATTCGATAACGCACTCGCCAAGACGGAATTGGTCTTATCGGCCAAGTCACGGGAATATGCATTCCGCGTCACACAGGCTGCGCGTATGGATTACACGGTACGCGGAGATATCGGGCATGCCTCACGTGACCGCGAGTGCGAAGGCACATTACCGGATGCCAAGCATTCCACCTCTCTGCTAAATGGCTCGGGCATGGTTATGATCGTCTCACCCGACGCGGACGTCGTACGCAGTTCCCTGCGCCCAGATGAGCCCGTGAAGCTCGACGCCTATTACGGACCCATGTGCAGCTCATGCTCGGTGCACGAAACCGTTGCAACACCACTATTTCGATGTGCTCAATGTCGTCACACTCGTTATTGTTCTAAAGTCTGTCAACGCACCCACTGGCCCACTCACCGATCACAATGCGTCCCGCGTTCCAGCATACAAGCGTCACCGACCGCATTACACCCACCACCCGCCTAACACTTAGACGGAAGTGTGTGATAGGGTCATTTTGGTCATAAAAAAGTAACATCCGTTTTTTTTGTCTATTCGTGGTTAATTTGTGGAGAACATGATAACTTCATTACCGATCCTTTCCATGGCTTCAGTTGCTACTTGCGGTACTTCTAACAATGAGGAATATCCAGTAGAACGCTTGCTACAACACCGCGACAATGGCTCTCATCGACAATACCTTGTCCGTTGGGCCGGATATGATGCAAGGTTTGATGTTTTTGTTGCAGTCGTTATGCATTTTTCGTTATGCATTTTTCTGATGTCGGATCATGCTTGATGATTAGTGATGACACGTGGGTTGATGAAGACGACATTGATGCCCAAGTCGTCGCCACATATGACAATCAGCTTGAAGACGCTTCACGTCGTCCTGTCGTGAACAAGCGGTACAATGATGCAGTTCGCAGTCAAGTTCGTGATTTGAGGCGTATGAAGAAAATTTCGTTTACATCTATTTCGAAACATTCGTCGTTGAGGTGCAGCCCGTGCTCCTTTGACGTTTGGTTGAACGGGGATGTGTCCATGTCCACTTGCGGACTCATATCCTTGTCGAATTACTGTTCTGGATTCGTCACATGCGATAATCCGGTTCGGTCTTTTTGTTTCTTCCTTTTACGACTGGTACCCTTTCTTTCTTGGCTGATCCACAATTTTGTTGTGTAGAATGCAAAGACTCAGGCTTCAAGGAGCTCTCGACTCGGAAAACGATCTCGTACGACCTGTCCTCCCACAGCGACAGCAGCAGCGACATCAACATCAAAAGCACCATCAACTGCATTGAAGACGGATTCCAATGATGATGCGCTCACCGAGTCCAAGTCATTGCCAAAGCGACAAAAGACAGCATCACCGCCTGCATCATCATCATTAGCATCATCATCGTTAGCACCGGCACCGACATCATCATTATTGTCCTCATCACCAGAGAATCCACCCGTCTACACAAATCCTTTAGCACTTTCATTGGTGTCATCATCTCCGCTATCGTCCTTGTCGTTTGTATCGACAAAGGAAAAAACATCATTGGCCAAAACATTGCCTCGGTCGCTTCCGCAGACAACACCACCACCGGCAATCGCTGTCGTCAATCAAAAAACAATTACAACTTCAACTTCACCCCAAACACGGTTGGCGTATTCTGCATATCCAAACAGTATGTGGACAGCACAGATGGTATGAACACAACCAAACTAAAGCGTTGATGATTTTTACTCAACATGTTTGGTTTTGGGTTTTATAGCATACAATATTGGAACAAACCGTCAAGTCCCATGTTGTGGCACGACGAGGCGTGAGCGGGAAACGCGGCGGGCGTCGCATCCAAGGTTGGAAGAAAGCGCACCGGGCGTTTTCGAAAGTTTTGGAAGAGCAACCAACATTAAAGCCGTCAGTGGATGCACCGATTCCTACATACGATGCGTTTGTTTCACATGCAAGATATCGAGGTATCGATCCAATCCTTTTCGATCGCAAGGATGTTGGTGGTGATGCCAATGACAAGGAAGTTGACGACAAGAATCAAAACGATGACAAGAATGCAATTAATGTTCTGATATCGGCAATCGAGTCATCGACGAATATCAAAGAACCATTCGCTCCGATGGACACTACCAACGGTACAATGCCATCTGTAGCCGCCCCAATCATCTCAGAGTCGCCATCATCATCATCGGCAGAAAAGAGTCGAATGGAATCGCCATCGCGCGTCGACGATACCTTGACGGTCACGACGGTCACGGCTGTCGCTGCGTCATGTGACCCTGTGCGATCATGGACAAGTGATCAAGTTCTGGCATGGCTCAAACGTGATCCGTCTTGCGCTCCGCTCACCGCGTTCATGGAAGCAAACCGTACCAATCACTGTTCATTACGCGGTGTAATGCTGGTCAGTCTCGACGAGCCACTTTTGATTGAGTGTGCCATTACACGACGTTTCGATCGCCTTGCGATCCTGCACGCTATACACGAGTTGATTGCGTCACAGTCCACCTATGCGTCCATGCTACCAACGACGAATCGCGGTCAGATTTCCTGAACTTTTTGGCTAGACAATTGTTTTGTTCAGTGTATCAAAAGTATTCTTGAATTTGTGCGTTCACCACTCACACATTCAGTTAGACACATCTGAAAAGAAAGGCGTAATCGATATAAATCAATATATCATTCGAAAGATAGATAACGCTCGGAAGATCGACTGAGCAAATGTGGCTAGAACGCGTCGTGCTAAACCCAACGGTTCATCGACCATTGCCACTGCCGCGATGCCTGTTTGGCGGACGTAGACCGACCGTCAATACGAAAGATGTATTAATCTCGACACTATTGATCCTCCTGTTCTGGATCTGTTGGCGCATCAATGTGCTCGTGGCATTGGCATACCTTGCACTGATGATGAAATTTGAACCGGCACTCTTGTTGTTTCCATACAATGTTTGTCTATCTGTATGGTGCTGGAAATCTCCTGCAGTCTGGACCGATGAGATACGGACGCTTTTGCCCGCACTCGATACATTGCTTGCAGCCGACACCTTTTCTGCGATTCGATCCGAACTCGCTTCGATTCGACACGCGGCGCCACTGATTGATGAGGTGTTGCCGGCCCAGCGTGACATTGGTTCACCTGCATGGCGGTTAATGCCATTGAAAACCTTGACGCAAACCCATGAAGCAACGATGCGACACACTCCACGTCTCGCCGCATTCGTATCTAGTCATCCCGAAATTGTAACCGCGTTCTTTTCGAGCCTGGCTCCTGGCGGAACGATCCCGACGCATTCCGGGTATTGTAAAGGAATTTTGCGTGTACACATTGGCATTTGTACCCCCGAACCCGATCTCGTGCACTTGACGCTGCATACGGGCGCACCCGACGGAGCGGGCGACGCTTCAGTGAAATTGAAATGGCACCAAGGCAAGGCGATTGCATTCGATGACACGTACTTGCATTCAGTCGAGCATCGAGGGACGAAACCTCGTGACGTCCTGTGGATGGACATTGTACGTCCCGAAGTGCGGTCGAATCCATTTCTTCTGTGGATGACACGGCATGTCCTGACATGGATTGCACAATCGTCGTGGATGCAAGAAGTCGATCGTCGAGTGGAACGTGTCGTCTTTGTCGTACCACCACCATCGTCTTCCTCCTCCATCTAGCGGAATGTACTCAATGTATTCCATATACAAAAAAACAGTGGAAATGAACATTTTGTTTTATGAGACTGACAACTACTCTACTTGGATGCACAAACAGCCATCAAGACGCCGGCAGTTGCAAAGCATTGCAACACTGGCCATGCCCAAGAAATTGAAATGACAATTTCGTCCGGTTTCCCTTTAACGGAGACTGAGTCATCATACATGTGAAGCGAGCAAGGTTTGGAACTTTGTGATGCCACGACGACTGCAGGCAGGTATGGTGCCATCCAAATGGCTGCAATGGAAGCTGCAGCCGCGTTGCTGCTCAGAGACATATTTTGCTTGGATTGATTGAAAGCCGACTGAAGTGTGTGTGTGTGTGTGGACGACGTCAAAAAACGACTGATTTTGTGCGCGATGGAAAAAAAACGCGGATTTAACATCCAAAAGCGCATGAATACAAATACTCGGTGATTTGCACAACTCATAATTCAAATCGCCGCGATGGCTGCAATCACCCAATCGATCGACATGACCGTGGAACAAGCCAAAAACCTTGTGATTGGCGTGCTGAGGGACGAGAAGACCGGTTCGGAGGACGTGGAGAATGCTCGCTTCGTTCGTGATATGCTCGAGGGGCTTCGTATGTTTTTCTCCGTCTATTCATTCATTCATTTCCTTGTTGGATTCATTTGAGTTATGCTCTTCCATGGATAGAGTATTGTACTGTACCGGAAACGTTTCCTGGCGGGTCCCATTCTTTTTTCGGTACATTACTTTCGCTTCGCGCTTCACGTTTATCCGTTCATCCGTTCATCATGGCGAGTAGATACGTTGCGTGCGTTAAACATCATTTATAAAGACCACGTACAACGGGATCCGGCGAGTGTCGAGCGTTTGCCGTTTGATGGCATGTGTGGTTCGTTCTTTTCCACACGCCAACTCAAATCGGCATTGGGCCCGGTTGTGGCCAAGCGACATCAAAATGACACGCACTCGGCCAATGGATGTGTAGTATGCTAACATGTGTAGTATGCTAACATGTCTACAAC
>Ga0163146_10002762_pt1 | contig 23127 bp, 11 predicted proteins | sample OliLakLV19MP7G1_FD_148648 | JGI IMG/M metagenome (GOLD analysis project Ga0163146, IMG submission 148648) | Freshwater microbial mat bacterial communities from Lake Vanda, McMurdo Dry Valleys, Antarctica - Oligotrophic Lake LV.19.MP7.G1 | ecosystem: Environmental > Aquatic > Freshwater > Lake >...
GGCGCGTCTACACCGCCGCCTTGCACGATGCCTTTGCGATTAAAATCGGTTTCGCCGTGGCGCACTATGTAAATGATTTTCTTCATATTTTTTTATACAAACCTATAAGGTTTCAAAAACCTTATAGGTTTCGGGCTAATGATACATCAATTCACCACCGGCAATTCTAAATACCCGCGAAACTGTTTATCTTCTTCAAATTCTACATTTGTAAAATCTTTCACCACATTATATAGCGTATCCCGCTCAATGGGCTGGCGACCTACTCGGCGAATCAAATTCACCAATTCCTGCGTACTGAGTGCCGGATGTTGCTCTTCAGAACCCGCCATGGAGTAAATTTTAGTAGAATCATCAATCGTACCGTCCACGTCATCCACGCCAAACGACAGCGAGAGTTGCGCAATATTCCGACTTATCATGGGCCAGTATGCTTTCACATGGTCAAAATTATCCAAGTAAATACGACTTATGGCATAGTTTTTCAAATCTTCAATAACGGAGGTTTCTGTTAAGTAAGACATTTCATTGTCTTGATTCCGAAATTTCAAGGGGATAAAAGTTTGAAAACCGCCCGTTTTATCCTGCAATTGGCGCAACTGCTCCATGTGGTCAATGCGATGTTCATAGCGTTCAATGTGCCCATACAGCATTGTCGCGTTGGAGCGCATACCCAGCTCGTGCCAAATCTCGTGTATGCGCAACCATTGCTCGCCCGTACATTTATCCGCTGCAATTTGCTCCCGAATTTCCGGGTGAAAAATTTCCGCTCCACCACCGGGCAAAGAATCTACGCCCGATTCTTTAATGAGACGCATCCCTTCTTCATAACTCACTTTCGCTTTTTTAAAAATGTAATGATATTCGACGGGCGTAAGGGCTTTTATATGTAACTCTGGGCGATATTCTTTTATTTTTCTAAATAACTCCGTATAAAATTGTAAATCATACTGCGGTAGTACACCTCCAACAATATGAACTTCTGTAACCGGCTGCCCATCATATTTTTTTATAATATCCAACATATCTTCCATCGTGTACTCCCAGCCATCCGAGCGTTGCTTGATGAGGCGAGAGTAAGAACAGAATTTGCAAGTGTAAATACAAACATTCGTGGGTTCGATATGAAAATTTCGGTTGAAATAGGTATGATGCCCGTGCCGCTTTTCCCGGATGAAATTTGCCAAAGCACCGAGGTAGCCGAGTTCTCCTTGTTCAAATAGCAAAACGCCTTCTGCTGGTGTAATGCGCTGATTGTCAAATACTTTCTGAGCAATGGCACGCAGTTCGTAGCTAAGATTATTATCGTTTAACAGAATTTCGATGGTTCGTGTGGCTTGCATTTTAAGTTGATTTTAAGATGTTTTAAGACGTGACGGGTTTTCAAAAACCCGTCACGTCTTAAAACATCTTGATAACAAACTTTCAATCTTTTCAGTTTTAATTGAAAGAACTATTTCTCCGATTTTGCAAAAATAAGTTGGTAGTCGCATTAAAAGGCTGTAAATTTTCACTTTAAAAAAACAAAACGAAATTTATGAGCCCTCGAAACATTGCCACACGCGGCGTACGCGGCATCTTGATTGCAGTCGTAATTAATGTTATATTATTTTACATCTTTTCCGCCACTGGCGTTTTCCCAAAAGGCTTCATTGCAGAACAAGCGAATGGTCCCATTACGGTCCTGCCGGTCATCATTGCCACCATTATACCTTTAGCAATTGCAACCTTATTATATGCACTTTTAGCGCGCTTTACCAAGCGTCCGAATCGCATTTTTTGGATTATTGCAATTGCGTTTCTATTATTTTCGCTGTATTCACCTTTCTCTATTCCAAATGTACAGATGTCTATGGCAATTGGGTTGAATGTGATGCACATCGTAGCGGGGTTGAGTATTGCGTGGTCATTGACAACACCAGAAAAAGCGGTAGTACAACCGAGTTAATGGAATTATTTACAGCCGATGCTTTCCATATTAATTCCTATTTATAATTTTGACGCAAGGCAATTGGTGCATGATCTGCATCAACAATTAATAGAAGCGAATATTTTCTTTGAAATACTCTGTTTTGATGATGGATCTGAAGAAAAATTTGATGCTCTAAATAAAACAATTATAACCGAGTCTCGAATCACACTTCACAAATTACCAAAAAATCTGGGTCGCGCCCGCATTCGCAATACTTTGGCGAAAGCTGCTGAATATCCTTATTTACTATTCATGGATTGTGATTTAAAAGTAGTTTCGCCTAATTATATAATAAATTACGTTCGCCATTTACAATCAGACCTTTTATTATGCGGCGGTATCAGCTATGCCCCTAACCCACCCGACTCATCGGCTCAATATTTTCGGTGGTATTATGGAGGTCAAAGAGAACAAATTACAGCAGCCGTCCGACAAAAAAATCCATATCACGCTTTTTTACCGAGTAACTTCTTGATTCCCAAAGCTATTTTTGAGCAAATCCAATTCGACGAGCGCCTTACACAGTACGGACACGAAGACACTCTCTTTGGATTGGAATTGGAAAAGCAACAAATTAAAATTTTACATCTTGATAATCCTCTGAAACACATTGGATTAGAATCAATAAATGTATTTTTGCAAAAGACTCAACAAGCGATTCAAAATCTGGCTTTTTTAGCCAAAGAAAATCCACAAGTAAATACGCGACTTTTAAAAACCTATCGAAAATTACAAAAATTGCGATTGACCGGAGCAGTACATTTTATTTTAAAACAATTAAATCCATTTATATTACAAAACTTAAAGTCAAAAAAGCCGAATTTAAAATTATTTGATTTGTATAAACTGCAACTATTAATTGAGTCATTTAGCTAATCCGTTAATTTTTTGTAAATATTCAATAAAGTTTCTTCTTCTTTTTCCCAAATAAACACGCCTTTAGTTTTTAGGCAGTTCTTTCGCAATTTTTGAAAACAAACTTCATCTTGTAATAATTTTTGAATTGCATTTGTAATGGTAGAAACTTCTAAATCTTCTATCAATTCAAAAACATCATATTGCTCCTTTATTTTTTGATACTCTGGGAAATTCATTTGAATAGAAGGAATGCCAGCCTGAATGTAATCAAATGCTTTGTTGGCTAAAGAATAATAATAACTTAACCCACGATTTTCCAATAAATTCAAACCAATTTTTGCCTGTAAAGTCACTTCTCGCAATGCCTCTGGTTGTAAATAACCGAGAAACTTTACTTTATGTTGTAATTCTAAATCATTTACCAATTGTCTTAATATCATTGATAAATCGCCCTCGCCTGCCAGCCAAAGTTCCGCATTTTCAATAGGTTGCATCGCTCGAATCAGTTGTTCTAAACCGCGTCCTTCATTGAGTGCGCCTTGATATAATATTATATTTTTTTCTGGTTTTGAAATCTCCACCTGCCAAAAAGGTACATTCCGAATCACGCCAAACGGTTTTTTATATCGTTTTTCAAAAAGCTCCGCCAGCCCCTCCCCTACCGTATACGCAGCGTCCACGCGCGGGATTGTAAAATTTGCTACCCATTCCCAAACGTGTTTTATTGCAGGACGCCGCACGACTTCTGGCGTTTCTGTAAAATATTCATGGGCATCATATATACATTTTTTTGACTTTAAACGGCTGACTATTAATCCCGGTAAAATCGTATCTAAGTCTACGGCGCAGATTACGTCAAACTTTATAAACAATAAATAAAATAAGAGTCGAATATTATATTCTACATAAAATAACTTTCCTTTATCAAACCAGCATTTCAATCGCTTCTGCTCAAATGGACGTTGGGTTAAATTTTTTGAGTTAAATCGCTCTCTTCCAATTAGTTGCACTTTATAACCTGCTTGCGCCAGACTGGTACAAATACGAATCATACGTTGGTCATACGTAAGGTCGTTGGTAACGGTGCAAAGGATTTTTACCATATAATAAAAAGTGTTTATTGAAAGCAAAAATAGCAGAAAGTATCCAACAATATTTATTTCAATTTTCTTGGGCTGGCGAAACTTTATTTTACCAAAAACGGTTTTGATAGAATCATTCCTTATGCTATGTTTCAAATACGCTCCTTTTTTTTGCTTTCTGCGAAAAATGGATAATAAATGGTATTTTTTTTGTAATTAAAAACAGACTATATGAGCAAGACCATTCAAAACACGCTGAATCGTACGCGATTAGGAACGCCACAGTCGTTCAAAAATTTGACGGTATTTCCATTATTGGATGCAATAGTGGAAGGTGTCGAGTATCTGTCATTGAAAGAAGCATTTGAAAAGCAATGGGTGGAAATAGACGAAGTGAGTGAAGGCGGCTCGGTGCCCAATTTGAAAGTAATTAACAAGGCTTCAGTGCCGATTTTGCTGGTGGATGGAGAGGAATTGAAAGGTGCTAAACAGAATCGAATCGTGAATACCTCGCTTTTAATTGCTGCTAACTCGGAGGCGATAGTGCCGGTGAGCTGCACGGAGGCGGGGCGCTGGCAGTACACGTCGCGGAGTTTTGAAGATTCGGGACATATCATGAGTGCTAAGGCGCGTTACAAAAAAAGTATGCGCGTGAGTGCTAACTTGATACACGCGGAAAGTTATAATGCAGAACAAGGTAAAGTTTGGGAAGATGTAGAAACATTACATCGGGAAAGCCGAACACATTCTAATACTAGTGCGATGCGAGATGTGTACGAACAAAAAGAAGAGGAGTTATCTAATTATTTAAATGCCTTTTCCATTCAGCCGAATCAAAAGGGAATGATGTTGTTTTTGAATGGACATTTATTTGCTGTTGACTATGTGTCGAGTGCGAATGCGTATCGTTATTTGCATGAAAAATGGATTAAAAGCCACGCGATTGAAGCGTTAAATCAGTCTACGGAAACCTCACAAATGATAGATATGGAATTGGAAGCCACTCGTTTTTTGAATGAATTTTCGGAGGCGGAGCCTACCTCTACGCACAAGCCCGTGGGATTGGGTGTGGATTTGCGATTCGACCAGACGTACTGGGGCGGCGCGTTGTTGCATTATGAGGACACGCCTGTGCATTTGAGCGTTTTTAATAAAGCGAAAGTAGAAGAAACGCCGTATAATAATCCGTTACAAGCGGAGGAAGTGGGGTGAAGTAAGCAGGCAGTCTCCAGTGGACAGTAGGCAGTACTCAAAACATTAACCGTAATTTTTATTACAAAACCTATAAGGTTTAACAAGCCTTATAGGTTTTTATTTACATTAAATCTAAAGTAATGTATTGCACTCTTTTAAAACTTGCTTTGCAAATAGTTATACCAAAGTAAAGTTAGAATGACGCATTTTAGCATTCTAAGTCCCTGTCCAGCAAGTGATTAGCGACTGCCAACTGCGTACTACTGACTGCATCCTGGTATCATTTCCATTTTAATTTTCCACTTTCTTGTGTCAAAAACCCTTCATCCATTAAATAATTTAATACTTGTAAAGCTTTGTCTTGCAGATTGGAAGGAAATTTTTTAACGATTGTTTCCGGTAATAATCCATCGGCAGCAGTCCATTCTTGAATTTTGGATTTCATTACATCAAAGTCTGCATTGGTTAATTCCGCTTTTTTTCGAGCCAGACAAACGTCACACACGCCGCAATCTTGGTCGTTCTGTTCGCCAAAATAATTCAACAATTGTCGGCTCCGGCACACCTGATTTTCAGCGTAGGCGATGGCTTTTTGAATGCGGTCCCAGTGGCGCGTTTTGCGAAAGCGATATAGGTCATAATCAATCGTGAGGGCGGCGGCTTCTACGCGCTCTTCGAGGAAAGTAAGTTGTGGTTTATCCGTTTTTGGCAGGTACTCAATAATATTATCTTTGTGTAATAACTCTAAAGCTCTTATTAAATCTCCAGTGTCAACTTTCAGAATACCAGCTATTTGTGCTTCTCGGATATTTATAAAGTTGCCAAAAGCACCTTGATAACTACGCAAAATCGTTTTCAAAACAGGGTCAAGTTTTGGGTGACGCAATTGATAATCGTATAACTCTTCTTTTGTCACTTTTACTTGCAAACTGGAGGGTGTAAAAACGGCTTCATTCAACGTCAACCAGCCCGCCTGTTCCAATGCTTTGAGCGCATTGAGGGTTTTAATCGGCTCTAATTGAAAATTTTTAGTAAATGAAATAATATCAAAATCATAACTTATACCTTTACCAGCTCCATTTGCCAATTGGTAATAACTGCCCAGCGCCTGATACACGCGCCGAATCTCGTCCAACTCTGGAAAGGCGAGTTCATAATTTTTTTCTAAACTTAATTTATCATTCTGATTGTATAATAAAACAGCGTACGCTTTTTTCCCATCTCGCCCGACCCGTCCCGCTTCTTGAAAATAGGCTTCCAGACTGTCTGGCAACTCCATGTGAACTACCATCCGCACATCCGGTTTATCAATTCCCATTCCGAATGCATTGGTACTCACCATAATACGCGTTTTATTTGCAATCCATGCGTCTTGTTTATCCGAGCGTTCATCGGGTTGTAGGCCGGCGTGATAAAAGTCGGCGGAGATCCCTTTTTGCAATAAAAATTGAGCGATTTCTTTTGTTTTTCGGCGATTGCGTACGTACACAACACCCGAACCTTTCACCTTTTGTAAAATATCAAGTAATTTATCAAATTTTCCTTCTTCATTTAGTACCACATAAGAAAGGTTACTACGCGAAAAGCTTTTTTGAAAAACATTTTTGGATTTAAATTGTAATCTGTCTTGAATGTCATTGACCACTTCGCGTGTAGCGGTCGCAGTGAGCGCAAGCACGGGAATATTTGGAAGCAATTCCCGAATCTCGGCAATTTCCAGATAAGGCGGACGAAAATCGTAGCCCCATTGAGAGATGCAATGCGCTTCGTCCACAGCGAGCAAATTCACTTTCATCTGGCGGAGCCGCTCTTGCGCAAGGTCGGTGATTAAACGTTCCGGCGACAGATATAATAATTTATTGGTACCATACACACAATTATCAAAAATGCGGTCAATTTCTTTCGAATGCATCCCAGAATAAATCGCTGCTGCTGGAATGTCGCGCTTTCGCAAATTGAAAACTTGGTCTTTCATCAACGCAATGAGCGGCGAAATGACGATGCAAATCCCCTCCTGACACAGCGCAGGCACTTGAAAACAGATAGACTTGCCGCCACCTGTGGGCAGGAGTGCCAGCGTATCTTTACCGTCCAAAACAGATTGAATAATCTCCAATTGTAATGGACGAAATACATCGAATCCCCAATATTTTTTTAAAATTTGTGGTGGCTTGGTAATCAAATTTGCAATATTTTAGGCAAATTTAATGCTTTTTTGGGAATGTAGTGGCTTGTACCGGCGAGCTTTAGTCGCCGAAAAAATAAGGTGGCGACTAAAGCTCGCCGGTACAAAAAGAAACGGCGCTTGGGGCGCCGTTTGGTAATGAACTCAAATCGTTTATAATAACTTCGAACTGATGAAATTCTTATCTTAGAAAGAAATAGTTATGTTTGCTGGCTTCAAATTTACAATTTCGGCGAGCGGCAAGAAGCCCAAATTTGTATGATTTGCCAGCACTACAAGAGCAACCCAATTAATCAAATTCTTCATTATCAATTAGTTAAACAAAGCTAAACTACAATGCCTAAGCAAAAAACGGATGATTTAATTCAACTGATTAAGTCGCTGACCCGTGCCGAGAAACGACATTTCAGACTATTCGCAGGACGCAATCAAGCGTCGGATGACCTTTTATTTTTGCAATTATTCGATTTTTTAGACCGGCACAAGGAGTACGACGAGGAGATGATTTTGAGAAAACTCACGGGTATTAAAAAAAGTCAACTTTCTAATTTGAAGGCGCATTTGTACAAACAATTGCTCATCAGTTTGCGGTTGTTGAACAAAACACACGTAGAAGAAATTCAGATTCGGGAGATGATGGATTATGCTAAAGTACTGTATGACAAAGGTTTATACCGCCCAAGCCTCGATATGCTCGACAAAGGAAAAGCAAGAGCAATAAAAGGAAAATACCATGCGCTGGCGTTGGAAGTCATTGAATTTGAGAAACATATTGAATCGCAATACATCACGAGAAGTATTGAAAATCGAGCGGATGAGCTGACGGTGGAAGCGGTGCGCATCAACAAAATAATGACAGAGACGAACCGGCTCTCTAATCTGGCGTTGCAAATGTACGGGCTATACCTGCGTGTGGGCTACGTGCGCAACGAGAAAGATTTGTTTTACATCCGAGAGTTTTTTCGCAGCAAACTGCCGCCAGTGGATTATCAACAACTCGATTTTTTTGGAAAAATTCACTTCTGTCAAGCCTACATTTGGTATTATCACATGACGCATGATTTTCCGATGAGCTATCGCTACGCCCGCAAATGGGTAGATTTATTCAATGAAGAACCGGAATTAAAACTCTTAAATGTACCGCTGTATCTCAAGGGTTTGCATCATTTGATGAATACGGATTTCAATCTTTTGTACTATGAACAATACGAGAAAACGTTGAATGAATTACTTAATTTCTCAAATGAGTACGATATTACTGAAAATAAAAATATTGAAGGGCTTTATTATTTATTTAAATACGACCATTTAATTAAAAAACATTTTTTAGAAGGTACGTTTAGTGAGGGGATTAAAATGGTACCCGACCTGATGCGCTTGATAGACGAGGATGAATACAACTGGGACGACCATCGGATTATGCTTTTTTACTATAGAATTGCGTGTCTGTATTTTGGTAATGGTGATAATGCCAATGCAATTGAGTATTTAAATATGATAATCAATCAAAAAAATCCAGATTATCGAGGCGACATTCAGGCATTTTCTAGAATTTTAAATTTAATCGCGCATTTTGAACTTGGCAACGCACAATTGGTTGAATATCAAGTGAAATCCGTGTATCGCTTTTTGTCCAAAATGGAGGAATTACAAGCGGTTCATCAAGAAATTTTCCGGTTTATCCGTCGTACGCCGCACATGCGCGCCTCGGAGATTCGGGAAGAATTTATCATATTAAAAGAAAAGTTATTGAAATTACAAAATCAACCGTACGAGCGGCGCGCGTTTTTATATCTGGATATCATTTCGTGGTTGGAAAGTAAAATTGAAAATCGCCCGTTGCAGGATATTATAAGAGCTAAGTTTTTGGCGCGGCAGCAAGGGAAGGCGTAATAACCAAACTTGTTTGGTTTGGTTTGTATAATCTATTCAACCGTCTATCGTCCTATTCCCGCCATACGTCGAGAAGGACGAAATAAAATTTGTAGTAACCAAACAAGTTTGGTTATTACAAACGTTTTAAACCAACCTTAACCCTTCAAACCAAGTCGTATTATTAGTTTTACACGGTCACCCATTCCAATGCTACAATCTACCTTATGAAATACGTATTACTTTTTTTTATTCTACTTTCTTCTTATAATGCAATGCTTGCACAAGTCTCTGGTAAAATTACAGGTGAAAAAGGCGAGCCGCTTCCCTTCGCAACCGTCTATGTAAAAGGCACATCCAATGGCTCTACCGGCAATGCGGACGGCAATTATAAACTCGACGTAAAGCCGGGCGACTACGAATTGGTTTTCCAATATGTGGGCTATCGGCAGCGCACCGAGCGTGTAAAAGTGGGGAGTGAATCTGTGAAATTGGACGTACGCCTGCAGGAGCAAATCGTGGAACTCGGCGAAGTCGTCATTAAAGCCGATGCGGAAGACCCTGCCTACGCCATCATTCGCAAAGCGATTGAAAAACGAAAATACTACCGCGACCAAGTCCAGGAGTACGCTGCTGACGTGTATATCAAAGGCAATATCAAGTTTTTGGATGCGCCGGAAAAGTTTTTGGGGCGGGACTTGGGCAATCTTGGCGGCACATTGGATTCCAATCGGCAAGGGATTATTTATTTATCAGAATCACAATCAAAATTATATTTTAAACAGCCCGACCAGTACCGCGAAGAAATGATTTCCTCTAAAGTGAGCGGGAATGACAATGGATTTGGCTTCAACAGCGCGTCCGACATGGATTTTAATTTATATGAAAATACGTCGGATTTTAGTCGGCAGATTGTTTCGCCTATCGCTGCGAATGCGCTGAGTTATTATAAATATAAAATGTTGGGTTCTTTTTATAATGAAGATGGAAATTTGATTAATAAAATTGAGGTCATTCCGCGTAGAAATGAAGACCCCGTGTATCGCGGCATTATTTACATCGCAGAAAATCTATGGAATATACAAAGCGCAGATTTATTGTTATTGCAAGGTTCTATTAACCAGCCGGGACTTGATTCGTTATATATTCGACAAGTGTATGTGCCTGTGCAACAACCTGATGTGTGGCGTATATTTTCGCAAAACATTTCGTTTCGGGCAGGTTTGTTTGGTTTTAAACTTGGCGGCGCATTTACAGGCATTTATAGTAATTATAACCTGACACCAGCATTGAAGCCGAATTTTTTTGGCAATGAAGTATTTAAAGTGTACGAAGGTGCGAATGAAAAACAACCGGAATTTTGGGACAGCATCCGCCCGATTCCATTGACGGTGGAAGAATCCGTTGATTATGTAAAAAAGGATAGTTTGCAAGAAATCCGCAAATCAAAACCGTATTTGGATTCGATTGATAGAAAAAATAATCAATTCAAAATAGTAGATATTTTATTTGGCTACAGTTATGATAATTCTTACGAACGTAAATCATTAAATATTAATTCTCCGGCTACTACCATTCAATTCAACCCGGTGCAAGGTTGGAATGCAGATATAAATGCCACGTATCGGCGTGAATTGGACGAAGACAATATCCGTTGGTGGTCGGCGCGTGGTTCGGCGGGTTACGGTTTTTCCGACAAGCGGGTACGCGCTACGCTTGGATTCAACTATCGGTATAGCCAATTGCACCAAGCCAGTTTTAATATTTCCGGCGGTATTGATGCCGTGCAATTCAATCCCAGTCGCCCGATTAGCAAGACACAAAACTCCATAAATTCGCTGCTGGCGAAGGATAATTTGATGAAAATATATGATAAAGCTTTTGGTAGAATTGCATTTCAAAGAGAATTAGTAAATGGAATATTTTTGACGACCAGTGTAGAATACGCCCAGCGCTCACCGTTGACCAATAAAACGGATTTTAGTTGGAATAAAGACGAAGAAGAAAGCTATCAATCTAACAATCCGCTCGACCCTGCGAATGATGCCCCTGCATTCTCCCAAAGCGAAGCGCTCACGTTTGCCGCCGGTTTGCGCCTGCGTTACAAGCAAAAATACACGACTTATCCGAATCGAAAATTCATAGACGGCTCTGCCCTACCCGACCTCTGGCTTCAGTATCGAAAAGGTATCAATGCTGTTGGAAGTGATGTCAATTATGATTTGCTCTCGGCGCGTATCACGGAAGATTACATTTCGCTGGGTGTGATTGGTAATTTTAGTTTCACAATTGAAGGTGGTACTTTTCTAAATAATAAAGCATTACAATTTATGGATTTTCGTCATTTTAATGGAAATCAAACATTTGTGGGCAATCCTGCCAGATATTACAATTCTTTTTTCCTCTTACCATATTACAAATACAGCGCTTCGAGTGATTATGTAGAAGCACATTTTGAACACAACTTTGACGGTTGGATTTTGGGTAAAATTCCTTTGCTCCGAAAATTAGGTTGGAAAGAATTGGTCAAAGCTGCATTTCTGTACACGCCGGAGCAAAAAGAGTATTTAGAATTGGGCTTTGGCTTTGATAATATTGGGTTTGGCGTGTTCCGCTTGTTTCGCCTGGATGTTGTCTGGTCACGCAATCAGGAAGGGAAATGGGTAGGCGGAATGGTGATCGGGATTAAATCGCCGATAGAGGAAGATTGAAAAAGGGTGATGGGGTGATGGGTTTATAAGGTGACCAAGCGCCCAAGTGAATTAGAGATTAAATGACCGAAGGCAAGGGAAAACTTTGCGTCTTTGCGTCTTTGCGTGAAAAATACCACATGAGAAGGGAAAACGCTGTGAGCGAAAAATATCCTAATATCTCAACTTTCAAAAAAACATCCATTTATTTTGCAATATGTTTGACTTTATGCGAATGATGTTATAAATTTGCCGCATACAATCGCACACGAATCACATCCATCCAACTTAAGAGGCATTTAAGTTCATATTTTCGACATTAACAAGTGCGGCACATTTTAGAAATGCGCCACACTGTATTGCAGCAGCTTTCTACATACCAAAATCTACCGTTTTAATCCTGTCTTTTTCTCCCCCTACGGAGGCACGGATTGCTATATTTTTCAAGGTTGTTTCAAGTTTTGAAAACAAAAATTGCCCTGTGCTTTAGCGCAGGGTTGTAGGATGTATCTACTTCTCGGCTTTAGCCAAATCACGTATTAGGCTAAAGCCAAATTTTGTACTGTACGCTAACCCCGCGCTAAAGCGAGGGGCAATTGCATCGTCCAAATTTATGTCTAACAAACTTCTTACATCCATGAGCAGTCTGGCATCTGGCATCCAACAATCTGGCATCTCAAAAATTAAAAAATATGAAAAAGCAAGTATGCTGCCTTTTTACAACCTTTGTATTATTACTAATTTTCAATCTTCCAAAAGCCGCCGCAGCCGATGATTTTTCGGGCTGTTGCAAGCCGCCGATAGATATTATTTATTGGTGCAATGACTTACCGTATGACTTCAATCCACGCAATTTGTATCAGTTACAAGCACTCTTTGGCAAACCACAGAACAAGTGTTACCCCAACGCATGGCAAGAATTGACGCCGACTTTGGACCTGAGCAGTTGTGAAACGGGTACGATTATTCGGCGTTTTAAAGTGCCTGCACATTATGGCGGCTACGAATATTGTGACCAACGAATCGTGATTAAAGGCTCGCACAATTATGACATCCGCTTTCCGGCAGATATTGTGTTGAATTATTGTGGTGCAAAACCGCCGGTAGAAAAACTCTGGACCAATGAAAGTTCCTGCGATTTGTTAGCAATCAATGTAGAAGATTATAATTTTTTAGCGTCTCCGGGCGGTGGTTGCAGCAAAATTTTCCGTACGTATAAAGTCATCAATTGGTGCGAATATGATGGCATTTCTGACCCAGTCGTGATTGATCGGGGAGAAGATTGTGATGGTTTGCCTGGCGATGAACCCGTGTGGGTATTGCGTCGCTCGGATGGTTATGCCTTTATTGACCGCGATAATGAGCCGTGGAATGACAATCCACGAGCGTACGAACGGGTGACTTGCTCGCCCAAAAATCCAAAAGGCTACTGGCGCAAAGTCCGTTCCACCGGTTACTGGCAATACACACAACATATTAAAATTAGCGATAACGTGCCACCTGTCATTGACTTATTGCGTCCCGCTCCCATTTGCAGTTATAATACGGTTTGCACTGCCAGCATTGACATTCCATTTACGGTGAGCGATATTTGTACGCCTAATGATATTCGTATTAAAGTTTTTATAGATGGAAAGCAAACTGCCGCTTACACTAAAGGTGGAAATTATGCTGCCAATGGCACTTATAAAGTAGGCGACCACTTTTTAGAAATTCATGCGACGGATGGTTGTGGCAATACGACCGTACAAAAAACAACTTTCACCATTGTAGACTGCAAAGCACCAGCACCTATTTGTATCAACGGCATCAGCATCTCCCTCATGCCCACGCCGCCCAATACCGATGCGGATGGAGACGGCGATACGGATAAAGCAGCGATGACCATCTGGGCGAGCGATCTCCTAACTACCAGCCAAATCACGGACTGCTCCGATGTAGGTGGCATTTCGATTGGTCGTTTAGGCGAAATTCCTTCTTTTGACAAAACGAGCCTTACGCTTACTTGCGGCGATTTAGGAAAAATCTTTGTGCGTATCTACGTGTGGGACAAGGCTTACAACCCTTATTCGATACAACCAGACGGTACAAGAGGCGGTCGAAATTACAGCTTTTGTCAAACATATATTGTAATAAGAGCCAATAATAATATCTGTGTTCCACCACCTCCGCCGGCTCCTATCGTCGGTTCTATCGTGGGCAGTGTGCAGACGGCAGACGAATATGGCTTGGAAGCCGTGCAAATAGCGTTGACGGGCAAGGATAGTGCGATGCAACTCACCAAGACAGCAGGCAACTACGTATTTGACAGTTTAGGCTTAGGCAAAAGTTATATCCTCACGCCTTCTTTAAGTGGAAATTATTTGGAAGGATTGGACGTATCAGATTTAGTTATAATAGAAGATCATCTCACTGGCACGAAACCGATTTACTCGCCATATAAATTAATTGCGGCGGATGTCAATCGTTCAGGTGATATTACCACTGCCGATGTGATTGAATTAAGACAGTTGATAATGGGCGTTTCAGACCGACTGCCCAATAGTGCCAGTTGGCGATTTGTAGACGCTACTTTCCTATTTCCAAATCCGATTAACCCTTGGAAAACGCCTTTTCCAGAGTCCGTTAGTGTAGATACGGTGCAAGTGAAAAATGATACTGTCAACTTTATTGCCATTAAAATTGGCGATATGGACGGTAGCCTTCAGACGGCACGATTGGCAATTGGCACTCGCAACGCCCACACAACCAACCTTTTAGTAGAAAGTCAATCCGTCACGGCAGGTACTACTTTGCGCGTTCCAATTCAATTAGAAAATACAGAGGCGCAGGCGGCTCAGTTTGCATTATATTTTAATTCTAATATGCTGGAAATGATTGGAATAGATTATGAAATAGCGCAAGCCGAACATTTTAACTTGCACAATGCCAAGACCGGAGACATCCGTATGGTTTGGGAAGCAACTGCTGATAGCTACTCCACCGCAGCCAATTCGTTGTGTACCTTCCAGTTTCGGGCATTGCAAGAGGCTCGTTTATCGGATGTACTCCGGCTTAATGAGCGCGTTTTACCAGCACAAGTACACGAGCAAAACGGAACGATTGCTAATCTCAAGTTAGCATTTATTGCACCTAAAACGCCGTTATTTGCTTTATTTCAAAATGTACCGAATCCATTCCGCGACGAGACGGTTATCGGTTTTCAATTGCCCGAAGCAACGCAAGCAACACTGAAAATTCATGATTTAACAGGAAAACTACTTTTGCAACAAACGTCCTATTTCGATAAAGGAATACAGCAAGTGCGCATTCCAAGCACGGCATTGCCCGCACAAGGTGTTTTGCTTTATACGCTGGAAACGCCACAGCACCAAGCCACTGGAAAGATGATTATTTTGCCTCGATAATATTGACTCAGGTGTGGCGCATTTCAAAAATGTGCCACATCTCTTTAAATCTCTTTTTATTATTTTGATATTAAATTTCCACGCAATTATTAAAAATTTGCAATTCCTTTTTATCTTTGCAATATTCTTACCCAAGCGAATTTCACCGCTACTTTCAAAATTACAACAAATTGACTTGCCCGCTATGTCGGTAGCTCCTGCTACTCGATAAAGATTTATCATTCACTCCTAACAAATCTTAATCTTCTATGAAAACAAGATACCGCTTGCAGTGGCAGGTAAATAGCTCGCTTTTTATTTTGCTCTTTTTTGTAAATATTACATCCGCTTGGGCACAATTGCGCTTCAGCGAACTCTCTGGCGACTCCGGCAATAATGACGGCACCAATGACGGCATCGTAGAACTCACCAATTCCGGTGCTGCCGATTTTGATGCGAGTTGCTACGTCATTTCCAATGGCGAATGGGTCGTGGTGCTGCCGCCAAATACGATTTTAGCTTCCGGCGAAGTATTTTTAATCGCTTGTAGCGAAGGCATTGGTACAGGTTCTAACCCAAATCCAATTATCGGCTCCGGTTTGACGTGCGCCACTTGCGATTTTCCTAATTTGCCCATTGATTTTGATGTATGTAATCCAGCAAATGCCGCTTATGTAGACTGGGCAGCGACGGGCTTCACCATTGATAATCAAAGCGATACAGACGGCGACCAACTCGTGCTTTTTGAACCGGATGGCACTATTTTACAGGCTGTGAAATGGGGTGGCGGTGCCACTGGTTTGAACGACAATACGACTTTACAAATTAGTGCTTACTCGATCGGCACGGCTGGTTCGAATGGCAATGGCTCTTCTTCCGCACAATTTCCATTCGCACTCACGAGCGGCACTTGCGCCACGGCGGTGACATATACGATGCCAATTATAACCGACGTGATATATGAAGATTTAACAAGTGTGTTGAATGCTGGAGGTAAAGCCGTCAATAATGCCGTGCTACAAGGTTGTAATAGTAGTTTTATTTTTAATGGTACAAATTGGTCAAAAACCGACCATCCAAATCCCGGTTTAATCAATAGTACGCCTTTTGAAGATTTCACAGCACCTATCAATCTTGTCCAATGTTTGAATAATCTTTCGGATATCAATCTCACTTTAGATATTCTAAATTATCAGGCAGTAGAAGAAAGCGTCACGACTCCAGGTGGTCAGATAGGTTCTTTGGTAAGTATCAATGGCGGCGCAGCAAATGCTTGGACAGTGAGTTTGAATATACCTGCTAACGGAACGACTCGTTTAGCATACACTCTCAACACCGCAGCTTTGACGGCACTTGGCGCAGGCACGCACACCATCACCCTCGTCTGGAAAGACCGTACCCGCTCTGCTATTGCTTCCACCTCACAAGGCAGCAATTCGCTCAACGCTGTTTTAAATAACTCGACGCCCAGTGATTGTTACACCGTTCGTAAAGTGACGATTACGCTGCTCGAAGCCTTGACCAGTGCTGCTTTCACTTGTGCCAATGGCTTGATAAAAGTTACGGCTACCCCCGCCAATGCAGGTGGACTGACTTATAATTTGATCAACGCAGTGGATGTAACTTTAAATCAAACGAATACGACGGGTGTCTTTTCCGTTTCTGCTGGCACGGCGGGCGATTATTCGGTGCAGGTAGCACAGTCTTTAGGCTGTGTGACGACGGTTATCGCTACCGGAACCATCTGCGTAGCCGCTCCTGCTTGTCCAAATCCCAACGGCGAAACTATTAATAGTGGAAATGTTCCAATTAATATTTGTCCGAATGACAATTTCACCCTTGCCGTAGATGGCACGACGAGTACGAATTTACCGGACGGCGGTACGATTAACTGGTATTATAGCTCAACTTCCACTTTTAATCCTTACAACAGTGAAGGTTCTTTGTTAGGCCAATCAGCTATAACGGCAACCGGAGCCAGCACTCCTGCCAAAACTTGCGGCGGCGCAAACGCACTTGCGGCGGGTGACATTGCAATCATTGATGTACAAACCTCTGGTGACGACCGTTTTTCTTTTGTACCCTTGATGCCGCTCGCTGCCGGTACGGTCATTGTTTTTACAGATAATGGCTGGCTATCCGCCGGTGGATTTAGGTCTGGAGAAGGAACCATCACTTTTACAGTGGGTGCCAGCGACCTTCCGGCTGGAACGATTGTAACGGTCACGAATCCAACTGTTTCCGCCAATCTAATCGTTACAACCGGAACCGTTGCGAGAAGTGGCAGCTTCTCTTTAGCCACTGCGGGCGATCAACTCATCGCTTATTGTCCGGGAACACCTATTGTACCTTTGGCAGCGGTACACACCCGAAGAGCCACATTTGAAAGCGATGCTATGAATGCAAGTACTTCTGCTTTGCCAACTGGGCTAACGATTGGTCAATCGGCAGTGGCAATTGGTGGCGCTGGTGCCACGATTTTAAATGGAATTTTTAATTGTACCGGTGGAAATGTGACTGGAACACCTGCGGTTATCGCCTCCAATGTTTATAACGCTGCAAATTGGACAACTTCCGCCGCTTTGCAAACACTTCCGAGTTGTACCTATTCAGTCTCTGGCGGCACCGTCACAAGCGTTACTTCTTTGATAACTTCCCTTGCTGACTGCGGTCAAACCATTTACATAAAAGGTATTGTAAATCCTTTACCAAGCGGCTGTGATGAAACGAACGCAACAACTGCTACTTTTACAGTCAATTTAAATCCTTGTCCAATAGCAATCTTGAGCGGTAGTGGCACATTTTGCGCACCTACAAATGGTACAGCTATTATTCAAATCACAAACGGTGGAAGCAATAATAATATCACTGGAAATATTACAGATAGTACGAATGATTTTCCATTTAACGGCACGACAGCGGCAGATGGCACGGCAACTATCACTGTAACAGGGATTAACATATCAAGTGATTACACCATTGAAGTGATTAATATTGCAAACACTTGTCAAATCAATTTTTCTGGTACAGCTTCGGTCATTGTAAATGTACAACCAACTGTGGTTCTTGATAATAGTGCGACAACCAGCGTCTGCAATGGCAATATTGTTTCTATTCCAATTACAACGAGTGGCACTTTGCCTATGACCATTACTTTGAATTATAATCCTTCTTTGACGGGCGTACCGACCACCATTGAAGTATTTTCAAATACTATTAATATCCCTATCCCGGATGATGCGAATTTGACGGGTTCGATTGTAGATTACACCATAACCATTACCGCCGTAACGGATGCCAATAACTGTACAGGCACTTTTTCTGGCAGTCGTACTTTGCGCATTTATCCGAAGCCGACTTTACCAACACCAGCAGCCGACCAAACCTTGTGTATTGCACAAGCAGCATCCAACGTAAATTTAACTTTCTCCGCTACGCCCCAAAATTTGGATGGAATCGAATGGTACGATGCAGCCGTGGGTGGCACATCACAAGATGCTGGCAACACGCTAAATGTGAGTAATTACTTTTCTGCCGGACCTTACCCGCAAATAGTCACTTTTTACGCGCAAGTAATTTCCAGCAATGGCATTGGTTGTGGAAGTACCGAGCGCGTTCCAGTAAATATTATTCTTTTTGTAAATCCTACAGCGGATGTAATGACTACAGCTCCTGTATGTACCACTCCGACGCAAGGTTCGGTAAATATTGATTTAACAGCAGCAGTAAATGGAAATATAAATGATTTAGAATATGCAATTGTAATGGGAGCGACCTTCAGCGGCTCTCCTACTCTTTCAGATATTACAACTGACCCTTTAATCATTACAAGCGGCTTTGGCAGCACTGCCGATGCAGATGGCGAGACTTACACCGTGCGCATTCGATACAAAAATGCGCCGACTTGTTTTGTAGATAAAACCTACACGCTTACTTCGCCCGTTTGTAATTGCACTGCGCCGCCTTCGGTTATCATTACAGAAACCAATGTAAATATATGCGGAACCAACTTTGCCACTTTTAATTATACGGTTCAAAATGGACCAACCACTGCTTTTTCTTCTGATGGAACAGGAACCTTGTCGCTGTCTGCTTTGCCCAATGGCACTTCCACTTTTACTTACATACCAAGCGTAGCAGAAGCAGTATCGGGCGCGATTGTAACGATAACTGCCACCATCGCTGACCCCGATGGAATTGGAATTTGTGTAGCAGCTACAGACGTTGCAACCCTTACCGTCCTTACGCCTGCCAATGCAGGTACGCCTACGCCTCCCATAACCGTTTGTGATAATTCGACAACTGCTATTGATTTGTTTGGACTCTTGACGGGGGAGCAAGCAGGTGGCATTTGGACGCGCACGACTGGCACTGGCGGTATTTTTGATGCAAATGCTGGAACATTTACACCTGCCGCAGGAGCGGCGACTACTTCTACGTTCACTTACACGGTGACGGGTACAACGCCTTGTCCAGATGATACAGAAATTGTAACTGTTACGATCAATACTGCTCCCGATTTGGCAGCCATTGTAACTCAAAACAACGCTTGTCCGACGGCTACTTTTGATTTAGCAAGTTTAAATATTACGGATAACAACAATACGACTGGCACACTTTCTTATTATAACAATCAAGCTGACGCGACCAATGAAGTAAATGGCACATCTTCAAACATCACTATTTCTGACACATATTACATTCGGAAAGAAACAATTACAGGTTGTTTTGATATAGTAAGTGTAGAAGTAAATATTATAACTTGCATTCCGTGTCCCAATCCAAACGGCGAGACCATCAACGGTGGCGCAGGTCCAATTGCCATTTGCGTTGGCACTGATTTTACGTTGGCAGTGGATGGCGCTGCGAGTACGAATTTGCCCAATGGCAGCACGATTGACTGGTATTATAGCAATATTTCTACATTTGACCCTTACAATAGCGAAGGCACATTTTTAGGACAATCCAATATCATTGGCGGCGGTACGATGCCGATTTATCCATTACAAAATTTCAATATATTAGCTGCCGCTGGCTCGAATGTGACTTGGGCGAATAACACAACTATTACCGATTGGTATTCAAATAGAGCGACTTACAACGCAGGCACCGGCTCCAACACCGCCGGCTCTCTTTACAGTTTTGGCACAACGGCAGCGGATAGAGCTTTGGGTTCTTTGGCTTCGGGCGGTACTGGCACTATTTTTTATGGGGTACAAATTACGAATACAACTGGCGCAACCATCACCCAACTCGACGTGCAATACACGGGCGAACAATGGCGCAACAGCGGCAACACCACCCCACAAAAATTAGATTTTGCCTATCAACTAAATGCAGCCAACATCACGACTGGCACTTGGACAGATTTTAATGCACTGGACTTCACCGGACCGATTGCTACGGCTTCCGCAGCTGCATTGGATGGGAATTTACCGACCAATAAAGTGGCTTTAAACGCAACTATTACAGGCTTGAATATTCTCAACGGACAAAGCATCTGGCTGCGTTGGCAAGATATGGATGATAGCGGCAGCGACCACGGTTTGGCTGTGGATGACCTCACCGTCACGACGAATTTTGGAATCGGTACAACGGTCTCATCTTTAGTAACTTCTTTACCCGCTATTACTTGCGGCAGCACTCAATACGTCAAAGGCATTGTAAATCCACTGGCTGCTAATTACTGTGAAATTGAAGGCACCACTGCTACTTTTATTATAAATGTAAATCCTTGCCCAACGGCTACGCTTGACGCAAATGCCACGCCAAACTGCGCTACTTCCGGCTCGGCTACGATCCTAATTATAAATGGTGGAAATGGAAGTGCCGTAAGTGGCAACATCACCAATGGCACAACTGATTTTGCGTTCTTCGGCACAACGTTGGCAGACGGTACAGCTACGATTGTCATCAATAACATCAATGTTTCTGGCACTTACATCATTGAAACGATCACGATTGGAATCGGATTATGTAGCCCAATTTTTTCGGGTTCGGCTGTTTTCAATCTTGGACTCAACGTGGGGCAGGACGGCAGCACGGACGTTTGCAATAATCAAATTGATTTAGTAAATCTACACGACATCATTACCGATGAAGCCGACGGCGGTACTTGGACGGTGCAAAACGGTGCTCCAAATCCGGGTACTAATTTCAATGCTGCGAATGGAATCCTAAATGTAAATGGCTTAATAGCAGACACTTATCAATTTATTTATACCGTGGCAGGAACGATAAACTGCCCTAATGATGAAGTAGTTGCAACTGTCATTGTCCACGATGCAATCCAAGTAAATGCTGGTAGCAATTTAACAACTTGTAGTTCTAAACCCCTAAATCTTACAACTATCGGCGCAAGCATTAGCGGGGGCACAACAACGGGTATTTGGAGTACGTCCGGCGATGGTACGTTTACAGGTGGCACGACTTTTGGCTCGGCAACAGCTTATGTATCGGGTGCAAATGACAGAAAAAACGGCACTGTTGTTTTGACACTTACGAGTGCCGATCCAACGGGACCTTGCACAATAGTGTCTGATACAGTGGTTATTACGATACAAAACGTAGACTGTGGCGGTTTTCCTTGGAGTGGCGGCAATTAAAGGACAAGTCAGCACCTTGCATGGCTCAAGCAAATCGTATTTTTTGTGAAAATAGACTTAAATACCTGAAAATCAATAACTTGTCAAAACATAGTTATTTTTCACCAAAACAAAAGCACGGATAAATTTTTATCCTTATATTTATGCCGTGAAAATAGTTTCTTAAAAAGACGACGCCATCTTAGTTTTTTATAAGTTTTGTTTGAATCGAATAACGTAAAAGAAAATCGTTATTGTTTATAATATTTTTTGACGACCATTATACAATATACTAACAAATCGTAATCTGTATGGAAAAAATCTACTTGTTTCCATCTTCTCTATATTATTTCTGCCTGCTGCTAACCTTAGCATCGGTTAGTTATTTTGTACAATCTTTTCATTTACAACAAAAAACACAATTTACGAACCCAAATAATGCACTCTGTAAGTATGCTGCTTATGAATGTATCACCTCTGCTGACCACGGATAGATGCACTTATAAGCATTTTTATTTTGTAATAATTTGACAATCATAACAAAACATAGTTCTCTGAAAAATTATACGACCATGAAGAATTTTTACTTTCCCTTTTCTTCGTACCTCAGTCGAAAGACGGCGCGTTGCTTGTTTGCGCTGTTGCTCGCTATGAGCACAATGGCGAGTGTACAAGCACAGCAGGTACTCATAACGGGTATTTTGGATGCTACGCTCTCTGGCGGTTGTCCGAAAGCAATCGAATTATACGTGAGCGGCACCGTGAATTTATCTACCTATCGAATTGAGCGCGCTTCTAATAGCGGAGCATTTGGTACGCCTACTTCTTTATCTGGTACGTATACCGATGAATTTGTTTATCTTCTTTATAGCACTTGTGAAAGTGCAGCAGACCTTACCAATGACTTCGCTGATGTTTTTGGCTCGAGTGGCGACTTCGCTAATACGCTTACATTAGGCATACTCATAAATGGAAATGGGGATGATGCCTTTAGGGTTGTACGAATCGCTGGTAATGTAGTCATCGACCAAGTGAGTGCAGTCGGGCAAAATTTATACGAAGATAGTTACCTATACCGGCTCGACGGAACCTGTGCATCTCCTACTTGGGTGCCTGCCAACTGGTCAATTCCAGGTAATAATGTTTTGGATAACCTCACGGCTGCTCAAATCGCTGCCGCCGTTCCTTTTGGCACGTATGTGAATCCAGCTATTGAAATAGTAGCCGTTGCTTCCTGCGTATCTGGCAGTACACCGGCAGCGCCAAGTCAATACTACATCACAGTATCTGGAGTGACAGGTGGA
>Ga0163146_10002794_pt1 | contig 22932 bp, 18 predicted proteins | sample OliLakLV19MP7G1_FD_148648 | JGI IMG/M metagenome (GOLD analysis project Ga0163146, IMG submission 148648) | Freshwater microbial mat bacterial communities from Lake Vanda, McMurdo Dry Valleys, Antarctica - Oligotrophic Lake LV.19.MP7.G1 | ecosystem: Environmental > Aquatic > Freshwater > Lake >...
GTCCTCGCTTCGCGCATCGCCCCCGCTCCCTCTTCCTCCGTGTTCTCCGTGACCTCCGTGTCACCAACCTCCTGCGCACGACGCCACCACATGCGAATGCGCTTCAGTCCTGCGCACCGGACCATCTTGGCCGAGCTGGTGCTCGGCGGTCCAAGAGACGCCGTCCTCGCTTCGCGCATCGCCCCCGCTCCCTCTTCCTCCGTGTTCTCCGTGACCTCCGGGTCACCAACCTCCTGCGCACGACGCCACCACATGCGAATGCGCTTCAGTCCTGCGCACAGTCGTGTGACGACGAGCCGAGTGCGCGACGACGAGCCCGAAGCGAAGCGCCGGGACGAACGGTCATCGACGTCCTTCGCGCGGATCAACCCATGTGGTGCAGTCCGGCGCCGGGGAATGCTCGACCGGTCGCTTCGCTCCCGGCTCGTCACGGAGGCCGGCCTGTCGATTGACACGCCTCGAATCGACGCGTTACCGCGCGCCCAGATCACATCCCGGCATCGCTCTCCAAGTCCAACCACCATCGAGAGTGAGCGAAGACCACCGTTGCGTCGTCCCGTCCCCGGCGGTCCGGTCACTTCGGCGATACCAGAGTTCCCCCGAACGAGGAGCGCGGTCCATGGCTGGAAAACGAGAAGTTGGCATCGTCGCTCCACTCCTCTGGGCATCGTTCGGGGCATGGTTCTGGCTCTGCTTCGGCTCCATCGCCAAGGCCGACGACCAGAAGGGCGGCGGCTTCGAACTTCCCTGCGGGTACGAGATCACGACGATCGTCCCACCGCCTCCGAACGGACAGCAGATACTTCTTTACGACTTGAACGACGCAGGCGTGGCGGTGGGCTATGCGAACATCGGTCTCGACTATCGCTCCTGTCTCTGGTCGGAGTCGACCGGCATCGTGCTACTTCCCGAGCCGTGGTGGGTGATCGAGAGCAGCGCGGCCCGCATCAACAACAACGGCTGGATCCTTGTGAACGGCACCGGGCAGAAGGAGCGCGGCTACGTCCTGATCCCAGTGCCCGAGGGCGGCTACGAGATCGTCGAGATCGATCCAGCCTCGTCGCCGGGCCAGTCGAAGGTGTACGGCATCAATGACAAGAACGAGGTGGTCGGTCTCCAGAGCATGGGCACCCCCGGCGGTGATCCGGTCTGGCCGGTCGGCGGCTTCAAGTGGAGCGAGGAACTCGGCAAGGAGACGATCCTCGTGCCGGGGTACCTCTCGACCCAGTGCAACGACATCAATGACGACGGGGTGATCTGCGGGAATGTGTCGCAGCAGTCTCAGGCCCACGCCGGACTAACGTCCACTCGTGGATTCATTGCGACGAGCGAAGGTGTTGAAATCGTCGACCCCTCACCACCGTTCACGAAATCCGAGGCTGTGCGGGTGAATGATCAAGGAACAGCAATCGGATCGATGCGCACGCACCCCCCGAACGGGGCAACATTGATCGGGTGGCGCCGGGCGGCAGGGACAACGTTCGAAGTGCTCCCGCCTCCACAATCCGCCTCCGGCTGGGTTCCAGCCGACATCGATGCCGCCGGGTTGATCGGGGGTACGGTCTATGCGGTGCCCGGCGTCGGTGGCCCCCGTTACCCCGTGACGAACGGCCAAGCATTCGTGAACTTGGATCAGTACCTTGGGTACGCAAGCGGCACGCGGAGCTTCTCAGCGTTCTGGGGCGACGGCGCCATCATTCTCTTCGGGTGCAACTGTGCGGGGTGCAGTTGCATGACGCTGATGTCGCCTTTCGACCTCCTTGGCGACGTCGACTGTGACGGCGTGGTCGGCGCGAGCGATCTTGGCGACGTCCTCAATTCATGGGGTGCCCGAGGCGCCGAGCAGACCGCCGACCTGAACAGCGACGGCATCATCGACGGGGCGGATCTCGGACTTCTTCTCAGTGGGTGGACGACCACCGCGGACTACCCGCGTTCCTGCGCGTCCGAATCGCTGATGGTCGGTGGTGGCGGCGAGAAGCAGAGCGAGACGGTGCTCACGCTCGCCGAGGTGTTGGAGATCCTCGGGTTCTCGACGACTCACGAGTTCGTCACGTGGGTGACGCAACTGGAGTTCGAAGAGTTCCTCGTCTGGATGGAGCGGCTCGGGGCGACGGAGGGGTAGGGAAGCGCGTGCGCAAGGATGTGGCCCCCTTGGACCGCCGAGCACCAGCTCGGCCGAACCTCCGATGACTCAGACCTGACGCAGCCGCCGCGCCCCGTCGGCGAAGGCGACCTCAATACGTCGACCTCTTCTTCAACGAATGCAGTTCCTCGTCATACGTCGCCAGCACGTGGGCGGTCTTGGGGCCGCAGGTGCCGTCGCCGTAAGGGTGGCGGTAGCTGGGCACCGGGGCGTAGCGGGCCCGCTCGACGGCCAGTTCGATCTTCCGGGCGTCCCAGTCGGGGACGTCGAAGACGTTCGGCGGCTTCTCCCGACCGGCCTGCCGGGGTCCGACGTTGACGCAGCGCACGCCGACGGCGGCGCACTCGATCAGCGCCGAACTGCTGTTGCCCACCAGCATCCTCACCCGCTTCAGAAGCGCCAGGAAGCGCTCGCGGCGCAGATGCGAGATGTTCGGACTCTTCGCCTCGAGGATGGCGCTGACGATGGCGTCGTGGCCGGGATCGTGATTGGGATGGATGAGAAGCGTGCGACCGGCCCGTTCGCAGATGCCAATCAGGATCTTCGCGTCGAGCCGCTCCTCCTGATCCGGCCGACCTTGTCCGTGGAGGAGGAAGAGGATCTCCGGAGAGCCGAGTTCGGCGTACTCCTCGTCGGAGAGCGGGGCGATGTCGCCGATGCCGTCGACCGCCGGCGAGCCGACCAGATGCACACGGAGCGGATCTTCGCCGAAGCAGAGGATTCGCTCGACGGAGCGGGCCGTGGCAGGAAGATGGATGTGGGCGAGCTTGGTGATGGCGTGGCGGATCAGTTCGTCGGCGACCCCTTCGGCGCGGTCGCCGCCGTGCAGATGGGCGACGCGAATGCCGCCGATTGCCGCGGCGACTGCGGCGGCGAAGGCCTCGAGACGATCACCGAAGACCAGGACCACGTCCGGGGCGATGCGCTCGAGGGCTTCGGCGAAGGCCACGATCCCGAGCCCGACCGCTTCGGCGTCATCGAGACGATCGAGACGACCAGATCGATGGAGGGGAATCGAGATCGCCGTCGGGAACTCCGCCAGCACCTCCTGCACGGTGTTGAAGGGCGGCATGAAATGGGCGCCCGCCGCGGCCACGACCAGGCGCAGCCGCGGATCGTTCTCGATCGAGCGCAGGACCGGACGGAGCAGTCCGTAGTCGTTGCGGTTGCCGGTGACGACGAGGATGGTGCGGGAGGCGGACACGAGGCGGTTGTTCGAGGGAGTGCCGTCGGAAGCGCCGACGACGCGGTGGCGTCATTCAAGGGCCGATGGTGCGAAGCAGATCGGCATTCTCGCCAAGTTGCCGTCGAAGGCGACGGCGGGTTGCAAAGAGCTCGCGCCAGGTGTCGATCAACTTCACTTCGCTCAGGTTGCCAATCGAGTCTCCCTCCCCGAGGAGATCAAGTTCGCTGATTGGGACCGAGCCATCGCTCAGCATGGTCAGTCGCCGCAGGCCCTCGCGGATCATCGCCCGGGCCGGCGGTTCGCACGACGCCAGTGCCGCCACCTCGGAGTCGATTGTGGTGGCGATGTCGGTGCTGCCGACGGCCGCCGAACTTCGGAGTCGGCGATCCTCCTCGGAGCGGCTCGATCCCCACAGGCCGTGGCCGCCCGCGGCGCCCGCCAGCGCCGGCGACACGCTGGCGACCGAAGAGAGTGGAGGCGTCCCCTCGATCAGGCAGCTCCCGACGGCGTTGGTCCAGCGGGTGTGGAAGGCGCCGATCTCGTGAAGCGTCTCGGGCCGCCGCTGGATCCGTGGGACGATCCAGGGAAGGGCGAACTGTCCTCCGCCCGGTCCGCCGCCCACTCCGCCGCCCAGTCGTCGGCGGTTGTCCCGCAGATACTCGATGTTCGAGATGACATGCTGGAATCGGTCGACGCCCATGGTGCGCCGGGCCGTCTCCGGCGAATCGGCGTGCAGATCGACGCTGATGACGTCGATGTCGCTGGCGAGCAGTCGTTCGAGCTGCTCGCGCGGGGCGATCAGCTCGGTGCGCAGATGAACGCCGCGCACGCCGCCCTTGCGGGCCAGGGCCACGATGCGCTCGAGATCGGGATGCCGCAGCGGATCGCCGATCCCACCCAGGGTCACGACCGCATCGCGGCATTCGCCGCACTGGGCGAAGAGCCGCTCGGCGAGTCGCAGTGAGAGCGGGACGCGCTGGATCGACCCCAGTCGGTGCGGACTGCATGCCCCGCTGCCGAAGCGACCGGTGCAGAGCTCGACCATCAGATGCGGTGGCGTGAAGGTCGGCAGTTGGAGCCACTGATGCTCGATGGCCCCGACGCACTGCGCGGATTGCAGGCCGCCGCCGGCAAGTGCTTCGATGGTGGCGTCGGTGTTGAAGACCAGAGGCTCGACCGCCCGCCGCAGCCGAAGCTTGTAGCGCGGGGTGTCGAAGGTGGCCCGCACCAGCGAGCGGGCGAGTCGGAAATCGACGGGAATCAGGCGGAGCAGCTCGTCGCGGGAGCGCAGCAGGGCTCCGAGCGACGCCGGGCCGCGCCCCTCTGCCATCGACTCGACCAGGGCCCGGGAGAGGATCGCCGAGGCCAGTCCGGGCGGCGCGGGAGTCGTCACCAGAGGACGCGCGGCGGGGTCGCCCAGGTGCGCCGCCAGCAGCGCGTCGATGCCGGTGGCTCGCGAGACGTCGACGAGCGGCCAGTCCGGGCCGCACAGCACGATGGCGTCGAGACCTCGTCTGGCGACCACCGGAGCGATCACCTGCGGATCGAAGATCTCGTCGAAGATCGACATGCCCGCGATTCCGGAGGCGAAACTGGTGTCGGACCAGAGACGGGCGGCGATCACCGCCTCCTGCCGCGAGGTGAAGACCGAGGCACCGCAGCGCTCGATGACCACCGGCTTTCGGACGGCGCGGCGGTCGATGAGGGCTTCGGCGTCGAAGTCATCGGGGGCGACGACGACGATCTCGTCGATTGCGCTCATCCCGAGTCGCTCGAGGGTGCGCTGCAGCACCGAACGGCCGGCGAATCTGGAGTCGAGAGAGCGCGGTGTGCCGAGCCCCCCCTGATGCGGCTCGATGGGCACGATTGCGGCGATCCGTCCGCGCTGCGACACCGTCACGACCGCGCCTGGGCTCGTGGCCTCGTGCAGCCGCCGCGGGGGCGCAGCGGAGTCGCCGTGCTCGCCCCTCGCCACGCCCCGCTCGCCGCCGCCGCCAATGCTGCGCGGAACTCGCGGGCCCGCACTGCGGCGCATGGTCGCCAGAGAGATCTGCGCGACGCCGCGAAGCCCAGGCGAATGGGGGAGACCGCAGCGATGGCGGAGGACCCGCGTGCGCTGAGCGGCGAGGCGGACGGCTTCGAGAAGTTCACGGAGCGCCGCCGGATGCGCCGCACTCTCCTGGTGCCGTCGCCATTCGAGAAGCTCGATGGTCGAGAAGGGATTCAGGGCGGCGGCCCATTCGTCGTCGAGCGGTGTTCCGCGGACCAGCGTCACGCCGTCGAGGGCGTGAGGCCGCATGCCGACGAGAATCAGTGGATCGGCGCCGAGTCGAGTGCCGAGCGCAATCGCCGCCACCGAGGACGAGGCCTCGTGCAGTTCACTCGCGAAGCTCCCATTCGACGATCCTGGCGTCGCGGAGTCGGGGCCGTCATCGAGACGGAGCACCGCCGCGAAGCGACCGAGGTCGGCGCTCGCCAGCCCGTCGGCGAGGCTGCGGGCGATGACCAGGAGGCTCTGGTCGGTCGGTGAATCCTGGCGCTCGAGATCGACGAGTGCCGCGGCGTCGGCTGCGCTGAGCACAACGAGCGCATCGAGCGGCACACCGCGGCGCGCCAGAAGTGGCGCGGCCAGACCGCTCGAGACGATCCGCAGCGCAGAGCTGGCCCCGGTCGCGAGCAGTGGGATGGCTCGCTCGAGGTCGGGTGCCGCATCGAGTGCGACGGTTGTCCGGGCCCCGAGCCATGGCCCGAGCGTCGAGTCGGAAAGAGCATCGATTGCCTGCCGCAGGCGATTGCCGGCGCGGGCGGCAGCGTCGTCTGGGGAAGGTTCGACCTGGCCGCGGTCTCGGGGAGTGCGCCGACCCTGCTTGGTGCTCCGCCTCGAGGATCGTGACGGGAGCGGCGCTGCGGCATGCGGCGACGAGTCGAGAGGCGGCCCGCCATCTTCGGGACGGCGCGCCGGACCATCGGGATCACCTGCATGAGGGTCGTCTGGCATCGCCGGCGAGTCCTTCGCACGGCCCCGGGCCCGCCTTCGCGTGCGCGCTGGCCAGGGACCGCCGGGGCGTTGCGGAGTCTACTCGGTTCGCGCAGCCGATTCGGCCTCCGCTGCCGCGCAGGAGGTGGTCGCTGTCGCTTCCGGCGATACGCTTGGCCGTGCCTGACCCTCCAGCCTCGGACCTTTTCACTCGCTACGTCTTCGAGCAGTGGTGGCCGCTCGCGGCGCTGCTCGCGATCATCGGAGGCGTCGTCCTCTGGCGGGGACTGGTCGAGGAGCGCTCGCGACTCGAGATCGCCGGGGCCGCTGCGCTGCTGCTGGGCGCCATCGTCGCCGTCACCGGCTGGCTGGTGACGACCGCGGGCGAGCACGCCAAGGTGGTCACCCGACAGTTCGTCGATCTGGCGGTCGAGGGCGACGCGGTGATGGCCTCGAGACTCCTCACCGGGACGGCGACGCTCAACGTGGGTCGCCCGGAGAACCCCGGCATGGACGAGAGCGCAATCATCGCCATGCTCGACCAGCTCGGGTCGACCTACGCCATCGAACGGAACTCGATCACCTCGCTGCGCGGCTATTCCGCGGATACCGACACCGGAGTGGTCCACCTCGCCTGCTGGACGGAGACCGTCAATTCCTACGGGCAGGTACCCTCGCAGTGGGTGCTCCAGGTGCGTCGGCAGCCCGAGGGCACCTGGAAGATCGCCCGGATCACCTGCGTCTCGATTGCCGGGCGGATTCCCGATCGAGGTGTGCTCGAGTGACTCGACGCGCCCACCGAGCACTGCACCGCTCGAATCACGAATGCCACAGGCCGCAGGCGCTTTGAGCCGATGCAGCAGAGGAACTCATGCAGAAGCTCTTTCGACTCGGAATCATCGGAGCCATCTTCGGCGGCGTGGCCTTCGGGGTGTGGTGGTTCCTCGTCGCCGGTCAGGCCGCCCGGCTGGCCCGCGAACTGGCGCAGCTCCAGGCGGAGATGACCACTCGTCTGGCCGAGCGCGACGCGATGATCGAGCGACTCAGCCGGTCGAGTCGCAAGGGTGTCATCGAGATTCTCGACCAGACCACCGATCCCAAGGGCGCGGTCATCGACACCACCGTGCGCTTCATCGAACTCGATGACGACGGTCGCGAGCTCGGCAGCACCACGGCGAAGGTTCCCGGCGACACCATCTTCGTCGACGCCTGGGTGGCGAAGTTCGATCCGATGCTGGTGGCCGAGGGCGATCCGCTGCGGGGCAAGACTCTCATCCTGCTGCGGCGCCTCTATTCCGAGCGCATGCCGGCGGTGGATGGCATTCCAATTGACACCCCCGGCGCGGTTCCGCATGGCTACGCCATCGGCGAGCTGGCCCAGTTCGAGACGCGACTCTGGAAGTCCTTCTGGGAGCTGGCCGGCGACGCCGAGCTGGCTCGCTCCTTTGGCGTGCGCGTGGCCCAGGGGGAAGCCGTCTACAAGCCGGTGCGACGCGGCGACCGCTTCGAACTCACCGTCGAAGCGAGTGGGGGCATGAGCCTGGTGCCCATGGCACGGTTACCCGCGGGTGCGGAACTCGGGGACCCGAGCGGGTGAAGGACCCCAGGATCTCGATACGCTCCGACCGAAGTGTGTCTGGCTGCGGCATGCCCGCCGTCGTCACCGCGTGCCTCATTCCTTCCCCCGAACCGAACTCGTGCCCAACCTCCCAATCGATCTCCGTTCCGACACCGTCACGCGTCCAACGCCGGCCATGCTCGAAGCGATGGTCAGTGCCGAGGTCGGCGATGACGTGCTTGGCGACGATCCGACGGTGATTGCGCTCGAAGCGAAAGTGGCCGAGCGCCTCGGGAAGGAGGCGGCGTGCTTCGTCCCCAGCGGGACCATGGCCAATCAGACCGCAATCCGAGCCCTCACCGAGCCCGGCGACGAAGTGATCGCGCACCGGGACAGCCACATCATTCATTACGAGTCGGGAGCGCCCGCGGCCCTCTGCGGCGTGGGGATCTATCCGGTCGATGGGCCAGTTGATGGCCCCGGCGGGCTCTTCTCCCCGCGCGACATTGCTGACGCGATTCGCCCTGGCGATCCGCACTACCCGCGGACCCGCCTGGTCATCCTCGAGAACACTCACAATCGCGGCGGGGGAACGATCTGGCCGCTTGATCGCTTCGCGGCGGTGACGGCCGAGGCCCGGCGGCACGGTCTTCGCGTGCATCTCGACGGGGCTCGGCTCTTCAACGCCTGCGTGGCCACGCTGACTCGACCGACGGAGTACACCCATCATGTCGACACCGTCTCGGTCTGCTTCTCGAAGGGGCTCGGTGCTCCCGCCGGAAGCGCCGTGGCGGGGAGTCGCGAGCTGGTGGCCCGAGTGCGGCGCTTTCGAAAGATGTTCGGGGGAGCGATGCGGCAGTCGGGAATTCTGGCCGCGGCGGCGATCTACGCCCTCGACTTCCACGTCGAGCGTCTTGCCGACGATCACGCCAACGCCCGGCGCCTCGCGGCGGGGCTCTCGAAGCTCGGCGGCCTGACCCTCGATCGCGGCGACGTTCCGACCAACATGGTCTTCTTCACGCCCGACGAGGCTCTGGGCAATGCCGCCGAGTTCTGTGCGGCCCTGGCCGAGCGCGGGGTGCGGATGATTGAGATGGGCCCGCGGCGGGTCCGCGCCGTGACCCATCTGGATGTCACTGCGGCCCAGATCGATGCCGCCATCGAGATCGTGGCGGCGCACGTCTCCGCAGCGCTTCAGATGCGATAGCGAGGAACGCTCGGCATCGGGCATATGGCCTGGGCCCGGCAGCCAGGCCTGCAACGCGCGACCAGCGTGTGCACCCGGAACGCTCCCCGGCCGCGCGCCCGAAGCGCGTGCTCGAGCCGCGCGCCCCGAACCGCGCGACTGAAACGCGCTCGACTGTTACCATCCGCGTCGTGCCCGTCCGCGTTCCTGAACATCCGAACCTGCGGATCTTCGACCATCCGCTGATCCAGCAGAAGCTCACTCGAGCCCGCGATCGTCGCACCTCCTCGGCGGTGTTCCGGCAGCTTCTCAACGAGATCGCCGGGCTGATGACCTTCGAGGCCTGCCGCTCCTTCGAGACCCGCGCCGTCGAGGTGGAGACTCCGCTCGAGCGCACCATGGGACTCGAACTGGCCCAACCGATCACGCTCGCCCCGATCCTCCGCGCCGGAATCGGAATGACCGAGGGCATCCTCTCGCTGGTGCCGGAAGCACGGGTGGGATTCATCGGAATCTACCGCGATGAAGCGTCGCTCGAGCCGGTCGACTACTACTCGAAGTTCCCGCCCGACATCGCCGCGGGTCCGGTGATCCTCGTCGACCCGATGCTGGCCACCGGTGGTTCCGCCGTGCATGCCGTCTCCCGGCTCAAGGATCACGGCTGCCGCCACATTCAGATGATCTGCCTCGTCGCCGCGCCCCCCGGCGTCACCCGCATGGCCGAGGTGCACCCCGACGTCTGCGTGCACGCCGCCGCCCTCGACCGCGAACTCGACGACCGGGCCTACATCCTCCCCGGCCTCGGCGACGCGGGAGACCGGATATTTGGCACGATGTGAGGGGGGGCGCTCGCTTCGCTCGCGCAAGGGAGCAGCGGGCAGGGAGCAGCAATGGGTTGCACGATTCGGTGCTGGCGCGGCGATTGGGCCGCAGCGCTTTGATATTCTGCGCGGCGTCCGCATTACGCTGCGACCGGCGACAGTACCCCGCGCACGCCTCCAGTCGTGCAACCCACTGCTGCTCCCTTCCGGCTCGCGAAGCGAGCCGCCTGATCCCTCTTGCTTCCCCCATCCCCCTCGCGCCCCCACGCGCCGTCCGTCTACTCCGTCTACTCATGTCCGAACACAAAAACACGCTCTTCGATCGACCCGGTGGTTACGCGGCCCCCAAGGGGGCGACGGCGATTCAGCGGCAGGCGGCAGCGACGATGCGGGCCGACTCGATCACGCTGCTTGGAGATCGCGTGCCGGGGCATCAGCCGGTCGTCGCCGGCGTGCCGGTTGCGGCGCACAGCGCCGCCGATCCCGACACGAGGCTCTACGTCGGCGACTGTCGTGATGTCCTCGCGGCGATTCCCGACAAGGGTTCGGTCGATCTGGTCTTCGCCGATCCACCCTTCAACTGGGATGTGCCCTACGAGAGTTGGAAGGACGGCATGCCCCGCGATGCCTACGAGCGCTTCACCTTCGACTGGCTCGATGCCTGCGTCGATTGCCTGGCGCCGCACGGCAGCATCTGGGTCAACATCCCCGACGACACCGCCGCCGAGATCGTGATGCATCTCAAGCGTCGCGGCCTCACCATGATCAACTGGTGCGTCTGGCACTTCCGCTTCGGGCAGAACCGCGACAGCTCCTTCATCATGAGCAAGGTGCATGCGCTCTATTTCGCCAAGGCTCCTGCCAACCGCCGCTGGAACGCCGAGGCGGTGATGGAGCCGAGCGATCGGGCCACCATCTACAAGGATGCCCGCACCATGGCCAAGGACGAGAACAAGGGTCTGCGGGTGCCGATGGACGTCTGGTACGGCCCGTACTGGGGACGCGTCCAGGGCAACAACGGCGAGCGTCGCCACCTGCATCACAACCAGCTTCCCGAGGTCTATCTGGAGCGGGTGATTCTGGCCTGTTCGAACGAAGGCGATCTGGTTCTCGATCCCTTCTGTGGCAGCGGCACGACCTCGACCGTCGCCCGCGCCTGGAACCGCCGTTCGATCACCACCGAGCACTCGGCTGCGAATGCGGCAAGCGCGTGGGAGCGGATTGCCGGAATCGGCATGCTGCGGAAGGGGCGCTCGCGCGGTGCGCAGGCCCCACCCGGCGGCAAGAATCGGAAGCCGCTGACGCTTCCAGACGAAGAGTGCCTGCTCGATGTCGAGGTGGGCGACGATCATTCGATGGATCGCGAGTGATGGATCGCGAGCGTCGTGCCCGGCACCCGGCGGCACTCGCTACCGTCGAGCATGAACTCTCCGTGCCACGTCTCTGTCGCCACGTCTGTCGCCGCACTGGTGGTCGCGCTGGCGGCCGCGGTGGCTTCCCCGCTGGCGGCCGACACCTTCCGGGTCACGCTTCCTGCGGATGCGGAAGCGACGACGGCAGCATCGGGCCGACTGCTTCTCTTCTTCGTCGATGCGACCTCGCGACGACTTCAGAACGAGCAGCCGAGTGACGCTCCGTTCTTCGAGGAGCCGCAGCCGGTGGCCTCGATTGCCGTCGAGAATGTGAAGCCGGGGGCGACCTTCGAAATCTCGAAGGACGCAGTGGTGTGGCCGGTTCCCCTGGAGGAGTTCGACGGCCAGTTCCGCATCCAGGCCGTCCTGCGGATCGATCCGCACGCCGCCGCGCACCTGGCCCCGGGCAATCGCCGCAGCGTGGTGCACGAGGTGACGCTTTCTCGCGCTGCCGACGAGTCGATCGAGCTGACGCTCACCGAGACCATCAGCGCGCGGGCGTTCGTCAATCCCGATCCACAGTTCGGCGAGCGGCTGGTGTGGGTCAACTTCAGGAGCGAGCGCCTGAGTCGGCACTTCGGTCGCGATGTCTCGCTGCGGGCCGGCGTGGCCCTTCCGCCCGACTACGGCAGCACCGCGCGCGGCGATCGCCGCTGGCCGGCGCTCTACATCGTGCCGGGATTCGGCGGTCGGCATGACGGCGCCCGCAGCTACGCCCGCATGCTGCGCACCCGGAACGTGATGGAGATCACCCCCAACGTGGTCTACATCGTGCTCGATCCCGAAGGGCCGTTCGGGCATCACGGCTTCGCCGACAGCGCGATCAATGGGCCGGTTGGCGAAGCCTTCGTGCGCGAGCTGATTCCGCATCTGGAGATGACCTTCGGTCTGGTCTCGGCACCGGAGGCCCGGCTCGTGACCGGACACTCCTCCGGCGGCTGGAGCGCGCTCTGGCTGGCGCTGAACTACCCGGGAACCTTCGGCGCCTGCTGGGCGAGCGCGCCCGACCCCATTGACTTCAGCGCCTTCCAGATGACCGATCTCTACACCGAGGAGAACCTCTTCCACGACGCCAACGGAGTCGAGACCGGCTCGTATCGCGTGGGCATCGCTCCGGGCTTGAACAAGGTTCGGATGACCACTCGCGAGGAGATCGGCGTCGAGCATGCGATGGCTCCGCTGGGCGACACGGGCCAGCAGTGGGGGGCGTGGATGGCGATCTTCTCGAGCAAGGATCCGCAGACGAATCGGGCTCGCTGGATGGCCGATCCGCGCACCGGGGCGATCGATCGACTGGTCATCGACCGCGATTGGTCGCGCTACGACCTCGCCCGCCTCGTGCTCTCGAAGTGGGAGTCGCTGAAGCCGGTCCTGCCGCGCCTGCGCATCGCCGTGGGCACGCAGGACTCGTATGCCCTCAACCGCGCCGTCGCCCGCTTCCAGGAACGGATCACGGGGCAGGTCGCGAAGGACGCCGTGGCGGCGGCGCCGCATGCGCAGATGGCGCCGACGAGTGGGCCGACCACCGCACCGCCGAGCGGGCAGCCGCCCACGGCGCCATCAACAGCGCCCGCCGATGCGACGAATCCGTCCGAGCCCGCCCCACCGACTGATCCCGCCAACGCGTCCCAACCGGCCGAACCCATCGAGTTGGGCACCACCCCCGGCGAAGCCCCCCTCGCCGGCGGCCCCGGCTACATCTGGTTCGTGCGCTTCGCCACCCACGACACCGTCGTCCCGCTGACGACGCTGCGCTGGAACAGCGAGATGATGGAGCATTTGAAGGCCCATGGGTTGTGAGGGAGCGAGGGGCAGGGAGCAAGGAGCAGGGAGCAGCAGTGGATTGCACGATTTGGGGCGTGGGCGGGGTGGCGGCGCCGGTCGGCGGAAGTGTCGAAGGGTCTCGTCGCCCGGGTGGTCTGTTTCGCACTTCCGCCGACGGGACGGCGGAAGCGAGGCCGGTTGAGACCAACCCGTCTTGAGCGGTTCGGGCGTGTGTCGCTCGCTTCCTGCTCAAACCCGGCGTTGCGTCGACGGAGGGCGAGTACCGTGCTCCAGAAAGGTCCTTGATGGTTGACGCAAGCCAAAGCGAGCATACCCTAACGGCATCCGAATACCTGATGGTTCGCGGCGAATGGAATCTACCTCGGAGGTATCGAGTGAGCATGGACGATTCAGTTGCAGTCACGACACCACGTAGAAGCCGCGCTGCGGCGACCGCGATCCCCGAAATCAAGGCCTATGACGGTCCTGGCACCACGCACACATTGAGTCTGGGTGACGCCTGCGAGCTTGATTGGATTGACGACGGCTCGGTCCACCTCGTCGTCACCTCGCCACCGTACTTCAACTTGAAGAAGTACAACGATCATCCGCGCCAGCTCGGTGATGTCGATGATTACGAACACTTTCATGACGAGCTTGATCGAGTATGGCGCCACTGCTTCCGGGCGCTGGTCCCAGGGGGGCGATTGGTCGTGAACGTCGGCGACGTCTGCGTGGCTCGGCGCGAGAACGGTGGCCGTCATCATGTATTCCCGCTCCATGCGGATATCGCGGTGCGGGCGCGACGAATCGGGTTCGACTACCTCACCCCCATCCTGTGGAACAAGATCGCCAACGCGCGGTTCGAGGCGGAAGGCAACGGTGGCGGCTTTTTCGGAAAGCCGTACGAGCCCAACGGCATCATCAAGAACGATGTCGAGTACATCCTCATGCTCCGCAAGCCGGGCAAGTACCGCAGCCCGACAGAAGCACAGCGGTCTTCGTCCCGGCTGACGAAGGTGGAACAGGGGGCATGGTTTCGCCCGATCTGGTCCGACCTGACGGGGGCTTCGACCCGGGAGCATCCGGCACCGTTTCCGGTCGACTTCGCCTATCGGCTATTGCGGATGTTCTCGTTCACGGGCGATGTTGTCCTCGACCCGTTTTCGGGGACAGGCTCGACAAGTATGGCTGCCCTTCGGTGCCATCGCAGCAGCATCGCAAACGAGCTCGACCCTTCGTACTTCGCGATGGCGGAAGCGAGGCTGAGTCGCGAGATCGATCAGCAGCCAATGTTTGGCCCGCGTCCTTCGCTCGCGATCAGGGGAACCGCTCCACGTAAGCGCGGCTGATGTCGCTGATGAAGGTGTTGTAGTGGTCAGGCTCGCCGGGCTCAGGCGCGGGTGGAGAGGTATGGAGTAGGCACGCGCCAGTGTTGTCGCAGTCGATCACAATCGTGGCGAGTGCGTCGAATCCCACTTGGCCCACTCGCGATCGTCGTTGGAGCTTGCGCACGTGTTCGACGATTACTCTGGCTGCCTGCGGCTGGTTGTGGTTGATGTAGACGAGATTCCCCGTGGCAAGCTGCCTGGTGGGAGAGGCGTACCGAGCGGCAATGTTGACGACGACTATGCCGCAAGCGATGGCGTTCGGTTCGCCGGCGTGCACGATCGCGTGCGAAGATGACAGCTCATCAAAGATCCGCGGCTTGGACTTGGAGTGCTCCGTCATGCACTGTTTTGCCTCAACCGCGATCCGGAGCGTGCCAATCACCTTCGAGACAATCGCTGCTGGGGCTGCGTGTGGCAAGAGTTCGGACGCGAGAGTTCCGATGGCGAGGTCGAGAGTCTTGGTCTGTCCGTTGGCAAATGCGTGCGACACGTTGGTGCCACCGACCACCGCTCTCGCTTTCTCGTCCTCTGCGAGGCGCGGGCATGCGGCGAGCAGATCTTCGAGCACGAGCTCGCAGAGGCGCTTGGAGTGAGCGTCTGAACGAGGGTGGTACCGATAGCTCGTGCGACGATGCTTCTTGTCGTTTGCGACGTGGGCACTCATCCAGGCCACAAATCGCTGGGGGGCGTCCATTGAGGCAGACTATCGGATGCGCGTGTCCCGTACACGGGCCGGGGTTTGCGAGACGCCAGCCGCGACATCCCAAAGCGGCTCACCCCGCGGCCAGCTCGCGCCCGAGGCTCCGGTCGCGGAAGTGGGCCCGCCCGCGGGGGGGCGCAGCGCATCGCGCCGCACCCCCCCGCCCACGCCCCAAATCGTGCAACCCACTGCTGCTCCCTGCCCCCTCCGCGAGCGCAGCGAGCGGCCTAACTCACGTGCCGCGAAGCGGCACACCTCAGACACCCGTCGGCGCAGCCGACGCCGTCCTACTCCACGCACTCTCCCCACGCCGCGAGGAGGGTGCCGAGGTCGGCGCCGTTGATCAGGCCGTCGCCGTCGAAGTCGGCGATGCCGTCCTCGTTCCACATCGCGAGCAGGATGCCGAGGTCGGCGCCGTCGACCACACCGTCGCCGTTGAGATCGCCGATGCAGTCGGGGATGGTCACGCCGACCAGTTCGAGGGCCAGCTCATCGGCATCGAGGTTGTTCCAGGCCTCGGTGTCGTGCGTACCGGCCACGAAGTTGGTACGGCTGCGCGAAAGGCGCAGACCTTCGCTCGCATCCACGCCGGCGAAGGCCGGATCGATTCCGCCGGACCAGGCGCCACTCGACGTGCGGACGAACTTCTTCACGGTGGCGCCATCGACCGCGTAGAGGGCGCCGGAGTCGTCGAACTCGAGGCTGTTCAACTGGGTGAAGCCGGCAATCGACTCGACCAGCGTGAGGTTTCCGCCGACGCCCGAGGGGCGCTTCAGTCCGAACGCGGTCGTCCCACCCTTGGCCGCCACCCAGATCCGTCGGTCGACCGGATTGACCGCCATGTGCGGGGCGGCGCCGAGCAGAAGCCCCGTCGGAACAGCGAGCGACGCCGCGGTCCCGAGCGTGCGCGGATAGTCCATCACCGTGCCGCCGAAGCCGCTCGTCGCCTGACGAAGCACCAGCACGCGCTCGCCGTCGTCGTCGCAGACCAGGTCGCTCGCGGGCGATGGGAGCGTCACCACGCCCATCGGATGGCCCTCGAGGTTGAAGCGCCGAAGGACCGGGGACGCCGTCGAGAGGGCGTAGATGTCACTGAGTCGTCCGAGCGCGATCTGATGAGCATTGACTGCGCCGAGCACGGTGTTCGTGGCGTCGAAGGGATCGATGTGCACGAGCTGCGGCGGGGCCACTTCGCTGCCGCCGGTCAGGACGTACCACCCGAGGGCGTGCTCGTCGAGAACGAGATCGCGGATCTCCCACGGGATGCCCGGATACACCGTGCCGGCGGGCAACACCCCGCCACCCGACCCGAAGCCGACGGTCAGTGGAAGATTGCTGATGAAGTTGTAGTCCTTCCAGAAGACTCCCGACTTCGGGCGCACGGCGATGTAGCTGTCGAGCAGTCGCTTCTTGCCGTCGTCGTGCGGCTCGTTGATCGCCGCGAGGGTCTTCTCCGTCCAGTTCAGGAGCACATCCACGTCCTTGGTGACGTTGATGGTCACATTGGTGATGGTGTACTCCTTGCTCGCGTACGGGGACTGGACCAGCAGATCGCCCTCGTCCTGGGCCGGATCGCGCACCCGCATCCACCGCGTCGAGGCCTGCGAGAAGATCTCGTTCATGCTCACGACGTGACCACCGCCGCGCTTCCAGATTCCCAGACCGGTGCTCGGATCGACCCCGACCTGGCTGTACCGCCCGTAGGCGACGTTGACGATGTTCCCCTGCGTGGCGAGCTGGGCGAAGGTTGCGAAGCTCGCGGCCGGGGCGTTGTCGTCAAGGAAGCGGGCGGTCCAGATGAGATCATCCTCGGCGCTGTTGAGCCATCCGAAATCGATGATCGAGTTGTAGACGTCATCGTTCGACCCTCCGCAGGGCAGGCTCGAGCAGTCGCCGTTCTTGAAGCCGCCGTCGCAGTCGGGGTCGTTGAGGTCGGGACCGCCCGGACTGATCGACGCATCGCTCGCCAGCACGATCAGCCGCACGGTGATCTCGCCATACTCGGCGTCGCTCAGGGTGTAGAAGCCGGGCCCCGGTTCGACCGCCGCGTACCCGTGATTGCCCACGTAGCCGAGGAGATTCATCATCGAGGTCGGGGCGCAGAAGCAGTTGCCATCGCCGGCGACTTCGTCGCGGCGCTGGTCGTAGTCGGGAACACCGACGCGGCGATGATGGAAGATCACGTTGCTGACGTAGTCGTTGATGGCCACATCGGCGAGCAGTTCGGAATCCAGCGGCGCAACCAGGGTGGCGGCGAGCGCCGTCAGTGGGATCAGTCCGAACGAGAGACGCCGTGACGGAGACGAATTGACGAGGAACATGCGGAACCTCCAGTGGGAAGGGAGGCAGCGCCGCGACATCCCGGAGCCCGGCTTCTCCCATCGAGGGCCGGACGAGACGGGTGGCACTGCCCAATCCAAGGCGGTACGACGCGGTCACACGACCGCGCACCAACCGACGTGAACCATGGGGAAGGCGCAGCGTGCGCCTGTGGCGCCTGTGAAAATGGGTGGAATGTCAGCGAATTGCGGAGCCACCGCCTTCCGGCCGCTGCGCCGGCAGCCTACTTCAGCCAGCGGATCGCCAGGATCCCCAGGACGAAGAGCAGACCCAGCACCATGCACGCAAGGTTGAAGTACTTCTCGATCACCCGCTTGATCGGCGGACCGAAGTACCGCATCAGTGCCGCGACGAGGAAGAAGCGACCCGAGCGACCGATTGCCGAGCCGATCACCAGGGTCAGGATCGAGATCTCGCACACGCCCGCCGCGACGGTGAAGACCTTGTAGGGAATCGGTGTGAAGGCCGCGAGGAAGATGGCCCCGAAGGCGTTGTCGCTGTAGAGCCCGACGACCTTGGCGAAGGTCTCCTCACTGAAGATGAAGCGGAAGAAGAAGTCGTCGACGGCATGCCAGAGGAGCCAGCCGATGCCGTATCCGGCGATGCCTCCGAGGACCGATGCCACCGAACTGACCGCCGCGTACCACCACGCCCGCTTCGGCTTCTCGAGAGTCAGGGCGATCTGAAGAACGTCGGGGGGAATCGGAAAGAAGCTCGATTCGGCGAAGCTCACCAGGAAGAGCGCCGTCGTGGCGTGACGGCGATGGGCCAGCCCCAGCGTCCAGTCGTAGAGCCGCCGATGGATGGCCCAGCGGGGAACCGGTGGCGCCTGCGTCGACATCGCGGGTGAACCCGAGTGTGCAACGGATGGTGACGCGACTGATTGAGCGGCGGGAGGGGGCGACTCGAGACCTGTCATGGCGGCGATGGTACGAGCCGCGGCGCGCTCACCTGCCCACGCCAGCCGAACCTCGGAAGGTGGACTGGTCGCGCTGATCGCGAGCCGCGGTGAAGGCGCTCCACTGGGCCTGGGCCTCGATTGTCTTGTCTCGCAGCAGCCGCGCTCGACGCGGTGCGGTGGCGTGGAAGTCCGAGTCGTGCCCGCCGACGCGATCGCGCGTGGCCCGCTCCAGATCCTCCTCGACCGCGTCCGCTTCGGCGGCCAGTCGAGCGGCGACGCCCCGCAGGCGATCGATCTCCTCCGTGCTGAAGGTCTCGCTGGGGCGCACGGTCCCGAGTTCGAAGTCGAACCAGTACGCCACATACTTCGCCCCGGCGACCGCCTCGGAGACGGCGATCTCGGCCCCGATGTCACCCGAGGGCCCCGGACTCGGCGACGCGCACGCCCCCAGAACGAGCACTGCGGCCGAGAGGCAGAGAGACGGAAGATGCATGAGGCGAGGGTAGCGGGGGGGGGAGCAGGAGGGATCGCAGAGGGCCGAACGATTTCGATCGTGCGCTGCGCGCCGGCGCCACGCCTCGGATCCCTGCCCTGGCATCCAGTCGTGCAACCCCCTGCGATCCCACCTGCCCCCTGCTCCCTGCCCGCGCTTCGCCGACCCCAAAGAAACTCTTGGACGGACTTGACTAACTATTCACCATCACGCATAATCATCCACTTGTCAGCAGTCGCCATTCAACGCAATCAGCGGCAGCGGCTCATCCGCGAGCTGCTTCGAGCCGAGCGGATCCACAGCCAGGACGAGCTGCGCACTCGTCTGCGCAGCGAAGGGGTCCGCGCCGAGCAGGCCACGCTGAGTCGCGACTTGCACGCCCTCGGCGTCGTCAAGGGGCCGGACGGATACGTCATGCCCGAGATTCCCATCTCGACGACTCCGGCGCGACATGAGTTGATCCAGCTCGCCCAGCAGTATCTGGTGAGCGCCGACGCGGCCGGCCAGCTCGTCGTGCTTCGCACCGGGCCAGGACGGGCTCAGCCGCTCGGGCTGGCCATCGACAACGCCCGCATCACCAACGTGCTCGGCACGATCGCCGGTGATGACACCATCTTCATCGCCATGCGTGATCACAGTTCGGCCTCGCGCCTGGCCTCGCTGCTCTCGACCGCAGGACAGGGCGTGACCATCTCCGAGAGCGCCTTCTCGCTCTCTTCGCACTTTTCGAATGGAAGCCGCAAGTGACCACAGCAGTCGGGTCCATCGCGACACCATCCTCCGTTTCGAGCCCTCTCGCGGGGTCCGCTTCGGCGACCCGCACGGTGCGCTGCGCAATCGTCGGCGCGGCCGGATACAGCGGCGTGGAGCTGGTTCGTCTGGTCCTGGGCCACAGTCGGGCCGAGATCGCCGGACTCTTCGGTTCGTCGCGTCGCGGCGAGGGCGAGCGAGTCGCCTTCGCCAGCGTCCACCCGCGCTTCGCCAAGCGCGTCGATGCGGAGATCGCCCCGACCACGCCCGAAGGAATCCTCGCCTGCCAGCCCGATGTGATCTTCCTGGCGACACCGAACGAAGTGAGCCACGATCTGGCTCCGCCACTCGTCGAGGCAATCGTCGACGCGGCCCGCAGGTCGCAGCGCGGCCCGGCGGTGGTGATCGATCTGGCGGGAGCGTTCCGCCTGCGCGATCCGCTTGCCTATCCGAAGCACTACGGCTTCACCCACTCGCGCCCCGACCTTCTCCAGAGCGCCGTCTACGGCCTTGCCGAGCACGCCCGCGAGGCACTTCGCACCGCCACGCTGATTGCCAACCCCGGCTGCTACCCGACTGCCGCGATCCTTGCCCTGCGCCCGCTGGTTGCCGCAGGAGCGATCGCCTCCTCGCCGCGCCCGATCATCGATGCCATCTCCGGCGTCAGCGGCGCGGGTCGCACCGCCGATCTCCGCAGTCACTTCTGCGAAGTCAGCGTGCAGCCCTACGGCGTTCTCACCCATCGGCACACGCCGGAGATCGATCTGTACACCGGCGCCGCGACGGTCTTCACGCCGCACCTCGGTCCCTACGACCGCGGCATTCTCGCGACCATCCACGCGACGCTCGCCCCCGGATTCGACGCGGCCCGAGTCGGCGAGGTGCTCGCCAGCGCCTATGCGAAGGAGCCCTTCGTGCGCCTGCTTCCGGCGGGGCGATGGCCCTCGGTGGCCGCGGTGCGCGGGACCAACTGCTGCGATCTGGCCTTTGCAGTCGATTGCAGCGACGGACATCTGGTGATGGCCAGCGCCATCGACAATCTCGTCAAGGGTGCTGCCGGACAGGCCGTGCAGTGCATGAACATCCGACTTGGCGCGGAGCTTGGAATCGAGGAGACCGACGGGCTCCTCGGGGAGGCTGCGTGATCAACTGTCGCTCCATCTCCGAAGTGCTTGGCGTCGGAGGGCACGTGCCCTCGACCGACGACTCGCCCAATTGCGCCCCCGACACCCGCAATGACACCCGCAATGACACCGGCGGTGCCGCCTCGGATGTCGGGCCGCTCGTGGTCAAGCTCGGCGGCGCCGCGGTCGACGACCCGGCGCAGTGCCCGTGGCTCTGGGAGGCCCTGCGCGAACTGCACGAGGCTCATCCCGGCGGGCTCGTTCTGGTGCACGGCGGGGCGGTGGCCGTCGATCGTCAGCTCGCCTCGATGGGGCTCACCTCCGAGCGACGTGAAGGCATCCGCCTCACGCCGGCGGAGCACATCGGAGCAATCGTCGGGGTGCTGGCCGGTTCGCTCAACACCGCCCTGGTCGGATGGCTGCGTCGTTCGGGGGCGCCTGCGGTCGGGCTCACCCTGGGCGACGGTGGTCTGTGCCGCGTCATCAAGTCGACGCGATTCGCGTTCGATCCTGGTTTCGTCGGCGAGATCATCGGAGGAAGTCCGCGCGTGGTTGACGCGCTTCTTGCGGCCGATCTGCTTCCCGTGCTGAGTTCGATTGGTATCGACGACCTGGGCCAGGCCCTCAACATCAACGCCGACGAAGCGGCCGCGGGTGTGGCCGCAATCGTCGGGGCCTCGGGGCTGCTCCTCCTCACCGACACGCCTGGTGTCTTCGGGCGCGACGGAACGGTGATCGAGTCGCTCGACGCCGAGACGATCGAGACGCTCATCGCCGAAGGCGTCATCGCCGGCGGCATGATCCCCAAGGTGCGCGGTGCCCTCGAAGCGGCGCGTTCGGCCGGAGTGCCGGTCACGATCGCCTCCTGGAGGAGCTCCGACGACATCCAGCGACTTGCCCAGGGCCGCCGCGCCGGCACCCGTGTGCTTCCGGGTCGACGTGCCAATCGTCTTGAGGAGCCGGAGCTTCCGGCGCTGCGTTCTTCGATTCCTGCGCGGGCCTCCGTCCACTGAGGCGCTGCACTCGCCGCCTCGTCACACCCCGGTCCACATTTCGCTCCTCACTCGCACCGGGCTCTTCGTTCCCGGGAACACTCCACGATGACGATTCCGTCTCTCCACACCCTGACCATTGCAAGCAAGGATCTCTGCTCGCTCAGCGATCTCTCCTCGGAAGAGTTTGCCGGGGTGCTCGCCCTTGCCTGCGAGCTCAAGTCCTCGCCCGACCCGTTCCGGCAGGTCCTCTCCGGTCGCAGCGTGGCGCTTCTCTTCGAGAAGGACTCGCTGCGCACCCGGTGCAGCTTCGAGGTCGGCATTCAGCGCCTCGGCGGACATTCCGTCTACATGGACCATGCCAAGCAGCGGATCGGCGAGCGCGAGAGCGTGGCCGACTACGCGGGCACGCTGGAGCGCTACTTCGACGCCATCGTGGCCCGGGTCTACGACCACGCCACCGTCGCCGGCCTCGCCTCCGCGGCGCGGGTGCCGGTCGTGAATGCCCTCTGCAATCTCGATCACCCCTGTCAGGCTCTCGCCGACTTTCAGACTCTGGTCGAATCACTCGCGCCGCGGTTTGCCCGCGATGCGAACTCGCGCGGCATCAGCGAGGCCGACGTCCTCCGCCGCATCAAGCTCGCCTACGTGGGCGAGCCCAACAACGTCTCCAATTCGCTCCTGCACGCCGCAGCCCTGTGCGGCGCGACGCTGACCCTCGTCGCGCCGCCAGGCTGCGGAACTTCACCGGCGATTCTTGAAGGCGCCCTGGGCCTGGCCGAGCGAACTGGAGCAACGCTGCGCGAGACCAACGACCCCGCGGCCGTTCGCGGCCATCACGCCATCTACACCGACACCTGGTTCTCGATGGGCTCGACCCCGAAGGACGACGCCGAACGGCAGGCCCGGCTGCGACTGTTCCGTCCCTATCAGGTCAACGCCGACCTCATGGCCCTCGCCGGAGCCAACGCCCTCTTCATGCACTGTCTCCCCGCCGGGCGCGGCATCGAAGTCACCGACGAGGTGATGGACTCGCCGAACTCCGTGGTCTTCGACCAGGCCGAAAACCGACTCCACGCCCAGAACGCCCTCCTCGTCGGACTCCTCGCCAGTCGCAGTTCCGCGGGCCCCTCTTCGCGATAAGTTCCGCACCCCCGCGCACGCATCAGCGCTGTCAACCCGCTGCTGCCC
>Ga0163146_10002802_pt1 | contig 22892 bp, 25 predicted proteins | sample OliLakLV19MP7G1_FD_148648 | JGI IMG/M metagenome (GOLD analysis project Ga0163146, IMG submission 148648) | Freshwater microbial mat bacterial communities from Lake Vanda, McMurdo Dry Valleys, Antarctica - Oligotrophic Lake LV.19.MP7.G1 | ecosystem: Environmental > Aquatic > Freshwater > Lake >...
CTTCCCTGCGCGCTTCCGCTGCCCCCACCAAACCCGCCGCCACCGCCGTAGGCACGGACTGTTACCGTAGTGCCAAACTCAGACGTGCCCCCCACGCCACCAGAGGTGCCGTTTGTATCTGCAACCGTCCCCGCTGCGCCGCCAGTTCCGCCAGCGCCAATGGCAACGGTTTCAGTTGCGCCTAAAGCTGACGCGGCAAATATCGCTTCTACGCGAGCGCCGCCGCCGCCGCCTCCGGGCGAGTACGCCCCGCCGCCGTTTGTCCTGCGACCACCACCAGCACCACCGCCGCCAGCGCCAATCGCAATCACGCGAACCAGCAACGCACCGGCCGGCTTCGTCCATGTGCCATTTGCGGTATAGGAGTCAATTTGCGATGCAACGGTTAAGCCGCTACCGCCCGGTATCGTCACCGTAGTCGTTGCACCAGCGCCCGACGCGGTTACGCCCGCTCCGACAAAGTCGATCGTCGTCACCGTCGATGACAGCGTGCCGCTTTCGTCCTGTGTCGTGATCGTGCCGCCGCCGCCGGGTATGGTTACCGTAGTCGTCGCTCCCGCTCCCGCCGCCGTCACCCCCGCACCCACGAAGTTAAACGTCGTCACCGTGGACGAGAGCGTCCCGCCTTCATCTTGCGTTGTGACCGTGCCGCCGACGCCGCGCATGGTCCAGTAGCTCGTGCCATCGGTGCGCAGCGTGCAGCCCTGATTGGTGGCAAGCGTCAGCGATCCGGATGGTGATCCGACTGCGCCGTCAAGATTGTTCGCAGGGTCTAGCACGACGTTGCCGTCGCCGATGTTCTCAATATCGACCCACCACCCCTCGCGCAACGCCGCTGGGCATGTCACCGTGACCGTCAACGCATTCGAAAACGTATGCAGCTTCCCTCGGTCCTCCTCGACAAAGGTGTAGGACGTGCCAGTGTGGTGGACGATCGATGATGGCGTGTTGCCCGCCACGCTGTTGAAGTAATCGTCACGTCCGAGGCCAAGGTTTGTAAACGTGTGCACGCTGGCATCGGCCACCGCGAGGCCGAACGTGACCGCCTTGTATTTGAGCTCGACGCCGATCTCGCTCTCCGGCGCCTCGACGCTAAGGATGGGCCCGAGCAAAACGAATCGGTCGCCGTCAGCGTGATCGTCGCCCTCGGAGTCCTTGCGCATGCGCTTGAAGCCGGTTAGCGCATAGACCTTCGGCGACACAAGGACCGCGTCGCGGAACTGGCAAATCTCCCACTTAAGCGTGGCTGGCACACCCTGCACGCCACGGCTGATCGCGCACAGGTTTGCACCGTTGTCCAACGCATCAGCGGTGCAACTTTCGAGCTCTGCGTCATCATCGGTCAAGACCACGCGAATCGTCGTCTCGTCAACCACATCCCCGAGGGCGTAGGTTTCTAGCAAGCCTGGAGGACTGCCATCGACCCGAACATAACCGATCTTGCTCGGCGTGCGCGTCTCGCCGATGCGCGTGTACGTCACACCATCGTCGAGGGACTTATAGAGCCCGGCGCCAGGCCACGGGCCATCTCGCAACGGTCCCATGGCGGCGTAAAAGCCGAACTGATGATCACTCGGCGAAATAAGCGGAATATCAAGCAGCGCGAGCTCGGTGGCAACCACGGCCTGCGGGGGTATCTGACCGTCACCAAAGCCGCCACCGGAGCCGCCGGTCGATCCGGATTGGATCGTGTACTGGCCCGCGAACGCGGCCACGCCCTCGAAACCGATCACCCCGCTAGGAGTTTCAGACTTGCTGGTAATCCGGATCGCACGACCGCGCACTGTAACGACATCCGTCGGCACGATCTTCGCCCACTTGCGCGAGGTCGCGAAGCTGAATTGCTCGCGCTCTAGCCACGCCAAATGCAAATGACGATTTGCTATTTGAAGCGCCTGCGCGTCCGTGAGCACGATCGGCAGGTCAAGCGTCACCTCATTTTCGCTGATCGTGACCTGGCGGGTAGCGTACTGCGTGTTCTGCTGGTAGTCCTGATCCGTGTTGTAATAATTGACCCACACGCGCTTCGGCAGCTCCAGCTCGGGCGTGCGCGTTGTCTGCAGCGGCGCTGGCGACTCGGCCCCGTACTCGCGAGCGCACAGGTCGTCGTCGGGAATCTCGGCGATTGGGTCGCCACCGCGATTGACGAACACGATCTGACCGTCCACCTCGGCCGCGTCGAAAAAGTAAGCGCGGCGCAAGGTGTCAATCGCGCTCGATACGTCCATCTGCCCCGCGATAACGAAGCCCGTAACTGGTTGCGTGAGGTCCGAGACATCGACTTGCGACGCATCCAGGCCAGCGCGGACGCAGAGATCCTCGACGATGTCGCCGAGAATGGCATCGCCAGCGCCGCCGCACATGCTAACGACGCCGTCGTTCAACAGCGCGTAACACCCGCCGATCCAGATGACAGGCCGACCAGCGCGCTCTGCGGTTTGCTGCGCAATCGACATAGATCCGAGCTCGGTAAAGCCCGTTGTGCCGTCGATCGACCAGCCATAGGCGAGCGATTGCGTCGGATCGCCATTGTCGAAGTGTGCGGCAAAGAGCCGGCCCTCGTGCACGGAGAATGGTCTGGGGCTGGCGATCTCTGTTGGTAGTTCGCCCGTGCCCCACTGGTGGATAAGGGTCAGGTCGGCGTCGAAGTGAAATAGAGTCTTGTTGGCGCCCGCCGGGCCGATAACCCAAACGTCACCGGCTTCGTCAGCCGTGACCATGTAGATTCCTGGGTCTGTCGTAAACTCGTAGTAAGCGTCCGGAGTGCCCTGCGGCGTCGGGCGACCATCGACATCGGGAGACGGATAGCGTGCAATGTGCGTGGCGAGAGCGGTGCTGATCGCCGTCGTCCCGAAGCAGTAGAGATTGCCGCCACTGATAAACGGCTGCATCCCCATCAGGCAAGATTGCAAGCTGCGCGGACTGCCTAAGATGTTGTTAACGGCGGAGATACGTGTGGCCCCGCGAAACCAAGCGCCTGCGTCGGTGTCGCCATCGCCTTGGCCACTCCGGTAGCCAAAGGCAATTTGGGCATTTTGCGCGGTCATCAAGAAGTCAGCGCCAATGGTGCCAGGAATGATGTCTACATCCACTGGACCATCCGTGCTTAGGAGGGTCCCGTCGATGTTATATGTCATCTCGGTGTATTGATAATCGCTACCCGTATCCTCGTAAAATCCATATGTAATGACGCCTGCGCTATACGACGCGCCGGCGACGTTGTACTGGTTCAACGCCCCGGAAGGCAAGTCGTTCGGCGCGTCCCATGTGCTAATGCGGCGCGGGATTGACGAGCCGGCAGTGGTGTAAATTTCATACTCAACATTGGGAACCGTGTTATTGAATTCTGAAGCGTCCTTGTCGGTCACTACCTCGTAGGCAATGCCGCGCATTGCGGAGACTTCGCCGGCGCCATGCTTAGCCTCGATGGTCGGGTCCGGCATCTGCGACTCGTCGCCGAGGTACAGGACGAACGGCCACCTCTCGTTAGTGGTAAATCCAACATCGGTAATGAGCTTGCCGTTCGCCCAGCGCCGAATCACGCCGAGGACCGGGCCTTCACAAATCGCAAAACCGAATGAGTTAGTGTACGTGTAGTTCGTCTGCTCGGTCCCCCCACCCTTGCCGCCAGAGCTCTCTTCGTGCTCTACCCAATCTGTCTGAAAGCACCCGTTCCCGGCCATGCGCATGCGGCCGTAGACAATCGGAATCGCGCGCCCGTAACTTGAGCCCTGGACGTGCAGTTCGTTGAGTCGCGGCCCTTGGATCTTTGTCGGGTTGAGCAGGCCGTAGGCAGTCGTGGCCGCGAGATAACCAATCTGCGCGCCCAGCGGGCCGCCCACCGCGAAGCCGATCGCGGCGCCCGCAATGCCTACTATTAGTTGGCCCATGTCACCCCGGGCAGACGGTACACGCGTGCGATCCGTGAAACCCACGGCTCCTCAAGACCGTGCTCGACCACTTGACGCGCCCGCGCCCAGGCGTGGATCATCCGCAGCGGCTGCGTCTGTGAAACGAACGCAAAGTGCGTCGGATGCCTCCCGAAGCGGATCACGAGCACATCGGCCAGCGCGCGCGACTCCGTATCAACGCGCTCCATCAGTTGATCGCAAGCGGCATAAAGCATCCCCGGATCTGGCGTTCGGCCGTAGTTATGCAGCGCCGCGTCAGCGAAAAATCCTTGGGCTGTTGTGACGCCAACCTCGCGGGCGACGCCAGCGATGAAGTGAATGCAGTCGGTGCCGACGTGCTTCAGGCAAGCCTGGTGGCGCCAGCGCGTCCCGAGCCAGGTGCGGGCAGTTGCAACCACGAGCTGCGCCGTGATCATGACGCGCGCCGTGCCACGGACACGAGCTTGTCCGTCCCCTGCACCCAGTCCTCGGCGCGTCGATTGAGGATGTTATTAAAGCGGTCGATGCAAGTACGGCGCGTCTTGTCGCAGCCTGGTGTCATTGAATAAGTTGCGCTGGTTGCGGTGTAAGGAAATGAAACAGCAAGGACGAACGCGCCTGCGCCGGCGTTGCTTAGTATCTCGAAGCGCATCCCATTAAGTAGGTCGTCGGTCGAATCCGTGATTGTGATGACCCCGCCGGCGAAGTAGCCTGCCGCCTCGCCACGGTCCAACGCGGTAAACCGGTAGTAGTCGGGGTCCATGGCGTCAATCGTCCCGGACACGGTCAACGGGGCAAGGTCAACTTGACAGCGCTCGTCTCCGAGATTCGCCCTGCACGCGGCCGAGGTAAGCTCAACGATGCTGGTATGCACCGACTGCATGAGTCCCAGCAACTCGGCGCGGAAGGCAAGACGGTTAACGGAACACTCGCCGAGCGTACCGGTCGAGACAATCTCGCGGCCGAGCGTGAGGTCTGACCAAACCACCCGGAAGATTTGGTACGCGGCGCCGTCCCATCGCCCCGCCCGCAGGTCGTCCTCAGTAATCAAGTCGCTGTCAAGAATACCCGTTGCGTCTAGCGTCGATACCTCGACGTTGGATGTCCCCCGGACATCGCTGATGCCGAAGCCCAGAGGTTCATATGTTTCGCCGCCCGCGCCAACATCAAACACGAACGGAAGGTCGAGCGCCGTGACCGTGAGCACTACACCATCGATGCGCACCAAGCGCATGCAACTCGTAAGCTTCGTGAGGTTCTTCGCGAGGTGCGATGCAAACCCAGGAGACAGAGACTTAGTCATCGTCCATCACCTCGACGACCGGCATATCTTCGTATCGCGCGATATAGTCCCCGTTGGCCTGGCGATTGACCCCGGAGAGTGTTATGGCGTCGCCATCGAACCGCGCGTGCAAATAGAACTCGCCAGACCAAGTCGCACTGACGAGGCCGCCAGTGACGCGGCCGGTGCTGGTGCTGAACGACCCGGCGCCTGAGAGGATCACGGTTGACGCGGGCTTGGTGACGGGCTTGTCGAATGTGTAAGACCCGAAGGTGTACCGCAAAACCATCTGAAAGTCAGCCGAGCCTGGAATCGCTGCCAGCATCCCCTCGCCAGCGCCTGCTATATTCTTGCGGGGGTCCCGCAGGCGCCACGAGTTGGCGCGTCCCGCAGCGGCGTGCATGAATGCGTCGAGATCCTGCCACGCCGCCCGCGTCTGGTTGTTGTAGCGGATAAGGTAGCTGGACAGCGGGCGGGCCCGATTCTGGTTGCGCGACTCACGCCCGTTTTGCATCTGCACAACGCTGGTGTCGAAACCGCCGGAATCGCTTTGCCATTCAAGGGCTACACAGATCGGCAGGAGCATGTCTAGATAAGCCATACGCTACCTCCGCGCCATCGCGCGCTGGGCCGCAGCACCGGCATCGCGCGCAGCCTGCCGGGCCGTGCGTGTATCGGCACCGGGCATCACGTTGATGTGCTGCACGATAGTCGTGTTGCCGCCGCCGCCGAGCTCGTGATTGGGGATAACTTGTGCGCCGCGCGGAAGGTTCACCAACTCCGGGCCGCGCTCGCCGACTAGGGCCATTCCGCCCGGCGCGAAGTTGGTGCCAGCGGCGAAGCTGCCAAGCTGCGGGCCAGACGCAAACCCGCCGCCGCCGCCACCTCCGAAGAGGCTTCCGATCAAACTGCTAATCAGTTTTCCAAAGTCAGGTCCGCCTGTATTGCTCTTGCCTCCGAACAATGCCTCGGCAAGATTCTGTGAAGCGATCCGGCTGATCGACTGAACCAAAGACCTCTCGAAATCCTTGAATGCATCCTTAGCCGACTTGGTGCCATCGACGAATGAGCTGAAGGCATCAGCGAACGTATTGGTAAACAGGTCTTTGAACTGCTGCAAGTTAGCGGCATCTGCGGCGAGTTGCTCGGCGAATGACTTACTGTTAAGAAGTTCAGCCCGCTCCTTAAGCAGCGTGATCTGCGACTGCAGAGCCTTCGCTTCCCCAGCCCGCAAGGGATTGAGCTGGGCCAGGGCGAGGGCCTCTTCCTTAATAGAGATGGCAGATGAAATGCGCGCTGCCTCAATCGCCTTACGCGCAGCCTCGCCGCCGACAATGATCGCGATCTCGTCACGCAGGTCTTTATTGGCCTCCTTGATCTGCTCGGCCTCTGCAAACGCGGCGATAGTGTGCCGCTTCTGTTCCTCAGTGGATCGCTCGAGAGCCTTCACTTCTTCGTCAAAGGCTTTGCCGCTGGCCTTGATCCATTCTTCCAGTTCCTTGTAGGCGTCCACTTGGGCCGCGACCGCGAGAATCTGCCGCTCGATGTCGGGAGTCAGCCCCTTGAGCCGGCCGCTTTGGATTTCCTTGAGCGCAGTTTCCACCGCCGTCAGTTCGAGCGTGCGGTCCAACTGCTTCTGCAAGCTGTCGAGGAAGCGCTGCGCCTCGCTGATACGATCAGTACCGCCGGCAGCCTTGTCCGGCCTGTTGACGCCGGAGAATCGTAGCGGCGGCTTGAACCCGCGATCCTTAATAGCGTCACGCGAAGCATTCGCTTGTTGATTCTGGATCTGTTGGCTCAGCTTTGCTGAAAACAACTGTTTGTTTAGGATGCCGTCAATCTGCTCCTGCCAGTCACGGCCAATGGCGAGGGCACGATTGAGGTCTCCGACCGCTACCGCTGCCGTCTGCGCCGCACCAGCCGCGATAGTCTCTCCGACCACCTGAAACACGCGTCCCAATCCTTGCCCGGCCGATACGATGAAGCCAAGCGCCCGCACGGCATTGTTGGCAAAGTCTAGGATAGCGGTGCTGCCGCGCAAGTCATTGGCGCCTTTCTCAATGTCCAACAATTCAATAATGAAGTTCTTCGCTGCAGTGGTGAGTGCTGTAATCGCAGGCAGCGCCTCCGTAGCAGCGGCTTGGGCGTATAGCTGCAACTGCGTCCGCGCGCGCGCTTGGGCGTCACTGTAGGCGTCTGCGCGCTCGATCTGCTGCTGCGTGAGAATGACTTGCCGGCCGCCCTCGGAATTCAACTCTTTGAGGAAGGGCAGCAGATTGGATGCGCCTTTTGCCAGCGCTTCCATGACCGCCGTCTTGCCAGCGCCATCCTCGAAGCCGCCTAGCGCCTTGGCAATGGCTTCCAACTGCGCCGCCGGATCGAGCGCCTTGAACTCCTTCAGGTTGAGGCCAAGCGCACTGATCGCCGCGCCTGCCAACTTCGACTCGTCATCGACGCCGGTTAGGTTCTTCGTCAGCTTGACCGACAGGGCTGCGACCTCGGTCATGGCAATGCCTGCAGTCCCGGCGGACACCGCGAACGATGCCAACTCTTCCGCACTGGCCCCGGTCTTTTCCTCTAGATCCTTGAAGTCTCCGGCTTGACGCGACAATTCATTGACCGCAGCAAAAGCCACAGCCGCAGCGGCACCGATACCGAGGATTGCTGCGCTTGCAGCCTTGGCTCCGCTAGTAATAGCGCTATCCAACCGTGCCGCGAATAGCTGCGCCTCGCGCTCGGACTTCGTGAGGCCAGACGTGAATTCAGCCGCGTTGAGTCCAAGCGTTACGATCAGTCCGCCGAGTGAATTAGCAGGCATCGCCTAACCTTTAGCTTTCCGGCCTTGGCCAAGCCGATACACCCGCGCCGCAGTCACCGCGCCAATCATCGAACTTCCCACTTCGGCAGTCATTGATTCGTCCTCTATGGCCGGCACAACTAGAAAATCGGACAGCTTCGTCGAAGTCTTGGCGCCGCCCATTGTTACGGCCACCAGGTAAGCCGTTTGCGCCGCCTGCAAATCGGCACGACGCTGGGGAAGGAAGAACGCCCGGGCATACCTCTCCCACAACAAGAACTCGCGTTCATCCATGCGCTCATCAAGTTCGTCCAGCGTGCAGCCGCCAATTGCTAGCGCCAGGTGCATCTTAAATACCTGGCGCTGCGTCAGTTTCCCTTGGGGTCTGCCTCGCTTTTGTCCGGCAATTGCAGGGCTTCGTGCGCCTCGTGAATAAGCCTGCTGACGTTGTGCGAGTTGTTGTCCATGACCGACTTCAACTCGTCCATCTGCGCGTTGTCTTTTTCGTCGAACAGAAGATTGCCATCTGCGCCGCGAACGATCCGAGCAATGCCGCGCTCGATGTACAGCGGATCGTTGGTAAGACGCTCTCGGACTTCTTTCGGTTCGTCCGGCTTCGTGATCACGGCTTTGATATCAGCCATCGACAGCGGGCGCAGATAGATCGGTTCGGTGAAGCCCGGCGGCGTAAATGCCGTCAACTTCACCGCCGAACGCTTCAAGCCAAGCAGAAACTTAGCCCGATCCATTAAGCCGCCAGGACGAAGATTTCGCCGGACAGCTTGATGGTGGCCGACCCAGTCCAGAGACCGGACACCGCACCTTGAAAGCTGGTTTGCTGAACCTTGCCCAGCATAATCACCGTGCCGCCAGAGTTTGGGAACACGACCTTGAACCCTATCTCATCGCCGGACAACTTAGCAGCGCGCAACGCAGTCATCACGGCTGCATTCGGAGCGAAGTTGTAATCCAGTTGCAACGTGCCTGAATCCGATAGCCCAAGCTCGAATTCCTTCGCTGTGGAACAGATCGTCGTCGCGTCGATTTCGTCCGATGCGCCGTCCTGCTGATTCGTCCCGGTCAGTTCGCAAAACTCGGAGAACTGGGCCTCATCGACATAGCCGCCGCTGACGTAAGCTGCGTTGTTGGTCGAATCTTCGCCAGCAAGCTCGTAAGAATTTGCGGCACGATTGTCGACCACGAACAGGCGACCGTTGACCTCCGTCATACCAACTACACCCTTAATGCGGATCACATCACCATCAACGTGCGGGTTGGCAGTAGACGATACAACAGCCGGATCTGCCTTCGTGATGCCTGTGATCACGGGACTCGGGCTTGACCCGGCCAATCCGGTCTGCACAGAAAATTGCGAGCCTTGGAATTTGTAACGGGCGCCTGAACTCATGATGTTTCCTCTTCAAATGGAAAGGCCCCTTGCGGGGCCTCGGTCGGTGGCGCGGAATAGCCGGCGGGTTGCCTAGCTACGACGAACCATGTAAGGAGTAATCCAAGATTTCGCGGAACGTCTTTGTCTCTGTATCGAATCCGCCTGATGCACTTATTTCCAGAATCGCAGGCGGGGAGAATAACGCCATCGCCGCCATGACTTGCAGCCGCAGCGCCCGCACTTGCTTGAACTCTTTAGCCACCACGTCTATCTGTACGCGCACAAACGCCGTTGAATCATCACCATCTCCGCACAGATCCACTACAGGAACCGTATCGATGAACGTGTAGCGAATCGCTGGCCAGGTCGGCACCGCTGGCGGCTGCGGAAATGTGACTGGCGCCACACGGCTGCCAACCAGCGGACCGAGCGCGGTGAATATGTCCTGTTCGTAACTCATGCGCCCGCCTTGAGGATTCCGTCCGCCAGTTTCTTCTTCATTACTTCCGTCAGCTTCGATCTATTCTCGTCGAATGCCGGACGCAATCCAGGCTCTGCGGGCATGTTGACCGTCCCGAATTCCAAGTAACCCGCTACCTGCCTTGTATTGCGCTTCTTCGTAGACGCACCAACTTGTGGATAGACGACCTTCTTAACCGTGACGATATGTTCGGAGGTTAGGTTTGTCTGTGATTTCCCTAGCTTCTTTGCTATGACGTTCTTCTCCACCAAACCCGTATCAATCGACGGGTTGGACCTAAGATTTAACTTGTAGCTTTTCTTGACCACTTGGGCCGCCGCGCCAGTAGCCTGCCCCGCCAGCTTTTTGGCGACCTTCTCCGATAGCTTTCGCATCCGCTCGCCCAACTCACGCAGGCCATCGACGCGGATCGTTACGCTAGCCATCGTTCAATCCTGATTGCGCCATGATCACGATCTCGCGCCGCGCCATGTCAGTCTCCGAAATAGACTCGAAGTTGTAGATGGTCCCCCGATGCGTGCCGCGCCACTTGGCGGTGACGCGCTCAACCGCTGGAGACCAGCGAATACGAATGCGCGTATCAAACGGAGCCAAAGATTGATTCGCGATCAACTGTTCCCGACCGCGCAAAGGTTCAATGTCAGACGAAACAGTGCCAAACACAGACCAGTTGATGACTTCGCCACCAGTGTCGTCCTGCGTGGCAATGGGTTCCTCCAGCAACAAGCGATGCCGGAGTTTGCCCGCGTTCACGCAATCCCCAAGCGCAACCGCCAGCGGTCAAGCAGAGACGACGCGCCAAGCGGCAGCGACATCAGCTTTAACTCGGTCGTCTCCTCTCGGTTCTCGTAGAGGTGCCCGATGATCAGCAGCATCGCAGCCTTGATCGACTTGGGCAGCGGCCGATCATCGGGGCTGGCGTTCGGAAGCGTGTAACCGGCGTTATACCGGACGGTAATTGCGTTCCGCACACCTTGTACTGTCGGCCATGAAGTATCAACAGCCGAGTACAGCCAACTCGGTTCCGACCAGTTATCCAGCGTGTAAGCGCTGGCCGCTAACACTTGGGACGCCCCATCCCCATCCAGATAAGTGACGCTGGTAATGATCGAGATAGGCGACATGGGCAAAGGTAACTCGTTGGTATTCTCGATTGCGTAGAAACTTCTGGCCGGCCATGCCGATGTCACCAATTCAAAAGTCTGCGGGACCAAGGCCCGCCCGGTATCGTTCTCGCACCACTCACGGGCGGCGACGATCAATGTTTGTATCAACGTGTCGTCAGGATGCGGCTGCGTCGGGCTGCCGCCCTCGTCGTCAATCCGCAGATGTAGCTTTGCCTCGGCCAGCGTAATCTGCTCACCCTCCGGCTGTCCAATCACGCGCAGCCCAGACCGGATAGGCGGCGAGTTACGCCAGCCCCAAACCGGCGAGCATGAATAACAATTAATCATCGCTGGCTTGCCTCCCGCCATACTTGTGCATGTTCACTATCCTCATAGCCGGGAAGGTTCGGAGTGCCATTGGTCCAATGGATGATTGCCGGATCAGACCTCGGCTCATCAACGCCAACAAGATGATTCCACGCTGACGGGAGACATCCGATCTCGTCGTCCGCCAGAAACTTGAACGCATGGAGATCACGGCCGGGCCATTGGTTCAGAGTGGTCAGGTTCAGCCGCGCAATGGCCGGATGTGAAGCATTCCACAGCGCCACGCTGCTCCAATTTTTGCGGTGATAGGCAACCTGTTTCTGCCCATCCATCTTGATCCCTTCCATCTGCGTCGTCGTCCGCTTGACCACCATCACCGCGAACCTATCGTCTGCGATGGACAACAATAGATGCGGGTCTTGCCTGGCCATAGTGTCCGCATCGGCGAACAACGCCCAACCCGAATGCGCCAGCAGGGGAACCGCGAACCGACTGATAGCAAAGTCCGTCGATTGCTCTGCCGCGCTGTTGAAATCGAACATCCGGCCTCGGCGATCCAACGGGCGCGTCAATATTCCGCACAGCCGCAGCCGATCCTCGTGCAACGCGATAACTTCGCAGCCGAATGAAGCAAAACTTTTGGCCGCCACCTGGAACGCATCAATCTCGCGCGAGTCCCATCCGAGGTAAACGCGCAGACTCATGGCTTGCGCGCAGTGATCCGCATGTCGCGCCGCACCCTGCCGGCCGGATGCCACTGAGTTTCTTCGTCTGTGATGCTGACGAATCCGTGCATCTTCAGTAAGTGCCGCAGCGTCTTTGGCGTGTAACCCCACTTGTGGCCCATGAACGGATTCTTCTCCTGTGGGTCACCATAGATTCCCCAGTAGCTCATTTGGTCAGGATGCTTGCCGGACGACGCGTACCCGGACACAAGATTCTCGCAACACTTGAAAATGTCCGGGCACTCAATCGCCAGCAATCCGCCCGACCTCAGTAGCCGCATCCACTCTACTGCGAGTTCGTCAGCCTCCCACTTGTAGAAATGCTCAATGCCGTGAATGCACATGATCTCGTCGGCGCAACCGTCGTCAAGCGGGATGCTTCTAGCATCGGCGATGATTTCCGGTTTCAATATGCCAAGTGCTGCGACATCAATGTTTATCCATCCCTCGCGGATACGGGTTCCACAACAGACATTCAGTCTCACGGAATACCTCTGTGCAATGTAACGCTGTTGATTATGTTCGCCGACTCCAACTCGTGCAGTGAAACACGCTCATAGATTCCTTCGTCGTAATTCATTATGTGAAAGTAAATTACGATTCCTTCTAAGGCTTTGCCTATTCTTTCCGCTGCAACACGATCTCCACCTTTGGCCTTGGCCCACAACAATTTATCGACGACCACTTGGTCAATCTCCATTCACACGATCCCCTTGAAAAATTGCCATGCCTGTTTCGCTTCATCCGGCCGCCACTGGAACCATGCCAGGCGCTGCAGGAATTCCATTCTGCTGGTTTGCGTGTAGTCTCTTCCGGCCAGCCACATCGCAGCGCCATCGGTCGCCTCGAATGGGACACCCGCCACAGCAGCATCGCAGGCTACGTTGGAGTGCTTGCAGACGACTAGCGCCGCCCCACGTAGCAATGACTCGATCGCCGATGTTCCATCTCGCGCACAAGGAAGCACGACAATGTCACCATCGACCTTTGGTCGATAGACGATCCGACTGGGCGGAAAGCGCTTGACCAGCTCTGCATACTTGGCCTGTTCCCAGCCATCACCGAAGTACGCTCTCGACTTGCGCCCCAAGCCAATAAGGAGGATATGGCCGTCTCGCTTGTAATCTTCGCGCAGGCTGATGCCAAGGGAATCCCACCTCGATGGATCGGTTGGCGCGCGATCAATCAAAGCTTGCGGATGATCAGTGTTTATCGACCCCCGAACGTAACCAGTTTCCTTGCGGCGGCCGAAATAGCCCAAGTCCCACAGCATCGCCTTGCCACCAGCCTTTACATGATGGTCACGCGCTTTGCTATGGGCATCCGCCCCGACACCGAACAGCATCAGCCACTCGGAGTCACCGCGATATTGCTTGGTTTCTACAACGCGCTCGCCTACATTTTTCATCGCCGCGATCAAGGCGACTAGGACCGCCGTAGCAGTGAGAGAGGGCTTATGCGCCCTTAGAACTTCGACAGCCATTCCCGATAATCCGCGGCAACCATTTCCAGAGTCGGCGGCCAGAGACCAGCAGCGGCCGTCTTGCGCGTTTCATGATCGGTCAGTCTGTCGAAGGCTCGCACCATGTCCTCACGCGTGTCTGCGAACAATTCGCCGCCGGTAGCAGTCTCGATGTATCCAGCCTCGCGATTGAGAATGCACGGCGTGCCGGACCCTTGAGCGTTAGCCAGCTTGACGTTCGACTTCCAGTTGCGCGCGGCGTATCCAGTTGACTCACGCACCGCAACGACAATATCCAGATCCGCGAGGTGCGGCGGGTTTATAACAAAGGACCATTTTCGAGACGCGCACTCGACCTCAAACCACGCCTGCCACGCGCCCAGATATTTCACCGATCCCTCGTAGCCGATCTTCTGCACTCTTTCGCGAATCGGATTCACCTGTTGATGCGGCCGGGAGTGATGCGGCACCGTAAGCATCGGCACCCCAAAGCCCTTACAATCCGCAGCCATGGCCTTCGTCGATGCAACTATGCCTATGGGCTTGATCCGCTCCACCTGGCTCGCCAGCCATTGCCTACAAGTTGCGGCGTCCCACTCGTTCCCGGCCGGCTGCGGCCAACTGTCCACAATGTCCCAGACTATCGGGACGCCGGCAGTGTGCAGACGATGCAACAAATCATCCCGGCCGCGCTTGACGACAATCGCCAAGTCATAACCTTTTACCTTGGACGCCTCACGCTGAACTGTTGCACTGAGTGCGCGGCCCAACTGTTCTCCACGGATCGCCCATGACCCCGAGGTTCCGCGACCAGTCACCAGAAGATTCACGCGTCGATAACCGTGCTTGCGATATGTTGGTGCGGCCGCTCGTCACTCGTCCAGTAATAGACGCATACCGCCGATCCGTCATTTTTCTTAAACAGTTGCGGATAGCCTATATCAACCCTATCTGATTCACTCGCTCGGATCGTGAACTGACTCCACGTATAGCCACAATCCGAAGACCACGCGCCCAGGATAGATCCTTGATCTCTATTTCCAAAGGCCGCCAGCAATCTCCCATCATCCATGGCCACCAGGGCCGGCGGATTACCGTTATGCCAGCCTGTCGAATCAACAAACGACAGGAAACGCCACGTCACTCCACCATCGTCGGAGCCGAAGGCATCGATCCATCCATCCCTACGGCTTGACTGACGACGCCGCAAAACAGCTATTAACCTATCGCCAGCCTTTGCTACCGCCGGCATAACAGCTCGGGCATCATCGTCCGCAACTGTTCCCATCGTATTGAACCGCATGCCATCGTGGCTAACGCATAACGTAGCGTCAGTTCCCCACGAATTCTCCTGACAAATCGACAAAAACACCAAATTACCGACCACACGGGTACGCGACGTGTTGAGCATTCTTTCGCCAATGTCTATGCCATTGAACGTGTACGGCCCCGACCATTCCTTGCCGCGATCACGCGATAGGTAAAACGCCCCGTGGGCATCGCAGTAATCCCCGCCATGGTCATAGACACCACAGACCCGGATTATTGAATCGGACAAAGAAAACTCTGGTGCATCGTCGGTAACCGATAGAGCATCAAAGTCTAAATTCGGCGTTTCAGTAGTCCATGTCATGCCGCCGTCAATCGTACGCGCCAGCATCTTCTCGAACGGCTCAGCGATGTTGTGCATTGACTTCGACTTGAATTTACCTCGCAGGAAACCGACCAGGAACTCATCTCCCCATTGCCAAGCGCCATGATTCGCTGGCCAGCCTGCATAAATTCCATTCTCTGAATAAACAATACCGTTTTTCAATTCTTAACCCCAAACGCGCAAATCTCGGTCTTGGCAAAATAGAGGTGCCCGTCGATTTCCTGCGCCGGCACCTTGCTCTTATCGGACAGGTCTATGTGAGCGTAAGAAATTCGAGTCCAGTTGATGGCCGGGAACAATTGCCGGATGCCTTCCGCAGTGAAGCGCCACAAGTCGGACGGATAACTATGCACGCGCCATACAAACGGCACCTGTACATAGATGGTGCCGCCCGGCATGAGCATTCGCTGTAGGTTCGCGGCCAGCAACCAAGGTCGTCGGGCATGTTCCAGAACTGAATGACAATCGATGTGAGCGAACAATCCGAGGCCGGTCACATCTTCCTCAATGTCGGCCACTACATCGACCGCCGTTCCCGCCGTCATATCGACACCAACCGCGTCCTTGAATCGCGCGCGCCGATCAATATTGTTTTCATACACCCTTGATCCAACAACAAGCGTTCTCCCAGGAGTCGGAACACACGTTGACTCGAAATCAGCGGTGGCGCTCAAGCTGCCAACCGGGCACGATCCAACAAGTTCATAAACGCAGCGCCGCTCTCAATTTCAGACACTCGCCATTGCGCCCAGGCCAGCCGACGAAACATCGCCAACCTGTCCGCAGAATCGCGCTTCGGATCCTGCCCAAACTCCGAGACCGGCCTACAAGCTGATGCTCCGATCCATCCATCAAGGCCATACCAACACGGGATGCCTTGAGTAAGCGCAACCAGTGCCGCGCTGCTGGCCCACGTCACCACTTGGCCGACGCGCTCCAAGTCTTTGCCCAACGGGATGGCATCGTTTCGATTCGCAGGGTGTCGTCGAATCCGCCCGACGCCTAGTTTCTTCATCGTATGCTCGGCCCATCGATCCGGCGAAGCAACATCGGGTGACCCAATCCCGCGCTGGGCAAGGATCAAAGTCTCCGGCCCTGTTCGCCAGGGTAACAACTCCACGCCCATCGCGTCCCATCGTTCCGGCCCGCCTTCATTCCATTCACCAAGTCCCGCGTGTTCATGCAGCGAGATCGAAAACCATCGATCAGGCGTCAGCGCGCTTAGATAGCCGTTCTCGACGATCAAGCATCGGGCGCCGCGCCGCTCGAACATCTTGGATTGCTCAAGCGTGTTGCCGTAGCGATTCCAGCCGACCAAGATGTCATCCGGATCTGGATTGTTCAGGGCGTTTACTACCTTGTATCCGGCCCGATTCAATCCAGCGACGAATGCCTCACGCCGATACACCGGCGACGATCGAATCAGACAGAGCGCCTTCAATCGGCCGCCATCTTCGTGACGCGTCCCATCTCGGCACTTAAATCACCCATTGGCCAGCACTTCAACGCTGTCCGGCGTGTGCAGTTCACGACAACGACCCCATCGTTAGCCAAGTCCCGGGCGATCGCCTGGAAATGCTTGATGCAGCGATCAAACGGTGTTTGGACATCATGCTGGTGCGGCGGATGCCAATGCGTCCGCTTACCCTCGTGGCTCATGTCATAGCCCAACAGCACGATTCTGCGAACGCCCCAGTGATATGCCAAGTTGATCGCCTGGAAACCGGAGTTCAGCCCTTGATTGATGACGCCCGGCTTCCTGTTCAAGCCTTCGCCGCGATCGCTCTTGATGTAGTTCAGCCCGTAGCCATTGGCTGCCTTTTCGTCCTGCGTCCAATGTTCCCCGTGAAACACTTTTTTCGCCGCAGTGACATTGCCAGACCACCAACGACCATCGCAGGCATACAGCACATCCGCCCACGGCGCCCGCTGGTAACTCATGTTGATAGCAATGACTCGCCCGCCGCCCGCCTCATGCCAACGCTGAACCGTGGCGCAATCCTCAATCGTCAGACTCGGCCCGCTAGCAATGATCACTGCGGTCTGACCGTCCCACTTCATCTATACTTGTTCCCGTTGAGATCCATGTGCGTCAGGTCTTTGCCATCTCGACCAGCGGACCCAGTCTCTCCCTTGACGCTCACGCCATCCTTGCCGGGACTCCCGCGCTTGACCATCAGCTTCCAGTCCGCCCCGTTACCTGGTTCACCCTTGGTCGTCCGCTCGCAATGCCATGTCGATCCGTCCCATGTCACCGTGTCCCCGCGCTGGTACTCGGACCCAGACTTGTAGACGTTGCGATAGATCAGCACAGGCACTATGCTTTTTTGTTCCATCACCTTGCCGCCCGTGGTGATCGTTCGCACCACCAGCTCACGATCGCCCGTCCATTCCGCGGATACGGATGCAACGCCATCCACCATCACGTCCCATCCTGCAATCGCAATCGCGCCTTCGACCACAGGATCGGTATTACGGGCAGCGCGGACAAGACCGCCAGCGTGCCGCGCCCACGTCCCGCGCGCATATGCTTTGACCGGATCGATGGCCGACAGGATATCGAGCTCTAGCGCGTCCCGGCCCGGCGACCCATCGCGCCCTTCGCGGCCATCTCTGCCATTGATGCCCGGCTCGCCATCCTTGCCGTGGACACCGTCGATGCCAGCCATGCCGGGAACGCCGTCATTACCTGGCAGACCATCCTGACCCGGCTCGCCTTTCTCACCAGCAGCGCCCGGCTCGCCAACCACTCCCGGTTCGCCTGTCTCGCCGACCGCGCCATCCAGCCCCTTCGCGCCATCTTTCCCGAGAGCGCCATCCTTGCCGGCTGGAATTGCCGCGATGCGCGCATCCATCTCGTCCACGCGCTTTGCCAGCACAGCCGCTAACTTGTCCACGTATCCCTTGACGGCGACAAATATAGAGTCGGCCAAGGCTTCAACTTTTTCCAATTGTCACCTCAATTCAGCAGGCCACTTGCGGCGGCGGATGCTATCACTATGATCATGATTTCGTCGTCCTCAAGTAGTCTGTAACTGGCATCGACGCGGAATACAAACGGCCTCGCCCCACCGCCGGATAGCGGAAGTGTCGGTGGAACCGGAGGTATGTCCAGCGACCCATTCGTCCACGCCCGGTAGCGCAGCGGCCCAAACGGCAGCGACGTGACCGCCGGCAGTTCCGCCGGGTCGTTTGTCCATCGCCAATAGCGATTTAACATCCATCACTACGCAGGATCAATTGACGATAGCGGATCGCCTGCCGTAGTAGTCACCGCCGCCGTCCAGGCCGATGTGGTGTCATCTTCCAAATACACAGTCAGCGTGCCGGCCGCGATAGCAGACTTGTTCCGCAAGGATCGAAGGGCATCCTTCACGGTGCGCCCGCCGTCGCTTCCGCTAGCCAAGTTCCGCCCGAGTATCTTGTCGGCGTTCTCGGCGGCCGTAGGAATGTCCCCAACGGCAGACGGTGCCGCCGGGATCAGGTCCGTCTTAGCCTTCACGAGCGCAACCTGTGCCAGCACCGCATCATCAGCCGTCCCGAGCGCCGTATTGAGTTCCGCGTTGGTCGGCACATCGTCAACGCTCGTCTGCGTCGCCCGGCTGGAAACCGTCGCGTTGATGTTGTCGCCGACGATCTTGCCTGCTGTGCCCGCCCCGTATGCGCCGGGTAATGCCGTAGACCACGGATCGCCAGCAGATCCGGCCGCCGACAATGCCGCACCTGTAGATCCTGCCGTAGCATGACCCGCGATTGCTTCGTCCCATACCGCGTCTGCATTCGCCGCTGCAGTTGGGATATCGCCGACCGCTGCTGGCGCCGCAGGAATAAGGTCTGTCTTGGATTTGATCGCAGCGATCTCGGTATCGACATATCCGGCGATGGCCGTTATTGTCGCGTTGTCAGGCGCCGTGTATCCCGCTGTCGCCAGGCGCGTTGAAACTGCAACGTCGAGATTCGCGGCGGTTAAGCCCGTCACCGAACCGACCGCGCCGACCACGCTTGCCACGCTGCCCATTACGTTGCCCACAACGTTGCCGTTGAGGTTGCCCTGAACGGCGCCGGTAACTGAGCCCACTTGCGTAATGTTAGTCGTGCTGGCGACTGACGCGGGGAGTGTGACTCCGGCCGCTGCTGTTATCGTCTGACCAGCAAATTGCGTGGCGTTGGCAACCGGTACGCCCGCCGTTGCCTCCGCCGCAACGACGCGAAACGTGGCCGCGACGAAGTTGACTGTCTGCGCATCGACCGTGACCGCAGACACGACTACAGTGTAAAACGATCCGGCAGCAAAGAAGCCTGCTGTCGTGTTGTCTCCAGTGTCAACGGAAAATCCATGCAGGCCGGTCACCGAATCAATATCGATGCCATCCGTATCCATCAGCGTGTAGCCAGCATCGCTGGCGCGCTGCGTCATGCTCGTGCCAGAATAAATCTCGATATCGGTAACCGCGAGCCCAGTCAACGTCACGCTCGCACCCGTTGCGCCAGCGTAGGTTGTAAACATGATTGGGAGTACCGCACCGAGCGGCACGTTGCCGAAGTTGATCATGCTACAAGTCTCCCGAGAAGCGCACTACGATTGACCAGCTTGCCGCTTATCAATGGGCCTGCCGCGCTGCCACCGACGACCGGCGTGTAATCAACCATCGCCCACAGTGCCGACGACCGAATCTTAAACGTGCCCACCGCAGTTAATTTGATGCCGATCTGCATCGCGTCCAGCTTGCTCGTTGACCACGCCGCACCATCAGGGTCGAGGTCCGCTGTGATTGGGTACGGATTCAATGCCGTTGTACTCGGGCCGTTAGTAACCCACGTTGTTTTGTTATGGATCGTCGCCGTGGATGCCGTGACCGTCCCGCTCGCCTCTTTCTTCAGGCGCAATTGATACGCGGTAAGTCCGTCGCCAGTATCGTTAGCAATCCGGCAGCCGACATGCACCACACTGACGGTGTCGCTCGCGCCGATGCCAGACGCACCGCAGTTGTAATCGTCAATCTGATTCAGAGTTACCGACTCCACATAATCTGTCGCATCGTCGGGCGTTACCTCGTCCTGCTGTGACCAGTTCGCGCCGCTGTCGGCACCGCCGCGCGTCCAGTCCGCGTTGTCACCCGTCGCATTAGGGCGCAGGCAAATGACCTTGCCCATCCCTGTCCAGGAATTGTTGTTACTACCGCTCGTCGTGTTGACGGCAACGTCATCAATGTAATAGTCGTGCGTGACTGCTGCGCCCGTCCCGAACGCTATAGTTCGTGGATCGGCGCCGTTGGTATTCTGACCCGTCACCGAAACGACCGATGATCCGTCCAGCTTTACATCAATCGTGCCCGTGCTCGCGTGGCTTAGTACCTTAAACTCGAAGCAATACCAGGTGCCAGTCGTTAGCGCGATATCCGATCCGACCTGTGTATTCGGACCGTTCATGACCTTGAGCCCGGCCCCGGTCCCCCGGAACCGCATCATGATCGTAGTGCCAGCGCTATCGGCGACGAATGACACTAACGTATTAGATGCCGGATGCGTCGTTGCGTAGTACCAGAATCGTCCGTAGATAGTCTTATCGGTATTGGTCCCCAAAGAAATCGTTACCGATTGCACCGACGCCGATGGATTGTTGCGATATGAATACGTCCCGGTATTTTTTGTCGTGCTGTTGATGCTGCCAGTAGGCGTTGACCCGACGAAGAAAAATTCCTTGTTCCCTGTCAGATCGTTAAGCTCAAACCCAGTCGTCAGTAATCGGGCCATTTACGCGGCCTCGTAGCAATTGATGTGCGTTTGCTGCTTGCCGAACACGCCACCAGCTAGGACTACGCGCCCATCATCAAGCGAGCAGATAGCGTTGCCGAGGAACGAATCGGGCAAAGGCTGCGCGTCGATCATCCACTTGTTCAGCGCGGGGTCGTAGACTAGCAACGCGTGTACTTTTCCATCCGGCCCGGTCGTTACCGGCCATACAACTTTGCCGTGCGATTGCGCGATGCGTATTTCGATCAGCCTGACCAGCGCGCCATCAATCGGCGGTGTCGCCAATTCTTCGGTCGTATGTGCGTCGAGATGCCAGCGAAACATCATCGGCACTTTGCTTGCGCCATCCGTGCGATAGCCGACGACGTAAACGTAGCGGCCGATCTTGACGTACTTGCCTTGCGCAAAGTAAGCCGCGATAAAATTGGCATCCCTCTTAATTGTGAGCGTCAAGTCGGGCAAGCGAGTGCCGAGATTTACGTCCCACCGCCGACATGCAAATCCGCCCGACGAATCCGCAAATGCAACGATGTGCCCGTTGACCTCGTCAAAAGCACCGCCGTACAGACATCCTGTGTGCGTATGGTCTCCGCCAAAAAGTCGATTGTCCTGCGCACATTTGTTGGTCATGGGATCAATCCACCAAATGCCGCGCGCGTAGGCAATGACGGGATCGCCAGCCGCTTCATACCAATAATACGATCCAGGCCAAGCAATGAATTGCTTCCGCTTGACGACCCAGTCGAAGCCGGCGCCATCCTGCAAAGCGTGCGGCGCGGGCCGATAATCTTCGCCGAACTCCTGCCGCCAATCCGACAAATTGTCGAGCGGCGCACTCCACATGCCATCAGTTGCCGAGTGCGCCCAATCACCGCCGATGACGTACAGGCGATTGCCATCAGTCGCCATGTTGGTGTGCTTGCTGCTGCCATTCGCCGAATACGGCGCAAGTTTTCCAAGCGCCGGAAGTAAAGACGACGTGATCGTTCCGATCGCGCTGCCCGGAGGCTTTGGCGGCGGCACGACAACGGGCGGCGGTGGCGTAATCGAGTTAAGGCGACCCCCAAGATAATCGCCACACTTCCGTCCCCGGGCCGCCACCATCAACTGTCAGCAGCGCACTAGTCCCGTCGGACAACAGATTAGATGCAGACATTACCACCGCGCGCGGCACTACATTTCCAGCAGCGAGCGATGGGCCTTTGCTCCATACCTTTGTCGTCAGATTCAGAAACCATGTTGCTTGCCGCACCACGCCCGACCCTGCGGCGACCATGCCGGTACGCCCGCACCACGCAACGACGACATCCTGCCCCTCGACCAGCGTGGCGACAATACCAAGCGTGTCCGGCTTGTCGCCTGTCGTTGTCTGCATCGTCCACGCGCCATCGCCCGGCGGATGCGTCCAAAGCTGATTATCGTTGGCCAGCGTCCACAGCGTACCGTCGCGCGCATCGATGCCGCTGCGAGCGTAAGTCAATCGCGGCGATTCTTCTTCAGCGCCGCCATAGGATGGTTGCCGCGTCCACAGCGGAGACGCACCTGTGATATTGGCGATCACGCCGCTCATTAGATCGCGTTTGCGCAACGCCTGCGATCCAGACCATCCGCCGAAAGAGTAAAGGGCGCCTTGCCAGTACGCGTAGCACGCATCGCCAGCGCCCTGCCCCGGCGAATATGGCTGCGTATACTCCGCGCTCGCAAGAGCAAATTTTAGATCGCCAGTTTGGCTGTAGGCAACCGGGGCGCCAGCGCCGATCCACACACACGCGCGATCAGTGTCGTAGCACGCGCCATAATTCTCGCGCGCGCCGATGTCATATCCGATACCCGACGACGCTGACGTTTTGGTCCATAGCCCGGTCGCGGCTGACCACGTAAACGATCCGTGTTGGGCACTCTGTGCGTTGCTGCCCCACGCCGCCCACAGTCCGCCTGGGATCACTACCGGACGCCGAAAGTAGGCGCCAAACATCCCGCCGTTGCCAACGTCGACGCGCGCCCACGTAGCTACGCCGCTCGGC
>Ga0163146_10002830_pt1 | contig 22775 bp, 14 predicted proteins | sample OliLakLV19MP7G1_FD_148648 | JGI IMG/M metagenome (GOLD analysis project Ga0163146, IMG submission 148648) | Freshwater microbial mat bacterial communities from Lake Vanda, McMurdo Dry Valleys, Antarctica - Oligotrophic Lake LV.19.MP7.G1 | ecosystem: Environmental > Aquatic > Freshwater > Lake >...
GACCTAACGTCGGAACGGTGGTGTCGTCGGACTGGATGACCGTCGAGAGAAGCACTTCACGCTTCATCAACTCCGTCAGCGGCGTGAGCAGCTCGGCACAGCCGAGCATCCAGCCGCACATGGTCGACCTCGACAGGAGTCGTCAGCTTTTCCACACGCGAATTTACAGACGAGACGGTACACAAGCCGTCGACGATGCGGCGGAGTTCGGCGGGATCGGTACCCGGCGCGACGCGGAGCGTGATGCCGCGCGGGAGCGAGAGCTCGATGCCGGCGTCAGAGGTGCGATCCGTCGCGTGCGTCGGCTCGTCGCGCGGCGCGAGCTCAATGAAGGGCGACCCGGGGCTCGGTGCCTCAGCAAGCCTCGCCTGACACCGCCAAGAGTAGAGCGTCCACGCGCTGAGGCCGACGGACGGCGCGAAAGCTGCGTCGGAGAGCCTGCTGCGGTCCCAGCGGTGCAAGATGCGGAGGCGGTCGGAGGAGATCACGCAGTGAGTGTGATCACTATCGCCGCACGGGCCAGCACACGCGTCGACGAATCTGGTCGAGCGCTTACTTTCCAGCCGTGACCACGACACCGCTGAGGACAGCATTCGCGCCCACCGAGTTCGACGAATGTAACACGTGAAAGCTGTTGTCCGAGGGGTTGTTCAGCGCGCCGATGTCGCCACTCAAGATAGTCACATTGTTGAGCGGATCGCGTTGCTCAAGAATGACGTCGCCGACCGCAAATCCGCCAAGGATTCGCACGCCAGCCTTCAGTTCAAAGGACAGGTTGCGATCGGTAAACGTCGTCGGCTTGTAGGTGCCCGCCGCGAGCCAGATGTCGTCGCCAGCGACCGCGACGGCAAGCGCGCTCTGGAGCGACTTGAAGGACTTGTCCCACGTCGTGCCGTCTTGGAACGGCAGCCCCGACGCCTGTGCAGCATCGACGAGAATTGTGTCCGCTTGAGCAGCCGGCACCGCCAACCCAGTGGCACACAGTGAAACGAGAGCCGCGAAGGGCCGAAATTGACGACACCGATGAGTGTTCACGGGAAAATCCTCCGCGAACTACACGACTTCTAGACCCGCCCGGGATCACCGAACCATGTGACTTTTCGCCGTTTCTGGCCGACACTACCGGGCGGGTTCCGTCGCCGCTTTCGCCTGCGCACTCATCTCCCGGTGCACTCGGTCGAGCATCCCTTTCGGCCATAACTCATCGTGCGGCGCAAAGATAGAGCCGTGATTGCGTCCGGGCACAAGGAGGACGTCGGCGTCGCTCCCGAGCGCCGTGAGGTCTGCCTTCAAGAGTTGTACCGCCCCCTGCAATCGATAGGTGTCTTCGTCGCCGCACCAGACATGCAGCTTCCCTTTCAGCTTCGGGCCCAGCTCATTCCATCGCTTGCGCAGGATCAGTCCAATGTCATAGCGCTTCCAAGCGGCGACTACATCTGGATTGATAGCTCCCGTCTCGCGGTCAAACATCACCATCGGACGTCCATCAGTGCCGCGCGGTGAGAATACGGCGTCAAAGCTTGCCATCTGACCGTCGAGCTTGCCCCTCTTGTGCTCTTGCTGCGCGTACTCCTCAAGCGTCATTGCGACACTCTTGCCGCGCATCACGAGCGGGCGCGGTTGACCCAGCTCGTCCCGAAAGACGTTGGTGGCGCTGTAGAGATCCACACCGCTCCAGTCACGAAAGTCAACCGGATCAGGCGAGGTGGACCAGCATCCGCCGAAAAATTCGGGATATGTCACCTGCAACCAGAGCACGCTCCATCCGCCACTGGAGTGACCAGTGAGGAAGCGCTGCGAAGGCTGACGCACGCCGCCAAATTGGCGCTCGATCGCTGGAATGAACTCCTCGATCAGCGCGCGTCCACGAGGACCGTTATTCACCGAGTCGGCAAACTCGTGATGTCCCATCGAGCACGATGCGTCGAGGAAGACATACACCATCGCGGGATAGCCGCCTTTGATCTCACTTCGCAGCTTCGGCCCGATCCTAAATCCACGCTTGTGATTGCCGCCAAAACCATGAATGTCGTAGCACACCGGCAGCGCGGCGATCGTCCCATCATCGGCACCCTGTGGGACGACGACCGTCGCATGCATCGCGACGTCACGGCCCCAGAATGCGCTGAGGAGATCGGACCGAAGCGTGGTCTCCGCGACGTCATCGCGCCCGCTGACGGTTGCCGTGGCCAGCAAACTCTCGCGCGGAGGAGCGACGGTCACTCCAGGTGCCGCGTCATCAGTCGCGACGATGTCTGCATGCGCGAAGAGCGCTGCGATGAGTAGCACGGGTGCAAGAACGACCGCTGCGACGCGACGCTTCGACGTGCGATCGGACGAAGCGCGCATTGATTGTTCTGCGGAGCAAATATTCAGCATTCAAGCAGCGTAACGTTTCGACGCGCGCGATCACGATCGCCTACAAGTACTTCCCATCATCGAACCACTGCTTCAGCTTCGACGAGTACTTGCCAAAGAACTTCGGGTCGTTCTTCCAAAGTGAGAATGCCTCGTTATAGAACTCGGCGGGCTCGGCGGGCCAGTGCTGCCTCGCATATGCGGTCGGCGGCGCGATCTTTTCCTTCGTGACGAAGTCCAGGAACGCTTGAAGTCGCTTGGTGTTGGAGCCCGACAGCAATGCGTCTGCGGACGTTCGCGACGCCGCAGCGGTATCCCTCGCTGTCAGGAACGCCTTCAACGTAGTGAAGTAACTGTCTTGTTTCGCCATCGACGCCGACAGAGCTGCGACGATTCTGTTGCCGGTAGGAATGCTCGCTTTCACCGTGTTACGGTCGGCGATCGCGCTTGCTGCGGCTGCCTCGCGTGTCGTATCAGGTGTTTGCTCAAACGCTTGAAGGATCTGCTGCGCAGCAAGCACCGCAGTGAACAACGGCTGTGCCGCAGTCAGATCCTTCTGCTGGTACCTCCCAGCACTCGCCGCTTTTATCGCTTTGTTCATCGCAAGCTGCGCGGCGTGCGCGACGGCCCCCGCTGCGTTTGCCTTGTCCGAGTCCATCGCTGCCACTGCGTTCAGGTCGTCATACGGCTTCGCTTCGAGCGCGTGTCCGACCTCGTGAATGAGTACCTCGAAGCTCGCCGGTCCCGCGTTCGTGCCATCTCCAATGAAACTCCTGGAGTCGTCGACGAAAGCACTATCAGCGAAGCGCATTTCGCGCAGGTGCTTGACGGTTGACTCTCCCGTCACGAGCTCGTCACTATGAGTCGTTTGTCCTTGGAGCGCCTCGCCATTGAGCTCGACTTTGTCCGTGCGAACCAGCGTGTAGCCCTCGAGGGCTGCCGCTTCGGTGGTTGATAGGCGTCCCCATGCGGCGAGCACTTTATTGAGATCGTCAACACTCCACGTCTTACCGTGCTCACCCTTGACGTTCGCAAGTTTGTACTGCGTCTTCACCGCGGCGCTCGCGTCGCCTGCCTTCCGAAACGCCATAGGCACGATGGGCGCGGACTTGCCGACAAGTTCGGCCTCCGCTTTTCCAGCCGCGTCAAAGCGAATTGTGACCGCACCCTTCCCGGCACCGATGGATGTGACGACGTCAAGTTCCGAGCCCCATCGCGCTTTGCTCGCGAGAAGGACTAGCGCGTTGTAGAGAAACGGCTCTTCTGGGTCGCCTAACTTTACCCCTGCGATCGCGTATCCCGTGATATCCCCCGACGCAATCTTGGCATCGAGCTGGCCGGCCCAGTCCTTCGTCGTGAAACCTGCGGGCGGCGGCGGCAACGTGATTGCCTCGCGACTGTAGGGGTCGCCCGCGCCGAGCACCGCGGCCATGGGAACGCGACCGGAGGCGATTGATCCTAGCCTTCCTTCAAGTGACGCCGACGCGATGTCGTCGGCGCGCCGCTCGGCGTCGCCGCCGCCGATCCACGCACCTCCACTCGCTCGCTGTTGCGCCGCGTGCGCGAGCTCGTGTGCCAAGTCGTGCTCCGTCGCCTGCGAAGAAAGCGTTACGCGACCTTGATGAGTGATCGCGCGCTTTCCCTCTGGATTGCCCATCGCGATCGGCATACCGCGCACGTTCGTGCCGGTGAGGTGCGAGACGCTCGCACGCAAATCGTCCAACATAGTGGGCGACGATAATCGCCTTTTCAAGGAGTTGTTAGCCGCTTGATGCTGCAACGGAATCGAGCGAAATTCATGCGCTAGGCGAGATGCAGCCGCGCTCGGTGCCGCGTCGTCTCGACGCAGGGCTTCCGCGCGAGAGCGAGCACTGAGCGGAGCGCCAGCACCTCCGCGGTCACGCTCAGACGATGGCTTCTCTGCAGACGTGTGCATGTTGCCTCACTGCCGATCTCGCGCGAACGACGCGCCGAGGGTACGACGCTACTCCTTCGACGTCCATACCGCTTCGCTATCGGGCTTTCCCCACTTCGCGTACATCTCGGCTATCAAGGTCGCCGCGCTCTTGCGCCGATCACTTCTAGGGAGCAGAGCCTTCGCGAGCTGCTCGTAGCCGAAAATCGCGAGCGGGTTCGGCCTCGGTGTCCTTCGCTTGGCCGATCAGACTCCGCGCAAGCTTGACGCTAGCTTGCCCGCGCATCCAGTGGCCCCCGGGCATCATGCTCTCGACACCAGCGGCCATCTTTCGAAGAGTCACTTCCGCATCGGCCGGTTTCTGACGGGCGAGCAGCAGCAAGCCGAGATTGTTGAGGAACGCCAGCATCGTCACGTGCACCGAGCCCAAGCTCCGCGCGGCCGACGCGGAGGCAGCCCGCAGCAACGCGACTGCTTCGTCGAACTGATCTGGCGCTTCAGGCTTTCGTGTGGGTACCGACGCAGGGATCTGTGCTCGCGCGCCGAGTACTAGGGACCGGCCTGCTCCGCTCGGGGCGTGAAATCGTAGATTTCGCGTACGGTCAAAACCGTGCCAGAGAATCCGGTCGCGACGCGCGCTCGACGAGCAGGGCGCGTCCCGACGAAGCGAAGCAATCCTCGGCGTGATCGGGGCGCCTTAACGATGGTGTCCGGTGCGATCGCGCACACAGCCGCGTCCCCGAGCGAAGTCGAGATGAACCCCACGCCGCGGGAATGATCGCGCTCGGTAGTGAAACCAGGCCCGAGCTGAGCCGCCCGAGAACAAGTCTTACTTATCTTCGTACCCACACGAAAGCCTGAACACTCTCAAAGTAGCCACCGGCCCCCAGTAGTGTCGCGCCGGGGCGCCGGTGGCGGTGACGACCGTATCGCGTGGATCGCAGCGATCAGGGTCGGTTCGTTGCGATCGACGGATGCGGTCACCCGGCTGTTGCTTGGGCTCAGCCCGGTGTGACACTCGCCGTCACTCGCCGACGACTGGGATCCGTTGAACCAAACCGTCGAGCGTCGTGCCTTCGATGGCGAGATAGAGGTGCCGCTCGTTCACCGACAGTCCAAAGGTCATTCGTCGCTCGATGCGCGCCGCCAGACCGGCGAGCAGCTCGCGGTCGATCGCGTAGATCTCGAGCTCTTCGACCCGGTGAATGCGCTCGCTCGCGAGTTGGCGCACGTACGGCCCCGGCACCTTGTGCATGTACACAGCCACCCGCGGTGCAGCCTTGCTCGCCTTGTGAAGCCGATCGGCAGTCGGTGTCCCAATTTCGATCCACGCTTGGAGCGCACCGGTGAGGTCCTTCGTCGTGAGCGCTGGATCGTCAGGGTTCGAGAGCCCGCGCGAAAACGTTAGTCCCTCGGTGTACTCGAGGCAGTACGCAAGGACGCGCGTCACAAAATACTCTTCGCTCTCCGACGGATGCCGCGCCACCTTCAGCACGAGATTCTCGTAGACACCGCGGTCGATGTCAGCGAGTTCAATCGCAAGATTGTGGATCGTTGAGGTGAGCGCCATGAACTGCTGAACAACTTTCTGACGCTTGCGATGGTCGGCGTCGCTGGACGGGAGGTCCATTGAACCGTGTGCAACCAAAAAAGCCAACGCCCCGGAGGAGATAGCCGGGGCGTCAGCGACTTAGGTGACCGCATTGCGCGGGTGGCATCGAGGGAGGAGGGGCTCGACGCGACCATCGGATGCGGTCTACGGTTAGTTGATGTCTCGATCCCGATGTGTGACCGAAACGGGTGCCCGTCCGCAAAGACCCCATGCCAGGTCGTCCCCGCGCACTTGGGAGCGTGAGTGACACGCCATGGGTGTCGCCCGACCGTGCGAAATCGCCTCCTACCGGCCTGTGACGAAGGTCACTTGGGCTGCGGAAAGTGATCCTGAAGCGGTTTGACACCCCACGAGTCCGTCCGCAGGGCACGCAGTGCAGCGACCGCGGCACGCGCGCCAGTAATCGTTGTGATCAAGGGGACTCGATAGTTGATCGCCGCCGCGCGCCAGGTTCCCTCGTCGTATCTGCTGCCGATATAGAGCGGCGTGTTGATCATGAGGGAGAGCTTTCCCTCGCGAATCAGATCAAAAAGATACGGTGCCTCGGCGCCGGGTGACTTCGATACGAGCACCGAATCGACACCGTGCTCGGCGAGCGCCTTACGCGTTCCGACGGTCGCACATATGCGAAACGCCATCTCTTGAAACGCGCGACCGATCGCGCCGACGAACGGCTTGTCGGCGTCGTTCAGGCTGATGAGCACGGTGCCGCTCGTCGGTAGCGGACTTCCGGCTGCCATTTGACTCTTCGCGAACGCAAGACCAAACGAGCTATCAATTCCCATCACTTCGCCAGTCGAGCGCATCTCCGGACCAAGGATGACGTCGACGCCAGGGAACTTACTGAATGGGAAGACCGAAGCCTTCACTGAAACGTGCGCTGGCCACGGCGCGTCCGCGCCGCGCAGAGAGCGCGTCAAACTTTCGAGCGGTTGACCGAGCAGCACGCGCGTTGCGATGTGCGCCCACGACACCCCTGTCGCCTTGGAGACGAATGGCACTGTCCGACTCGCCCGCGGGTTGACTTCGAGCACGTAGATCAAGTTGTCCTTGATCGCGTACTGGACATTCATAAGTCCGCAGAGATTCACGCGCCGCGCAAGACGGGTTGTCCAATCCTTGAGTTCATCAATGATGGCTGGGGAGAGCGAGTACGGCGGAATCGCGCAGGAACTGTCGCCCGAGTGAATGCCAGCCTCTTCGATGTGTTCCATCACGCCGCAGATGGCGCACGAGCCGCGGCCCTCGCCAGCGCTGCCGAAGTCGGCGACGCAGTCAACATCGACCTCGGTGGCGTTCTTGAGAAACTTATCGATGAGAATGGGGTTGGCTCGCCCGTCAATGCCAAGTCGGTCCGATGCAGACAGCGCATGGCGCATGAAGCGCTCGACGTCGGCTTCGACCGCACAGATCTCCATCCCGCGACCACCCAGTACATAGCTCGGTCGAAGCAAAACCGGATAGCCCAACTCGCGCGCAATGGACTTCGCGCTCTCGAGGTCGTATGCGATCCCGTTCGCGGGCTGGCGTAGTCCCAACTCACGAATGATGCCACCGAACGCCTCGCGATCAGCCGCGAGGTGGATGCTCTCGGGCGTCGTGCCAATGATCGGCACTCCAGCGTCCTTGAGACCCTGCGCGAGATTGAGCGGCGTCTGTCCGCCGAGTTGCACGATGACCCCGGCAACGTTGCCGGGGCGATCGAGCGCGTCTGCGCCCGGTCCGTTCAGGCGCTCGACAACGTTGAGAACGTCCTCGAGCGTGAGCGGTTCAAAGAAGAGCAAGTCGGATGTGTCGTAGTCAGTCGAAACCGTTTCCGGATTCGAGTTGATCATGACGCTCTCAAAACCTAATTCACGGCACGCGAAGCTGGCCTGGCAGCAGCAGTAGTCGAACTCGATACCTTGACCAATCCGGTTCGGTCCGCCTCCGAGTACGACGATCTTGGGCTTCGCGGTGACACGGATCTCGTCATCGCACAGCCGACCAGCGGACGGCGTTCCCGCCGCAGCAACGAACGAGTTCTCGTAAGTCGAATAGTAGTACGGGGTCTGCGCCTCGAACTCAGCAGCGCAAGTGTCGACGAGCTTATACACCGGCTCGATTCCGAGCTTCTTCCTGCGCCCGCGAACGGCGAGGATGGACTTCGTCGAGATGTCGCCGAGATAGAGATTAGCGAGTTGCGGATCTGAGTAGCCGAACTGCTTCGCCTGTCGCAAGACGTCCGCTGGCACCTGCTCAAGCGCCGCATAGGAACAGAGCACATCTTCGAATTCGCAGAGCTGACTGATCTGATCAAGAAACCACGGATCGACGTTCGTCAGCTGATTGACCCGCGCAACGCTCCAGCCCATCTTGAGGGCGTAGCGGATGTAATAAAGACGTCCTTGGCTCGGAACGGTCAGTTTCCGAACTAACAATTCGTCTGGGATTGGCCACTCGATCACTGAACCGTCAGCCGCCAGCGCGGGCGACGCTTTGGTCGCTCGGCGCGCAGCGAGCCACTTGTCGTTCTTGTCGAGTCCGAGGCCAAATCGCTTTACTTCCATCGAGCGAATCGACTTCTGGAAGCTCTCCTTGAAGGTGCGCCCAATGCTCATCGCTTCGCCAACGCTCTTCATCTGCGTCGTCAGCGTCTCATCGGCCTCTGGGAACTTCTCGAAGGTCCAGCGCGGCATCTTCACGACGACGTAGTCAATCGACGGTTCGAAGCACGCGCTCGTCGTACCCGTGATGTCGTTGCGCAATTCGTCGAGCGTGTAACCAACAGCGAGCTTCGCTGCGATCTTCGCGATCGGATAACCCGTCGCCTTCGACGCCAGCGCCGACGAACGCGAGACTCGCGGGTTCATCTCCACGACAAGCATCGTCCCATCTCGCGGGTTGACGGCGAACTGGACATTCGAGCCGCCCGTCTCCACGCCCACGGCGCGCAGGATCGCGATCGCCGCATCGCGCATCCGCTGATATTCCTTATCCGTCAGCGTCATGATCGGCGCGACGGTGATGGAATCACCGGTGTGAACTCCCATCGGGTCGATGTTCTCAATGCCGCAGACGATGATGCAGTTGTCGTTGCGGTCGCGGATGACTTCGAGTTCGTATTCCTTCCAACCGAGGAGTGACTCGTCGATGAGAACTTGCCGGTTCATCGACGCATCGAGTCCGCGCCGCACGATCAGCTCGAATTCCTCTCGCGTGTACGCCACGCCACCACCGGTTCCGCCCAGCGTAAACGCCGGCCGAATGATCGCCGGCAGGCCGGTAGTTTCGAGCACGCGCCAAGCCTCTTCAAGCGAGTGCGCCGTCGCGCACCGCGCCGACTTCAGGCCGATCGCTTCGATCGTGCGTTTGAAGAGCTCGCGATCCTCGGCGCGATAGATCGCATCGCGCGTCGCGCCAATCATCTCGACGCCGTGTTTGCGAAGGACGCCAGAGTCATGCAACTGGCAGGCGACGTTCAGCGCGGTCTGCCCACCCATCGTCGGCAGAATCGCCTGAATTGGATGTGGTCCCGCTGCTTCCGCCTCAATGATCTTCGTGACCGCTTCAGCGGTGATGGGCTCGATGTACGTCCGATCGGCGTACTGCGGATCGGTCATGATCGTCGCTGGATTCGAGTTCACGAGCGCGACGCGATAGCCCTCGCTCCGCAGCGCCTTGCACGCCTGCGTGCCGGAATAATCGAATTCGCACCCTTGGCCGATGACGATCGGACCAGATCCAAGAATCAGGATCGTATGGATGTCATCGCGCCGAGGCATGATCTAGAACAAAGTGTAGATGAATGGCGCAGACACCTGCGCCGCGGCGATGACGAGTCCGACGGCGAGAAAGAACAGTATGCACACGCTCAACGCGAGGGAGCGGTTGACAAAACCGAACATCACTACGTCGCGAAGGAGCCGCAGAACCCATTGAATCAAGTGCATCGTGAAGTTCCTGCTGACATCATCTAAAGCCGCGTCACTCGAAAACGAGCGAAGTAACTTGGACGGTCGCGTCTAGTCGAGTCCAAACTCCTTCTGCCAGTCGGATTTCTCTTCCCACGCGGGCTGCGCGGACTTGTCGAGAACGAAATCATCGAGCACAAGCACATCGATACCAGTGCGCATGAAGCAACGGTACGCGTCCTCGGGCGTGCACACGATCGGTTCGGAGCGCACGTTGAAACTCGTGTTCACCATGATGCCGTAGCCGGTCATGCGCTTGAAGCGAGTGAGAATGTCATGCGTGCGCGGATTGCGCTCGCGGTCGATCGTCTGAATTCGAGCGGAGTTGTCGACATGCGTGATCGCGGGCACATCGGATCGCGGCTGGTTCACCCATTCCTTCAGTGTGAGCCCGCGTGTCTGTTTAGTTTGTGGAACGCATCGCTTGGGCAAGACCTGATCACAGAGGAGCATGTAGGGCGAGATGCAGCCCATCTCGAAGAATGACGCAGCGTCCTCTTCGAGCACGATCGGCGCGAACGGGCGGAAGCTCTCGCGGAATTTTGTCGCGATGTTCAGGTACGACTGCATCTTCGTGCTGCGGGCGTCGGCGATGATCGACCTCGCGCACAACGATCGCGGCCCGAATTCCATCCGGCCTTGGAACAGGCCGACGACCTTCTCCTCCGCGACGGCTTTCGCGATGTACTCGTTGCGCTCACCGTCCGGAAGATCGTGATACGGAAGCTTGTTGTCGTCGAGGAATCGCTTGATCTGCTCGCGCGGAAACGACGGACCCAGCATCGCGCCGCGCATCGAGTCGTGGACGCCATCAACAGTGCGAGGATTTCCGAGTATGTGGTGCCACGCATAGAGCGCCGCGCCGAGCGCGCCGCCTGCATCGCCCGCAGCGGGTTGGATGAAAACGTCGTCGAAGATCTTCTCGTGCAGGATCTTTCCGTTCGCGACGCAGTTCAACGCCACTCCGCCAGCCATGCACAGGTGACGCTTCCCCGTGACAACTCGCGTGTAGCGCGCCATCTTCAACATGATCTCTTCGGTCACGGCCTGAATCGATCGTGCGAGATCCATCTCGCGCACCGTGATGTCGGTCTCGGGCTTGCGCGGCGGACCACCGAACAGTTCCGTAAACCGGTGGTTCGTCATCTTCAAATCGTCGAGGTAGCCGAAGTATTCAAGGTTAAGGTGAAACGACCCGTCCTCGCGAATCGTGAGTAACTTGTCCTTGATCAAGTCGACGTACTTCGGTTCGCCATAAGGCGCGAGACCCATCAGCTTGTATTCACCCGAGTTCACGCGGAAGCCGGTGAAATAGGTGAACGCGCTATACAGCATGCCGAGTGAGTGCGGGAATCGCTGCTCGAACAGCAGGCGCATCGAGTGACCTTCACCCACGCCGATCGCGGTCGATGTCCACTCGCCTACTCCGTCGACAGTAATAATCGCCGCTTCTTGAAACTGCGACGGGTAGAACGCGCTGGCCGCGTGCGAGTGATGGTGTTCGGTGAGCAGAAAGTCCCGCGGTCGCCCGTAGCCGCTCTTCTTCAAGAACCGCTCGATGTGATACGGAATGAGCGACTTCTCTTTGAGCCACACGGGAATCGCCATCAACAGCGACTTCATTCCAGCGGGCGCGACTTCGCTGTAGGTCGACAGGAGTCGAGTGAATTTGGTCAGCGGCTTGTCATAGAAGACAACCATGTCTATCCCGCCACTGGGGACCTGACCTTCGCGAAGACAATATAAGATTGCGTTGTTCGGCAAAGCCGGGTCGTGTTTCTTGCGGGTGAAGCGTTCTTCCTGAGCAGCCGCGACGATTCGCCCGTCCTGCACCAGACACGCGGCGCTGTCGTGATAGAGCGCGCTAATGCCGAGGATATTCATAAGCCGCCCCCGCGCCGCAATGACCCAGGTAGTGACCCACTTGATGGCGTGTCACCCTTTGATGCTCGATTGTTCTTGTTGAAGCGCTGGCTCGACGTCGTAATGCGCTCACTCAGCCATTCGGCGTAGAGTCGGTGTCCTTCGCGATCGAGGTGAACCTCGTCGTGGTAAATCTCGGCCGCTTTTCGACCTCCCGCGCGCGACGATCGGAACAATTCGGTCGGATAGTCGACGGTGAAGCCTTCGACGCGGAACGCCTCGGTCAGCTCGGCGACGCGACGCCTCTCATCCGCAGGCTGCTCGCCCGTGAGGCCCGCGGCCCGCGAAGGCAATACCGCGAAGAACACTTCGCTCCCGGCGTCCCGAAGCGTCTGACCTAATTCAAGGTATGCCTTGATGCCGCGGCGAGCGTGGTAGTCCTTGTCCGCTTCGCTCAACGGCCCGATGGTCGACGTCTGAGCTCGCCACAAAAGGTGATGGACCACCTCTTGCAGCGCGAACGTCGGCCGCGCATTCTCAGGGAGATACGGCTTGCCCTCGAGCCCGCTGAGAGGGCGGTAGATGTCGCCGTAAGGCAAACAGACGATCGCGATGTCGGCGTTGAACGTGCCGTACTTCTCAAGGTAGCCGAGCTTGTGGAACGGTCCCCAACCGTTGACGCCGATGCTGATGACTTCGATCGGTCTTCCGTTCGCTTTCCCCTGTAACAACGACTCGAGTCGACGGGAGTAGAGATCGTCCTGATCGATGTAGGAGCCACCGAACAGCGTGGAGTCGCCAATCATGAGGACGCGAAGCTCGCCCTCGGGCTTCGGGTCCTTGACCGGTGGCGACCGCATGCCAAATTCGTTGATCACCGTTCTTCCGCCAGAGCGCGAGACATCTTGGTTCGGCGCCGGGTAGTACCCCGAGGCGGCGTCAACGCGGTATATGACCGGGTCGCCGAACCCCATGAGCCGGAGGACGATCTCAGCGCTGAGCAGTAGGCCCAGTGCGCCCGCGACGAACGGCAGCAGCCGTCGGCCAGCCGGCGTTGCCGCTTCCGTCGTGTACATGGCGCGGATGTGACGCACCTTCCGCGCGTCGCTATCGCAGGAGAGCCAGTACGTCGGCCGATCGACATCGCGCAGATGGAGAGGATCGCCCCCCGACAAGCGGGTCAGCAGCCGCGCTGCGGTGAAGCCGATCAGGTGGACGGGAACGAGAAGGATGACGGTAAGCCATCGTCCAATAAAAAAGCCTGCCTTGGCGAAAAATTTAACTATTCCAGTCCGGGCGCGCTTGGACGCGATCGAGACCAGCCCGATGAGCGCAGCCAGCACCCAGACGACGATGGCGAGCTTCCTCGCGCCGAACGCGAAAAAGACTCCACCGACCGCAAGACCGATCGCAAGTTTGACGAGCGCGCCAACCACGCCCTCCTCGGCTCGCACGGTGGACCGAGGGAACCAATCCACGCTCTTCAGCGTTGTGTTTTTGGAGTCGCTCATCCGCTGGTCTGCATTCCGGTTCCGCCTCGTTCCGCCTGCGAACGAGGTCGCCGCGCGGCGAGTGCACTCTACGAGGTCCCGCAGCGCGGCGAGGGTCGACGATTGTCCTGCATTCCGTGCGCGCGTCAAGCCTCAGCGCTGGATCGGTCAGCCGATCCGGCCCTAGCAGCCCGTGGCGAAACCCATCCTGGCTGCGAACGAGCCTGAGCGGGCATCTGCGGCGTCGCCGCGACTTGCCGTATCTCGCGGATAAAGCTGCGTCGCGGCTCCTTGCGTCTGCCCACTCCTGCTCGCTCTCGCCGACGGAGCGGTTTCGCCACGAACTGCTACGGGAAGACCGGCCACGAGACCGGCCTCATCGGCTGAGGTCGAGGGGCCTCTCAAGTACGAGGCGCTACGTTTCCGTTTATCACCCACCGCGCACCGCTGGATTTGACTTCTGCCGTTGCTCCCGCACGATTCAGCGGCTATCTTCGTCTGCGGCTACTCGACCGCGTTTGCCCGTTTGTGGTGGGACGAGCGCTGGCGAAGCTGGCCTCGACACCAGTCGATGTCTGCCTCACCGCTCCCGCCGCTCTTGCCCGCGTTCGCATCTCCCCCATGCAGTTGACCTCACCCCCTTCGTCATGATCGCAATCGCGCTCATGACATTGCGCTCGCTTGGGCCGTTGGACTCACTCGGGTTTCTCCCGAACCTCGTAACTCGTACACCGTGGCACGAAACCGCCGGCGACGCGGTTTCAATGTGTCTTCATTCCATCGGACTGTCGCCATCGAGCTCCACCAAGCGCACGTGCACGACGCACCTGCGCTAAGGCTTGGAGTCAAGGACTTCTCCCATCGCATACCCGCCCCGTCGACCGCCCTTCCGCGACGCCCCCATTGGACCGCGCGTCAACGATCGCATCCGTATCACTCCTGTTCGCTTGATTGATGAAGCCGGCGAGATGGTCGGCATCGTCGAAACCGACGACGCCCGTCGTCGCGCGCTCGAGCTCGGTCTCGACCTCGTCGAGATCGCTGCCGATGTGCGGCCTCCCGTTTGTCGCATCATGGACTTCGGTAAGTTCAAGTACGAGGAGTCGAAGAAGGACAAGGCGAACAAGGCCAAGAGCAAGACCTGTGAAATGAAGGAAGTGCGACTCGGCCGCTCGATGAAGATCGGCGTGCACGACATCGCCATTCGCGTGGCGCAGGCGCGGCGTTTCTTGATCGAAGGGCACAAGGTTCAGATCGTGCAGAACTTCAAGGGCCGCGAAGTGACGCACAGGAGCCGCGGCGATCAGCGCATGGCGGCGATCGTCAAAGAGCTCTCCGATCTCTCGAAGCTCGAGCTCTCGCCGCGCATGAATGGTCGGCGACTCACGATGATCTTGGGTCCCGACAAGCAGAAGATCGAGACGTGGAAGAAAGCCCAGCGCGCCGCTGGTAAGCCTGAGTTGCCGACCGTGCCTGACATCGTCGACGAACCTGATGATGACGATGACGACGACGACGGCCACGACGATGGTGCTGACGAGAGTCCGACTGTCGATAGCCACACGAGCGACGATACCGCCGCCCAATAAACACACACACGTTGATGAACCCTTGACGCGACGTCGCAAGACGTCGCGTTTTCCTTTTCTGAGCAGCCTGTCGCCAACGAAAGAAGCGAAATCTTGCGATGCCGCGCACTGAAAACTTGATGAGCCGGTAGGTTGCTCGCGATGACACCCGCACCGACCTTCCGCCTCAGACCTTTCGATGCAGGGCGCGATGAGGCCGCCGTTCGCCGCATTCTCGCGCTGTCGTTCGCAGGCACCACTGAGGGCGTGGGTGCTTACCTCGATCTCGTCGGGCGCAGCGAAATGCGCGTTCTCGACGAAGGGACAGCCAGCGCTGCCGCGTGTCTGGCTCGCATTCCGATGGGTCAATTTTTCGGTGGCTCCAGCGTGCCGATGGTCGGTATCGCTGGGGTTGGCGTCGCGCCGGAAGCGCGCGGTGGCGGCCGCGCGATCGCGCTCATGCAGACGTGCCTGCGCGAACTCGCCGAGGAACGCGTGCCGCTCTCGTGCCTCTATGCGTCGACGCAAGCGCTCTACCGACAAGTCGGGTTCGAGCAAGCTGGCTCGAAGTTCGAGTACCGCATTCCGCTTCGGCAACTCACAGAAGGAACGCGCGACCTGCCGATCGAATCGCTTGACGCGCCCGACGACCGAGTGCGCGCCTGCTATGACAGTTTCGCGCGGCGGTACGACGGAATGCTTGATCGCGGCCCATTCATCTGGTCGCGCGTGAAGCAGTTCCGCGAGACAACGAATACCGGCTTCGGCGTCGCGCCCGCTGGCGTCGGTACGGCGCTCGAAGGCCATGTCTACTTCCATCAATCGCGACGCGACGACGGACGGCACGACGTCGTCATCTCAGACATTGCGCACTCAACGCCGCGCGCCGCGATGCGACTGCTCGGACTCCTCCGTGACTTCGCATCCATGGGGCTAACACTCACCCTCACTGGCGGACCGTGCCATCCGCTCATGTCGCTCCTGAATCAGCAGTGGGTCGAGATGCGCCTGCGCGATTGGTGGATGTTGCGCATCGTCGATCTTGAGCAAGCGATCGCACGTCGCGGTTACTCGCGTTCCGTGAGCGTCGCCGTTCCACTCGAACTTGAGGACGAACTCCTTCCCGCGAACGCAGGTCGATGGATGCTTCGAGTACAGAATGGTCGCGGCGACGTGACGCGCGACGCGTTGTCCACCCCCTGCGTGCGCGCAAGCGCGCGGGGAATTGCCGCGATGTACTCTGGCTTCATGAGTCCGGGACAATGCGAATTGCTTGGCCTCTGCGACGGCCCGGACGCGCTCCTCGCTGCACTCGGAGCCGCGTTCGCGGGAACGGCACCGTGGATGTCGGACCATTTCTGATGGGTTCTCGGTTTGGTCTTCTGTTTGGTTTTCTGTTGGGCTTTGCCGTGCAGCCGAGTGCGGTTTCCCGCTACCTTGGGATGAATGAAAGGTGCCGCCGCGCTTCTCTCGTTCGCTGCTGGTTCCTGCGTCGCTCTCGCTGCGGCGTGGCCAGCTGACCACGCCGAGCCGCGGCCGCCGATCCGCGTCGCGGACGCCGCGGCTCAAACCGTCAGCTACGACCGCGACGTTCGCCCGCTGCTCTCCGACCGCTGCTTTGTCTGCCACGGCAGCGACGGTGGAAAGCGAGAGGCTGACCTGCGCCTCGACCTCGCGTCGAACGCCACCGCTGAGCGCATCGACAAGACCACTGGCGCTGTGCGGCACCCGATCGTGCCCGGGAATCTGGAAGCGAGCGAACTCTGGCGCCGACTAACAACCGACGACCCGGACGACGCGATGCCGCCGCGTAAGAGCACGAAGCGACCGCTGTCGGACGACGAGAAAGCGCTGATTCGCCGGTGGATCGAAGAAGGCGCGCACTACGAATCGCATTGGTCGTTCGCGCCACCGTCGCGGCCAGCGGTGCCACAGGTGCGCGACACGTCATGGCCGAGAGGCACGATCGACGCCTTCATCCTCGCGAAACTTGAGCGCACCAACGTCACGCCGAATCCCGAGACCGACCGCGCGACCCTTCTTCGCCGCGTGTTTCTCGATCTCACCGGCCTGCCACCAACGCCCGAGGAGCTCGACGCATTTCTCGCCGACGTACGGCCCGACGCGTACGAACGCTGGGTCGATCGGCTGCTCGGCGACGAGCCGTATCGCACGCGCTACGCCGAGCGCATGGCTTCCCCATGGCTCGATCAAGCTCGCTATGGCGACACCTGCGGCATCCACCACGACGAAAGCCGTTCGATCTGGCCCTGGCGCGACTGGGTACTCAAGGCCTACCGCGAGAACATGCGGTTCGATCAATTCGTCACTGAGCAGTTAGCAGGCGATCTCTTGCCTAACGCCACGATCGATCAGCGCGTCGCGACTGGATTTCTCCGCAACAACGTGACATCGGACGAAGGCGGCGCGATCGACGAGGAGTACCGATTCGAGTACGAAGTTGATCGCGTGGCGACTGCGGGTGCGGTGTTCATGGGCCTCACCATGCAGTGCGCCCGGTGTCACGACCACAAGTTCGATCCAGTCACGATGGAGGATTTCTACGGGCTTGTCGCATTCTTTAATTCGAACGATGAGCCCGGTCTCTATCCGTTCACGAAAGAGCCCGACGTTGCGTTCCCGCCCGCGCTGATTATTCCCACGCCGGATAAGGAAGCAGAAATCCAGCGGCTCGATGCCGACTTGGCGCGCGCGAAAACTGAGCGCGATGGCTTGAAGGACAGTCCGGAACAACGCGCCGCGTTCGAGACCTTCGTCCGGTCGCTCGGCTCGGACGGCGGTGTGCGTTGGGTCGATGCGATGATCGCGTCAGCCACCTCGGCAGGTGGCGCGACGATGACGCCTCAATCCGATGGTTCCGTGCTCGCGAGCGGCGCGAACCCGGGAACCGATGATCATGTTTTCACGCTGCGAACCGATGCGAAGGACCTCCGCGCGATCTTCCTCGATGCGCTCGTCGATCCTTCGATGCCCGGTCGCGAAGGTGTGTTAGGCAACGCCCCGCGCGTTGGGCGCTCCGACAACGGCAACGTAGTGCTCACTGGCATCGAAGCCGAAGCGGTGTCGATCAAAGATCCCGCGCAGCGCCAGCCGATTCACCTCACGTGGGCCTGGGCAGACGTGGAGCAGTTCGACGGCGACTACCGCGTGGTCAATGCGATCGACAGGAACCAACCTCCGTCGTCGGTGGGGTGGGCGGTCAATGGGCAGTTCGTCGGCGGCCCGCGCATGGCGATGTTCTTAGCGAACGAGCCCTTCGGATTTGACGGCGGGACTGAAGTCAAGATCACGCTGCAATACCGCTCGCAATACGCAGCGCATGCATTCGGGCGCGTTCGCCTGAGCCTCGCCCAGGTCGGTGATGCTGGGCTCACACGATTGCCCGCGATGACGGGCAGTTGGTATCGCTGTGGTCCCTTCCCCGCGAAGGAGGGCGTCACTGCATTTGACGTGGTGAACGACCCTGAAGCGGCGACATCGATCGACCTCACCAAAGAGTTCGCCCTCGCGAACCGCTGGCGGCTTGATGTCAACCTCAAGGAAGCGACCGCGTTCGCACTGGCGCCGACGGTTGGTGCTGAGTACGTGGCGCGAACGGTCTACGCGCCGTCGCCTCGACGGATTGAATTGTCACTCGGCTCTGACGACGGACTGCGCGTGTTTGCAAACGGCAAGGAAGTGCACACTCATCGCGTCGAGCGCAGTCTCAGCGCCGACACAGACCAAGTTGCCTTCGATGTTCCCGCGGGCCGAACCACGCTTGTTTTCAAGATCGTGAACACGGGTGGACCTGCGGCGTTTTTCCACCGGGCAAAACCGAGTGCTGGCGCGCTTGATACGGGACTGATCGTCGCACTGCTTCCTGCGTCGGCCCGCACCCCGGAGCGCGAAGCACGTGCCCGCGATCGCTGGCTGCTCACCACGTCACCTGCGTATCTCGCGTTAGGGGAGCGCATTGGCAAGAACGAAGCCGACCTCGCGCTTGTCAAGGCATCGCTCCCACGCACGATGATCTGGAAGGAAATCGAAGTCCCGCGCGACACGTTCGTGCGTACGCGCGGCCAGTACGATCTAACCGACAAGAATCGCCGCGTCGATCGTGCGGTGCCCGCATTCCTCGGGGCGCTCCCAGACGGCGCGCCGCGCAATCGACTCGGGCTCGCCCAGTGGCTGACAAGTCCAACGAACCCGCTCCTTGCTCGCGTCACGGCCAACCGCATTTGGGAGCTCTTCTTTGGTCGAGGCCTTGTTCGTACGACCGAAGACTTCGGCATGCAAGGCGAGTGGCCGACGCATCCAGAGTTACTCGATTGGCTCGCAGTTGATTTCCGCGAGAACCGTTGGGACGTGCAGCGATTGATCAAGACAATCGTGACCAGCGCGACCTATCGGCAATCGGCGCGGCTGCGACCCGATGTCGTGGCCCACGATCCCGACGGTCGCCTGATTGCATCGTTTCCGCGGCAACGGCTTCCGGCTGAAGCCTTGCGCGATCAGGCGTTGTATGTCGGAGGCCTGCTCACCGAGCGATTGGGCGGGCCGAGCGTGAAGCCGTATCAACCGCCGGGCTTGTGGGAAGAGATTGCCATGCCCGATTCGAACACACGCGTGTACGAGCGCAGCATGGGTGACAACCTATGGCGACGCAGCGTTTATACGTATTGGAAACGCGCCGCGCCACCGCCCTCGATGCTCACGTTTGACGCGCCGACCCGCGAGTTCTGCACGGTGCGCCGCATCGCGACGAACACACCGCTGCAAGCACTGGTGCTGTGGAACGACGAACAGTTCGTCGAAGCGGCGCGAGCACTCGCATCGCGCACGCTGCATGTCCCTGGTGACGACCGCGCCCGCGTAGCGTTCTTGATGCGCAGCGCGAGCGCTCACGAACCGACCGCTGAGCAAGCCGATGTGCTACTCGACGCGCTCCGAGCATACAGGTCACGATTCGCCGCTGCGCCCGAGGACGCCGTGAAGTTGCTCGCCATCGGCGCGTCGAAACCTCCCGATGGCATGGAGCCATCCGAGCTCGCGGCGTGGACGATGATCGCCAACGCCGTCCTCAGCGCCGACGCGACGCTCATCAAGGACTAGTACGATCAAGGATGACTCGCATGGATCCGCTTGAAGAACATCTTTTGAACATCACGCGGCGCCGCTTCTTTGGCGTGACGGGACGCACACTCGCCGCAGGGTTGGGTACGACGGCGTTAGCGTCAATCCTTGGCAGCGCGGCGAGTGCAGAGACGCAAGACGCCGCGGCGCAAAAGCTCATGCTTCCGGTACAGCATCTGGCACCGAAAGCCAAACGCGTCATCTACATGCATATGGAAGGCGCCCCGAGCCAGCTCGACCTCTACGACTACAAGCCTGAGCTCCGTGCTCGCTTCAACGAAGACCTTCCCGATTCGATCCGACAAGGCCAGCGCCTCACGGGCATGACGAGCGGACAGGCGCGATTTCCCGTTGCGCCCTCGATGTTCCGCTTCTCGCGCTACGCGAACAACGAGGATGGCGTGTGGCTGAGTGAACTCCTGCCGCACACCGCATCGGTCGCGAAGGACTTGTGCTTCATTCGATCGATGCGGACCGAAGCGATCAACCACGAGCCCGGCATCACATTCTTCCAAACCGGTCAACAGCAGCCCGGTCGCCCGAGCTTTGGATCGTGGGTGAGCTACGGGCTTGGCTCGTCGAACGCGAACTTGCCGTCGTTCGTCGTGATGATCTCGCAAGGCTTCGGCAACATGCAGGCGCTCTCCGCGCGATTCTGGGGCAGCGGATTCCTGCCCAGCGAACACCAAGGCTGCAAGCTGCGGGCCGGGTCCGACGCGGTGCTCTTTCTCCGCGATCCCGAAGGCGTGTCGCGCGACGACCGACGACGCATGCTTGATGTCGTCTCCAAGCTGAACGAAGACGAATTCGATGCGAGCCTCGACCCCGAAGTGCGGGCCCGCATCGCACAGGCGGAGATGGCGTATCGAATGCAGATGTCGGTTCCCGACCTCACCGACTTTTCCGACGAAGACGAGGCAACGCTCGCGATGTACGGACCGGAGGTGAAGAAACCCGGCACCTTCGCCGCGAATTGCTTGCTCGCGCGCCGACTCGCAGAGCGTGGTGTTCGGTTCATCCAGCTCTACATGCGCGGTTGGGACGCACATAACAATCTCCCGAAAGAGATCCGCGATCAGTGTCGCGCAGTCGACCAACCGCAAGCGGCGCTCATCAAGGATCTGAAACGCCGCGGACTACTCGACGAGACGTTAGTCCTCTGGGCCGGTGAGTTCGGCCGCACCGTGTACAGCCAAGGCACACTGACTAAAGACAACTACGGCCGCGATCACCACCCGCGTTGTTTTAGTCTCTGGGTAGCAGGCGGCGGCATCAAGCCCGGCATCAGTTACGGAAAGACCGATGACTTCAGCTACAACGTTGTCGAGAACCCCGTCGAAGTGCATGACCTCCACGCGACGCTGATGCATCTCCTCGGCATCGACCACGAGCGACTCACGTTCCGACACCAAGGCCGCGACTTCCGACTGACGGACGTGAGCGGAAAACTGGTTACTCCCATTCTCGCGTGAGGATCTTCGCACGATGACGATCCTCGACGCGCTCGCAGTCTTCGGACGCCTCCATCCGTTGCTGCTGCATCTGCCCATCGGACTGGTTGCAGGAGTTGCGCTGCTCGAAGCCGTTGCGCTCGTGCGCCCGCGACTCGCGCTGCGCCCGGCAGTCAGCATTCTGCTCTGGTGCGCAGCGCTCGTCGCAGCGATCTCGGCCGGAACCGGCTGGATTCTTGCAGGTGAAGCGAGCTACGGCGGCGACACGCTTGAATTGCATCGCTGGCTCGGCCTCTCGCTCGCGGGCGTTGTGTTCGTCACCGCGATCGTGCAGAGTCGCGCCAAGCCCCCGGCCTTCTATCGTGTCGGACTCGTTCTCGCGCTCGCACTCTTGATTCCCGCCGGGCACTTTGGCGGCGAGCTCACGCGCGGACCAGGATTCGTCTTGGAACCGCTTGCCTCGAAGCGCCCGCGCACGCCCACGGCGATGGTGGCGATGGATATTCAACGCACCGTTTTCGAGGCGACGATACGACCGACGCTCGACGCGACCTGCGTCGCATGCCACAACGAACAGAAGCGGAAAGCTGGCCTCTCGCTCGTTGACGGCGAGTCGATCATGGCGGGTAGCGAGAACGGCGAGGTGGTAGTTGCGGGCGATGTCGCGAACAGCGAGCTGGTTCGGCGGCTGCGGTTACCACTCGACGACGACGACCACATGCCTCCGGAGGGTAAGCGACAACCCAGCGAAGCAGAGATTGCGGCGATCGAGACGTGGATCATGGACGGCGCGTCGTTCAGTGCGACGACGAGTACGAGTACGGTGGATGTCGCGGCGCTCGTGCCCCAACTTAGAAAAGCGACGACGCGCACACCCGCGCAGCCTTCCTCGGAACCTGCCGCTCGCCCCGACGATCTTCTCGCGCTGCAAGCTGCATTTGTGCATGTCGAACTCGTGGCACCGGGATCGAGCTATCTTCTCGTCGACTTTGCCGGACCCGCGAATTCGCAGCTCGCCGACGACGCCTTCGTTGCCCGCCTCTTGCAGCCCTTGGTTCTCGTAGTCCAAGACCTCTCGCTCGCTGGCAGCGGCGTGACTGACGCGACACTCGAAGTGGTCGCGACGATGACCAACTTGCGACGCCTCGACCTGCGGGCGACCGCGGTGACCGATGCGGGCCTAGGCAAACTCGGTGGTCTCGCGAAGCTTGAAGAGCTCAACCTCGTCCGCACTGCGACGAGCGATGCGTCGGTTGACACTTTGCTGGCGTTTCCAGCGCTCTGTCGGGCGTTCTTGTGGTCGACAGCCGTGACAACACAGGGTCTTGAGCGCCTGCGCACAGCTCGACCTGCTCTCCTTGTCGACGCTGGCGACACTGCGGACAGCGCGGCGCTGGATATCGAACCCCCAGTCGAGCTCGTTCAAGCC
>Ga0163146_10002866_pt1 | contig 22592 bp, 22 predicted proteins | sample OliLakLV19MP7G1_FD_148648 | JGI IMG/M metagenome (GOLD analysis project Ga0163146, IMG submission 148648) | Freshwater microbial mat bacterial communities from Lake Vanda, McMurdo Dry Valleys, Antarctica - Oligotrophic Lake LV.19.MP7.G1 | ecosystem: Environmental > Aquatic > Freshwater > Lake >...
GCGCAGCATGCTCAACAAGGCGACAATGAAGGCCGATCCCGTGACCTGGTAGGCGAACAGGCCGAAGGCCAGCATTTCGAGCCAGCGCACCAGGTTTGCGATGAATCCGATCAGCCACAGGCGCCGGAAGTCCGGCAGGGCATGAAGGGCAGGTTTCACCACACGAGGACCTGCCGACCGCGTGACCAGAACGCCGGGCCGGCGCGGCCAAGGCGTCGCGGAGAAGTCAAGAGCGAGCGCGTGAAGATAGGGCAATCCTGTAGGCCACGATGGCGCAACCCGGCAATATACGCCGCCAGACGATGCCCGCTCCCGAGGCAAGCGCGTGGCGCCAAGGGTAGCGCTGCAAAAGCGCGGCGCTGCGGCCCAGGATGGGGCCCGACCCGCCGCCCTGGCAAGGCCCAAAGCTCAGGCGTGGCGCCTGCTCAATCCGAGATAGGTCTCGATCACCCGCGGGTTTTGCGCCAGTGCGTGTGCCGGCCCTTCGACTGCGATCTCGCCGTTCTCGAGTACGTAGCCGTAGTCGGCCACCTGCAGGGCCGCGCGCGCATTCTGCTCGACCAGGAGAATCGAGACACCGGTCCGGCGGAGGTCGGCAATGATGTGGAAGATTTCGCGCACGATCAATGGCGCCAGCCCGAGGCTGGGTTCGTCCAACATCAACAAGCGCGGCTTGGCCATCAAGGCGCGGCCCAGCGCCAGCATCTGGCGCTCACCGCCAGACAGGGTTTCGGCACGTTGCGCGCGACGCTCCAGAAGCCGCGGGAAGCGTGCGTACACCGCCTCCAGATCGGCATCGACATCGCGTTCGCCACGACGAATCCGCGTAAAGGCGCCCAGGCGCAGGTTGTCGTGCACCGGCATGTCGCCGAACAGTTCGCGTTTCTCCGGCACCAGGCTCATGCCTGCGCTGACCCGCGCTTCCACATCGGTGTTGTCGAGATTGCTGCCGTTGTAGCGCATGATGCCGGTAGCCGGCAGGAGGCCCATGATCGCGCCCAGGAGAGTGGTCTTGCCGGCACCATTCGGGCCGATCACCGTCACGATGCTGCCGGCCTCGACCTTGAGAGTGGCGCGATGCAGGCCCGCAACCTTGCCGTACAGCACGCGCAAGTCGCCGACTTCCAGGATCGCGCTCATGCGACGCCACCCAGGTAGGCCTGCAGCACTTTCGCGTCAGCCTGGATTTCGGCAGGTATTCCCTGTGCCAGCTTGGCGCCGAAATCCATCACCACCAACCGATCCACCAGCCCCATGACGAAGTCCATGTCGTGCTCGACCAGCAGGATGGTCATGCCTTCGTCACGCAGCTTTCTCAACAGATCGGCCAGCGCGGCTTTCTCGGCATAGCGCAGGCCGGCCGCCGGCTCGTCCAACAGCAACAAAAGCGGATCGGCACACAAGGCGCGCGCAATCTCGACCACGCGTTGCTGGCCCAAAGCAAGACTGCCGGCCGGGCTGGCCAGGTGCGCTCCCAATCCCACCCGCTTGAGCTGCATCGCGGCTTCGGCCAGCAGGCGCGCATCCTCGTCGCGCTCCAGGCGCAGCATTGCCGCCAGCGTACCCTGCTTGCCGCGCAGATGCGCACCGATCGCCGCGTTTTCCAGCACCGTCATGTTGCCGATCAGGTTGACATGCTGAAAGGTGCGGCATATGCCGAGCCGGGCGATATCGCGCGACGGCAAATGCTCGATGCGCTCGCCGCGAAACAGGATCTCGCCGCCGTCACATCTGAGTACGCCGGTCACCAGGTTGAACATGGTGCTTTTTCCCGCTCCATTGGGGCCGATCAGGCCAAGTATCTCGCCGCTCTTCTGTTCAAACGACAGCCGGTCCACCGCCAGCAAGCCGCCAAAGCGCTTCTGTGCCGCGCGCACTTCGAGCAGCGTGGCGCCGGGGGCCGGTGGCGAGCGGCGCGCCAGCGGCGCCGCGTCGCTTGCAATCCGCAATGGCGGCCCCGGCGGCAGGAAACGCGCCAGCACCGGCAACAAACCATTGCGCGCACGATGCAAGAGCACCAGGACCAAGAGGCCGAACACCACGATTTCGTAATTGCCGGTTTGCCCGAACAATTTGGGCAACAGGTCCTGCAGCCATTCCTTGAGCAGCGTGAGAATGGTCGCGCCCAGTACCGCGCCCCACACCTGGGTGGCGCCACCGATCACCGCCATGAACAGGTAATCGATGCCGGCATTCACGCCGAACGCACCGGGGCTTACAAGGCGCAGGAAATGCGCATACAGCCAGCCGGAGATGCCCGCCAGCAGGGCGGCGTAGATGAACAGCAGGTACTTGAGGGCGGCGGTGTTGACCCCGAAGCTCTCGGCCATCACGCCGCGAAAACGCAGCGCGCGAATCGCCCGACCCGAGCGCGAATCGAGCAGGTTGTGCGCGGCGACGAGCGCCGCTGTCGTAACCACCCAGATCAGGTAATACGACTTGGCGCCGGTATCGAGCTTCCAGCCGAAAATCGACAATGCCGGCAGGTTGGCGATGCCGTTGTACTGGCCCAGCAGCTCGAACTTGCCGAACAGGTAATAGGCGGCGATCGCCCAGGCGATGGTGGTGAGCGCGAGGTAGTGGCCCGAGAGCCGCAAGATGATGGCACCCAGAATCATGGCGGCGACCAGGGTGAACAGCAGCGCCACCGGCAGCGTGACCCAGGGTGAAATGCCCCACACCGTTGTCATCACAGCGGTGGTGTAGGCGGCGAGACCGACGAAGGCCTGCTGGCCGAAGGAAATCAGGCCCACGACCCCTGTCAGCACCACCAGGCCCAAGGTGACCAGGGTTGCCAGCCCGATGTAGTTGAGGAGCGTGACGTGGAACTCGGGCACCAGGAGAGGCGCGACGGCCATGAAGGAAAGAAAAGCCGCGAACGCGGGCTTCGGCCTCATTCCTCTTCATCCTCGACCGCATGATGGCTGGTGAGCGAGCGCCACACCAGCACCGGGATGATGATGGTGAAGACGATCACCTCCTTGTAGGCGCTGGCCCAGAACGAGGAAAACGATTCGAGCAAGCCGAGAGACAAGGCCCCCAGCGCCGCCAGCGGATAACTGCCCATGCCGCCCAGAATCGCGCCGACGAAACCCTTCAGACCGATCAGGAAGCCGGTGTCGTAGTAGATGGTGGTGATCGGCGCGATCAGCACACCCGACACCGCGCCGATGAAAGCGGCCAGGGTGAACGACAGGCTGCCCGAGAGGCCGGTGGGAATGCCCACCAGGCGCGCGCCGGTTCGATTGATGGCGGTGGCGCGCAAGGCCTTGCCGTAAATGCTGCGACCGAACAGCAGCCACAACAACACCATGATGACAAGGGTTGCAGCCACCACCAGCATGCTTTGCGCGCTGATGGTCAATACGCCCAGCTTGAGCTGGAAATCGGAAAACGGCGGCGCACGCAACCCCTCGCCGCCAAAAAACACCAGGCCCAGGCCGGTCAGCACATAGTGCGCCGCCATCGAGACGATGAACAGCACCAGCACCGAGGCGCTGGCCAGCGGCTGGTAGGCCACCCGATAGAGAATCGGCCCCAACGGCACCACCAGGCCCAGCACGATCAGCACCTGCCACCCGAGCGCCAGCTTTTGCGGCACAGCCCACCATGTAATGGCCGCCATCAGAAGTGGCAGCACCAGGTACACAAGCACGATGCGCGGCAGGCGGCGCCAGGCGCCTGCGCGCACCGCGATCACGCCGTCGAACAGCGCCGCGACCAGCCCGCCGATCACCAGCACATACACCGTACCGGGCATGCGGCCGGCCTGCAGCAGCGCCAGCGACAGCGCGGCATAGGAAATGAACTCGCCCTGCGGCACGAAAATCACCCGCGTCACCGTGAACACCAGCAGCAATGCCAGCGCCAGCAGGGCATAGATGGCGCCGTTGGTGACGCCATCCTGGCCCAGCCAGAGCGCGATGTCGAAGGTCATGAAATGAGGGACCGGGCCGCACCTACAAAAAACAGGGGACGACTGCGCGCCCCCCGATTTCCCATCAGCCGCACCGTGTCACTTCATCAGGCGCCACTGGCCATCCCGGACCTCGACCAACACGCGCGCGCGCTCGTCCATGCCGTTGTGGTTGGTCGGGCTCATGCTGTAGACGGCGTGGGTGCCGACCACGTTCTTGACATTCTCCAGCGCATCGCGCATCGCCGCGCGAAATTCCGCCGTGCCGGGCCTGGCTTTCTTGAGCGCCTCCCTGGCCGCGGCCTCCACCAGCAGCACCGCGTCGTAGCTGTAGGCGGCAAACGCATTGCGACCAAGATTGAACTTCGCCTCGTAGCGCTTCATGAATTCCGCGCCGAGCGCCTTGGTGGCGTAGCCGGCGGGCAACTCGTCGGCCACCACCACCGGGCCGGTGGGCGCGATCGCGCCTTCAGCGAGCTTGCCGCCGACCTTGATGAACTCCGCATTGACCGTGCCGTGGTTGTGATAGATCGGCCCCTTGTAGCCGCGCTCGCGCAGGGCAATCTGCGGCAACGCGCCGCCGGTACCGGAGCCGCCCACGATCACGCCATCCGGATTGGCCGCGATGATTTTCAACACCTGACCGACCACGCTGGTGTCGTTGCGCGCATAGCGTTCGTTGGTGACGAGCCGGTAGCCACCGGCGGCGGCATGCGATTCGGTGGCCTTGTACACCAGATCGCCCCAGCCGTCGGAAAAGCCGATGTAACCCAGGGTCTTCAGGTTGCGCTTCTTGACGTCCTTGGCCACCGCATCCATCATCAGCTCGGTTGGCTGCGGCACGATGAAGACCCAGTTGAAGTTTTCAGGCGAGAGGGTGGCGGGCGACAGCGTCACCAGCGGGGTCTTGCTCTCGTTGGCCACCTGCGCCAGGGCCATGGTTGCCGGCACGCCGTTGGAGCCCATCAGCACGTCCACCTTGTCTTCGGTGACCAGCTTGCGGCCGTTGCGTGCCGCGTTGGTGGCGTCCGAAGCGTTGTCCAGAACGATGAATTTGACCGGCTCGCCGGCGATGGTTTTGGGCATCAGTTCGAAGGCGTTCTTGTAATGCACGCCGAGCGAGGCCTGGGGGCCGGTGGCGGCAATCGAAATGCCGATGGTGATCTCGGCTAGTGCGGCCGTTGACGCAAACGCGGCCGCCAGGCCGGCGCCGATCCATGACTTGAATTTCATTGTTCTCTCCCCGAGGCTGTACCTGCCTGTTGCAAGACCCCGGCCCGCATGAGCGCCGACCGGAGCGAAACTTTTCACCCGCCGAACACTACACCAAGCGCGATCGGCGCAGCCGCTTGCAAGACGACCGCGTGGCAACGCGTCAGTGGCGCCGCCGTCATTCTCAACCACGCTTGAGCACATAGCCTGCCACGTCACGATCCCAGGTACCCGCGCCGCGGCCGCGCTCGCGCAACTTGAACTTCTGCACTTTACCGCTTTCGGTGCGCGGCAGCTCGGTGACGAAATCCAGGAAGCGCGGGATCGAAAAGTAGGGCATGCGCTGCTCGCAGAATTTCATCAGGTCCAGCGGTTCAAGCAGGCATCCAGGCTTGAGGATGATCGCCGCCATCACCTCATCCTCGGCCAGTTCGGATCGCACCGGAAAAACCGCGGCCATCTCGATGCCCGGATGCGCCAGCAACACCTGCTCGACCTCGTAGGAAGAGATGTTCTCGCCGCGGCGCCGGATCGCATCCTTCAAGCGATCGAGGAAGCGAAAGTTTCCGTCCGCCTCGCACACCACGCGGTCGCCGCTGTGAAACCACAGGTTGCGCCACGCCTCGACGGTTTTCTCGGGCATGCCGAAGTAGCCGGCGGCAAACGCGAACGGCTCATCGGCACGCAGCAGCAACTCGCCGGCCACGCCCGGCGCCACCTCGAAATCGTCGCCATCGACCACCCGTGCCTGGTAGCCCGGCCGGATGCGACCGATGCTGCCAGGCTTTTGATCGGCGATTTTCGAGCCGATGATGAAATTGGTTTCAGTCGAGGCGTAGCCTTCGAGAATCGGAATCCCGCTGCGTTCGTGGAATGCGTTGATCATCGCAGCCGGCACACCCGGCCCCAGCACGATGCGCACGCGATGCGCGCGCTCGGCGCCAGTGGGCGGCCGCGCCAGCAGGATCGGCACCATCGCACCCAGCAGGTACACCACGGTGGCGCCGGACTCGCAGGTCGCCGGCCAGAACGCGCTCGCCGAAAAGCGCTCGTAGAGCACCATTCTGGCGCCGGACAAGAGCGCCTGGGCGAAACTGGAAAGGGCATTGATATGGAACAGCGGCAAGGTGGTCGCCAGCACATCGTCGGCGGTGATTTCCAGCAGCTCGATCGAGTTGGCGCCCCACCAGTAGTACTGCGTATGCGGGCACATCACACCCTTGGAAGGCCCGGTGGTGCCGGAGGTGTAAAGGATCGCCAGCGTATCGCCGGGCTTTACTGAGGCGGCCGATACCGGCGTGCCAAGTGCTGGCAGCGGCACGCCGTAGAGCGCGGCCGTCGCGCAGTGCGGGATGGCGCCGACGATCCAGGTGTGGGCAAGCGCCAGACGCGTGGTGTCAACCTGCTGAAGGCGCGGCAGCATTTCAGCCTCGATCACCAGCACCCGGGCGCCGCTGTTTTCCAGGAAATAGGCGATCTGCGGGCCCATCGCAGCGGTATTGATCGGCACCGCGATGGCGCCGATCCAGCCGCAGGCGAGCACCAGTTCCAACAGCTCGAAGCGATTGCTCAAAAGTAGCGCAACCCGATCGCCGGCGCCAACGCCGGCTGCAAGCAGGCTGCCGGCGCGGGACGCCGCCGCATGAGCCGCGTCCTCGAAGGTCCAGGTTTTCGAACCGATGGTCAAGAGCGGGCGATCACCATGGCGCGCGGCCTGCACGGTCAACATCTGCGGCAGGGTTCGCTGCGGGCGGGGCAAGGTCACGTGGAGGATCTCAAACAGTAAGTAGCCGGTGCGCCAGCCGCGGCGCGTGCAGCGGTGGTTCAAGCCGGATTTTAAGGAGGTGCAAGCTTATAGCATTGCCCGCCTCAAAAGAGTAGCCGGAGTGCTCGATGCCGGCATCGAAACGCCCTTCCGCGCGCATTGCCACGACGCCTCATGACGTTTGGCTGGCTGCAGCGGAAGCGCGGGCTTGGCAGGTTGCTTGGCGTGGCGTTTTACGCCTGTCATGCGACGAGCGAAGGCAAGCGGAAAAACGGTTGCCGCCTTGCCGTCATGCAAAAGACGCGCCGCGCCAACGCCGCCGTGGCGGTGGCGGCGGCTTCCAGTCCAGTTCGGCCAGGACTTCACCGGCTTTTACTTCCTGGCCGTCGCGCACGAGGATGCGTTTGACGACCGCAGTTTCGGCGGGCCAAAAGCTCGGTGACGCTCGCGCATTCGTCGCGCTTGAACTTCAGTCAATTCCTCGCAGGTTTGCGACGCAGCGCATCAAGCTCAGGCAAACGCGCGGCGCGCATCTTCGCGCAGCACCTTCTTGTCGGTCTTGTTGACCGCGGTCTTGGGCAATGCATCCACCACCGTGATGGTGACCGGCACCTTGTACTTCGCCAGATTCTGCGCGCAATGCGCCAGCAACTCTTCAACCGTCGTGCCCGCTTCGGCCCGTAACACCACGAACGAGCGCAGCACCTCGCCGCGATAGGCGTCCGGCGTGCCCACGCTGGCGGCATCGACCACCGCCGGATGCATGAAAAGCACATCATCGACCTCGCGCGGATAAACGTTGTAGCCGCCGACGATCACCATGTCTTTCTTGCGATCGCGAATGGTGAGATAACCGTCGGCGTCGATCTCGCCGATGTCGCCGGTGTAGAGCCAGCCGTCGCGCAGGGCTTCGGCAGTCTCGACGGGCAGATTGCGATAGTCGCGCATGATCTGCGGACCGCGTGCGCGAATCTCGCCGCGTTCGCCAACGCCAAGCACCTGGGTTCCGCTCTCGGTATCGACGATCTGCACCTCGGTTTGTGCCAGCGCAATGCCGACCGACCCGGGCTTGCGCAAACCGGAAACAGGGTTGTAGGTGAGCACCGGCCCGGCCTCGGTCTGGCCGTAACCTTCGTAGATCGGGCAGCCAACCGCGGCTTCCCAGCGACGCAGGGTTTCCAGCGACAGCGGCGCCGAACCGGAATAGCAGGTGTGGAGGTGCGAAAAATCTGTGTTGCCGAAATCCGCATGCGCCATCAGGCCGTTGAAGATGGTCGGGCTGCCCGGCAGGATGGTGATGCCTTCGTTTGCGATTGCCTGCAGGGTGTCGCGCGGATGGTAGCGCGGCAGAATCACCAGGGCACCGCCGCAATACGCTGCCAGATGCAGGCCCATTGAAAGCGCATAGGTGTGGAACAGCGGCATCACGCAGAGAATGCGCTCGCCTTCGCGTGCGGTCGGCAACAGCCCCTCGCGCTGGCTCACGTTGGTGGATACCGCCCCATGCGACAGGTTGACGCCCTTCGAGCGGCCGGTGGTGCCGCCGGTGTATTGCACGAAGGCCAGGTCGTCAGGGCCCGGCAAGGGCTGCGGCAGCGGCGCCGCTGCACGCATCCAGCGCGCGAGCTGCGCACCGCCCACATCAATGGCCACGGTGTGCGCAATGTGCAGGCGCTGCACGATCGGCGCCAGCAGCGCCTGCCTTGCGGCATCGTGAATCAGCATGGCCGGTTCGGCATCGGCCAGAATCGCTTCCAGCTCGCGCCCGGTGTACAGCGGGTTGAGCGGCACCACTTGCGCGCCGAGCGCGTGGGCGGCGTAGGTGGCGATACACATCTCGACGCTGTTGGGCAGCACAATGGCGATGCGTTCGCAGCGGAAGGTGCGGCCGCCATGCAGGCCCGCGAGTTCGCGCGCAAGGCCGCCTACAGCATCAAGCAGCTCCCGATAGTCGAGACCAATGTCACCCATGACCAACGCCCGACGCGCCGGATGCAGGGCCGCGGTCGCCGCAAGCATGTGAACAACGGTGGGAAAAACGATGGGCAGCATGGCCGCGTATCCGCCTGCAGTTAAGCGCCCGGGCTGCCTCGATCGGAAAAACTTCTGCCCGCCGTAGCAGCTCCGCGGCAAGTTTTCAGCGAGCGCGATCGCCGCAGGGCTGCATCAACTACGGTAGCCGGTACCGGCCTGGCGCTCGAGCTGGCGCAGCAGGGCCGGCCATTCACTGCCGACCGCGTTGAAGCCGTCTTTCGCGTACATCGAGAGGCCGAGATTGATCGAGCGCTGCTGGGTTTCCTTCGACAGCGGCGCCAGTTCCCCGCCGCCGGACAAGGCATCGATCTGCTGGCGACAGGCGGTCTCGATGCGGTACATCCAGACAAAGGCCTCGCCGACGGTTTCGCCCACCGTGAGCAGCCCGTGGTTGCGCAGCACCAGGATGTTGCGATCGCCCAGGTCGGCGACGATGCGCGGCTGTTCGCTCGCATGCAGCGCCGGCCCCTCGAAGTCGTGGTAGTTGAGCCAGCCCGTCACGGTCAGCGCCTTCTGGCTGGCCGGCAGCAGACCCTGCTTCTGCATCGCCACGGCGGTGCCGAAACGGCTGTGGGTGTGAATCACGCAGGTCGCCCTGGGCACCGCCATGTGGATGGCGCCGTGGATGATGAAGCCGGCCGGATTGACCGCCTGGCCATTGCCGCCGACCACCTTGCCGGCCTGATCGACCTTGATCAGCGACGAGGCGGTGATCTCGTCGAACAGCATGCCGAACGGGTTTAACAGGAAATGGTGATCGGGGCCCGGCACGCGCGCCGAGAAATGAGTGTTGTTGAGATCTGTCCAGCCGTAGACCGCGGCCAACTGATAGGCCGCCGCCAGGTCGGTGCGCAGTTGCCATTCCTCCGCACTGATGCCGGCCGGCGCTTTTTCCGAACGTCCGATGGATGAAACGACTGAGGCCATGCTGTCTCCTTCCGAAGTGGTTTGTCGAAGGCCTGCGAGCGGATTGCACTGCGCGTTGCCACCTTCGCTGGCAGCTCGCGGCGATCGCAGCGAACCAAAACATGCCGCACCAGCGTCTGCGCATTCGAGTGTAGCATCCGCGATTCGTATCCGAACGGAGTCTCTCGATGAAACGTTTGCCTGCTGCCCTGATTCTGCTTGCGGTTCTGCATGCGCTGTTCGCAACAGCGGTCAACGCGCAAGCCTATCCGGCACGCCCGGTCAAGCTGATGGTGCCCTTTCCGCCGGGCCAGGCGACCGACATCGTCGCGCGCATGGTCGCCGAGCGCCTGACCACGGTCTGGGGCCAGGCGGTGGTTGTCGAGAATCGCGCCGGCGGCGGCGGCGTACCGGGCATGCTGGCCGGCCGCGATGCGCCGGCCGACGGCTACACCATCACACTGGGTACCAGCGGCACCATCGGTGTCAACCCGGGCATTTACGCCAAGCTGGCATACGACCCGGTGAAGGAATTCGCCATGGTCGGCGGCATGTTCACCGTGCCCCTGATGCTGGTGGCACATCCGACCCTGCCCTACAACAACCTCAAGGAACTGGTGGATGCGGCGAAAAAGGCACCGGGCACGATCAACTGGGCCTACCCCGGCACCGGCACATCGCAGCACCTGACCGGTGAATTGTTCAAGTCACTGGCCGCCATTGACCTGACCGGCATTCCATACAAGGGAAGCGGCCCGGCAATGACCGACCTGCTGGGCGCCCAGGTGAAGCTGATGATGGACAGCCTGGCGTCGGCGCTGCCGCACATCAAGGCCGGCAAGATCAAGGCCATTGCCATGACCACCACACAGCGCGTACCGCAACTGCCGGATGTGCCGACCATCGCCGAACTCGGCTATCCCGGATTCGAGGGCATAGGCTGGGGCGGCCTGGTGGTGCCGATCGCAACCCCGAAGGACATCGTTGAAAAAATCTCCGGCGATGTCAGAAGGATCCTGCTTGATCCGGCAATGCAGGCGCGCATCACCGAGCGCGGCGCCATTGCCGATCCGCGTACATCGGCGGAATTCACGGCCTTCGCCAGGGCCGAGGTGGTGAAATGGGCTGCCATCGCAAAGCAGTCGAAGATACAAGTCGAATGAACGGGCAGACTTGCTCGAAATCGGCATGAGCAAGGCCCCGGCGCCAGCCGCCGCGCGCGGCGCGCTCGACGGCGTGCGCGTACTCGACATGACCGGCGTCGGCATGGGGCCCTGGGCCACGCAGATGCTGGCCGACATGGGTGCCGACGTGATCAAGGTCGAGTCGCCCGGCGGCGGCGACATCTTTCGCCATGTGCACCCGCAACGTCACGCCGGCATGAGCCATGCGTATCTGAACCTCAACCGCAACAAGCGCAGCATCGTGCTCGACGCCAAGCTCGAATCCGGGCGCGCCGCGCTGCTCGCCCTGATCGATCGCGCCGACGTGTTTGTCTCCAACGTACGGCCACAGGCCCTTGCACGTCTCGGCCTTGACTACCCGCAGTTGAGCCAACGCAACCCGCGCCTGATCTATTGCGGCTGCTACGGCTATTCCGAGGCCGGCCCCTATGCCGGGCGCCCTGCGGTGGACGACACCATCCAGGCTGCCTCGAGCCTGGCCTGGTTCCAGGGCGGCGATGCGGGGCCGCCGCGCTACGCCAAGAGCATCATCGCCGACAAGGTTGCCGCACTGTGGGTGGCGCAATCGATCGCCATGGCGCTCTACGCGCGCGAGCGTTGCGGAGTCGGCCAGGCGATCGAGGTGCCGATGTTCGAAAGCCTGGTCGCTTTCATGATGATCGAGCATCTGGCCGGCCGCACCTTCGTGCCGCCGGCCGGACCGGCCGGCTACAACCGCATCACCACCGACAGCCGCAAGCCTTTCCGCACGCGCGACGGCTATCTGGCGGTGGTGCCCTATACCGATCCGCAGTGGCAGCGCTTTTTCACCTTGGCCGAGCGACCCGATCTCGGCGCCGACCCGCGCTTTGCCAAACTCAACGAGCGCAGCCAGAACATCGGTCTGCTATATGCATTGCTTGAACCGATCGTGGCGGCGCGCACCACCGCGCAATGGATCGCCCTGCTCGAATCAGCCGACCTGCCGTTCGCACCGGTCAATTCCGTCGATGACCTGCTGGTGGACCCGCATCTGCAGGCGGTCGGCTTCTGGCATTCGATGCAACACCCTACCGAAGGCCAGCTCACCCTGCCGGGAATCCCGGTGCATTTCTCGGCCACGCCCGGCAGCATTCGCCGTCCGCCGCCAACCTATGGACAGCACACCGCGGAAGTGCTGGCGGAACTCGGCATTTCCCTGCCTGCAAAGGAATGAACATGGCGACAGCCGCTTGCACCCGCGGCGCGCACGCCTCGGCGAAGCACGTTGAACGCCTGCATGGCCGGCCCGCCCCCGATACTTCGATGATGGAAGTGATCACGCTTGCCGGCCAACGTCGCCGCGTACGCGAAGCGCCATGCGGTCATCCGCGCCCTCGCCGCGGCCAGCGCCAATCTGGGCGCCTTCGACAATGACCGCTATGATGCGGTGACCATCACCGGCATTCTTGGCGACGAAGAAACCCTGCGCGTGCTGCTCGCCGCCGGCGCCAGCGCCCGACTCGTCACCAGCATCCACTACGGCACCGCACTGATCGCCTCGTCGCATCACGGACACCCGGGGGTGGTGCGCCAACTCATCGCCGCCGGTGCACCACTCGACCATGTGAACATCCTGCACTGGAACGCCTTGATCGAAGCCGTGGTGCTGGGTGACGGCGGCGCGCGGCATCAGGCTGTGTTGCGCGCGCTGTTGGACGCCGGCGCCGATACGCGCCTGACTGATCGTGGCGGGAATACCCCGCTTGACTTGGCGAAGACGCGCGGCTTTGGTGAAATGGTGAAAATGCTGGAAAGTGCCGGCGCCTGCTGATGCGAGTTCGCTTTGCACGCAGCGAGCATGCGCTCGCCGAGGCGCCCGATGGCTTGCGGACGTTGAGGGCAGCCATGACCGCGCCTCCTGCATAATGACGGCCGGACCATTGACCATTTCGCGGAGAGCTCTTGTGGGCAGCGCCGAATTCGAAACCGACTTCTGGAAAGACGAGCAGTTGCGCCGCGTATGGGACGACATCATTCCCGGCCAGCCGCGCAAGACCCTGCCCTATACCTTGACGCTTGACGCAATCCAGAAGTACTGCCGCGCCGTAGGTGACCTGCATCCGCTGTATTTCGACGCAGCCTATGCCGAGGCCAGCCCCTACAAGGGCCTGATCGCGCCACCGGCGATCCACATCCTCCTGATGTTCGCCTGCACCCCGGCGGACGACTGGATGCGCAGCCCCGGCACCATCAATGCCGGGCAATCATGGAGCTACAACATGCCGGCACGGCCGGGCGACGTGATTCGCCTTGAGGCACGTGCGCTCGACAAGTTCATCCGCAAAGACCGCCTGTTCGTGATTCACGACAACGTGTTCTTCAACCAGAACGACGAAGTGATCTGCAGCGGTCGCGGTCAGACCATACGTCCGGCCTAACAGCGCAGGAAAGCCCGAACCCATGAGCAGCGCATACGACAACATCGAACCAGGCTTGCGAATCGAGGGCACGCCCTTCGCGCCGACGCGCGAGTCGATTCGCGAATTCTGCGAAGCCTCGCTCGATTTCAATCCGCTGCACCTGGACGACGAATACATGAAGGGCAGCTTCGGCAAGACCCGGTTCGGCGGCATCATCATGCACGGCATGAACAATTTCGGCGTGATCAACAAGATGCTGACCGACTGGCTGTATCCGCAAGGCGGCATTCACCGGCGCCTGGAAACGCGCTGGAAAGCACCGGTCAGGCCGGGTGACACGATCACGCCAACTGCGGTGGTGACCGCGCGCAAGGTCACCAAACGCAGCCGCTTCGCCACGCTCGACGTGGCGGTGCGCAACCAGCGCGGTGAGCTGGTTGCATCGGGCGAAGCGATGGTCGAATTCCCCTTGAGCGCCTGAAGACGCGCCGGAGATACGCATGAATCCTGCCTTTCTCTTCCTGCCACAACGCATGCAACGGACCCTGGCCCTGGCCGCGCTGGTGTGCTGCGCGTGCGTCGGCGCCGACGCCGCGCTCGCCCAGGCCTTCCCGGCGCGCACCGTGCGCGTCATCGTGCCCTTCCCGCCCGGCGGCACCACCGACATCCTGGCGCGCCAGCTCGCCGCCGAGCTGGGCCCGAAATGGGGCGTGACTGTAGTGGTCGACAACAAGGCTGGGGCCAGCGGCATGATCGGCTCGGAGCAACTGGTGGCGTCCGCCGCGGATGGACACACCCTGATGCTGACCGCCACCCACCATGTGATCAATCCCGGGCTCTACAAGAAGCTCAAGTACGACACGCGCAGCGATTTCACGCCGATCTCCCTGATCGCATCAGTCCCCAACGTGCTGCTGGTCAACCCGTCGCTGCCGGTCAAATCGGTGCAGGAGCTGATCAGGTACGCGAAGGACAAGCCGGGCTCGCTCAGCTTCGGCTCGTCCGGAACCGGCGGCGCCAATCACCTGTCGGGCGAACTGTTCAAGTCACTCACCGGCATCGAGGCGCAGCACATTCCCTACAAGGGTGCCGCGCCGGCCTTGAACGACCTCCTGGGCGGGCAGATCCCGATGATGTTCGACTCGCTGCCCGGTGTGATTGCGCAGATTCGCGCCGGCAAGTTGCGCGCGCTCGGCGTCACCACCATGAAGCGCGCCGCCGCCGCGCCGGAGATTCCCACCATCGACGAATCCGGCGTCAAGGGCTTCGAGGCCACCGCCTGGTTCGGCCTGTATGCACCGGGCAACCTGCCGCCGGAGCTGGCGCGCCGCCTCAATGCCGACGTGGTCGATACCCTCAAGTCGCAAAAAATCCGCAGCCTGTTCGCCGACCAGGGCGCCGACCCGGGCGCGCTCTCGCAAACCGACTTCACGCGCTTTGTAGGCGACGAGATCGTCAAATGGGGCAAGGTCATCAGCGCAGCCAACGTCAAGGCGGAATGAGCGGACCAAGTCGATGCAGATAGTCGTAGCCGGTGCCGGCATCGGCGGCCTGGCCACCGCCTTGAGCCTGGCGGCCGCCGGCTTTGCGAACGTGCAGGTGCTGGAGGCCGCCGCGCTGCTTCGCCAGGTCGGCGTCGGCGTCAACCTGCCGCCGCATGCGGTGCGCGAACTCACCGAATTGGGCCTGGGCGAGGCCCTCGAGGCTGCGGGCGTCGCCACTTCCGAGCTGGCCTACTACGACCGCCAGGGACGCCTGATCTGGGCCGAGGCGCGCGGCCTGGCGGCAGGCTATCGCTGGCCACAATATTCGATTCATCGCGGCCGGCTGCAAGATCTGTTGTACGAGGCGCTGCGTAGCCGGCTGGGCGCGCACGCGGTGCGCTGCGGGCAACGCGTGGGCTGCGTTGCAGAGCGCGCCGACAAGCTAGCGGTGCGCACCAACGAGGGCACTGCCGCTGCCACCGGGTTTGAAGCCGACCTGCTGGTGGCCGCCGATGGCATCCGCTCGGCCCTGCGCGCGCAGCACTATCCGCAGCAGGCGCTGGCTACCAATGGCTGGATGATGTATCGCGGTGTTAGCCACGGCGCGCCGTTCTTGTCCGGCAGTTCGATGGTGATCATCGGCGACGAGCATTTGCGCGTGGTGGTCTATCCGATCGAACCCGGCGTGAACAACTGGCTGCTGGTGCGGCCCGCGGATGCCGGCGCAGGCGAACTGGGCAACTGGAACCGCCAGGTTGACCCGCAGGCGCTGGCCGCAGGCGTTGCCGACTGGCGCTTCGACTGGCTGGATGTCGCCGCCCTGGTGGCCGGCTCGGACATCGCCTGGGAATATCCAATGGCCGATTTCGACCCCTTGCCGCGCTGGGTATTCGGCCGCACGGCATTGTTGGGCGATGCGGCACATGCGATGTATCCGTTTGGATCGAATGGCGCCTCGCAGGCGATTCTCGACGCCCGTGTGCTGGCCTTTCACCTGGCCGCGCATGCCGGCCAGCCTGGGCAAAACGCCGGCATCGATGCCGCGCTCGCCGCCTATGAAGCCGAACGCCTGCCGATAGCAAGCGCGGTGCAGCTGGCCAATCGGCGCCAGGCCGGCGATGTAATGGCCAGGGTGGGAGCACTGGTCAGGCAAAATGCGCATGCCGGCGCACAAGCGGCATTGCAGGAAGTCGAGGCGCGCTACAAGCGCCTGGCCGGCTTCGATGCCGAAACCCTCAACACACGCGCCTCCTGGAGCGTGCACGCCGACGCGCCGTCGCTCACTTGACCCCAGCTCGATCAATGCAAAAACAATCCCTTGCGCATATCCGCGTGCTCGACATGTCGCGCGTGCTCGCCGGCCCCTGGTGCACGCAGAATCTTGCCGACCTCGGCGCCGAAGTCATCAAGATCGAACGTCCGCTCCATGGTGACGATACCCGCAGCTGGGGCCCGCCATGGATCAAGGACGAAGGCGGCGCCGATACCCGCGATTCGACCTATTTTGCCGCCGCCAACCGCGGCAAGAAATCGATCGCCATCGATATCGCGCGTCCCGCGGGCCAGGCGCTGATCCGCGAACTGGCGACCAAGAGCGACGTCCTGATCGAGAACTACAAGGTCGGCGACCTGAAACGTTACGGCCTGGATTACGCAAGCCTGTCGGCGCTCAATCCGCGCCTGGTGTATTGCTCGGTCACCGGTTACGGCCAGGACGGACCGTCGGCGCACAAGCCGGGCTACGACTTCGTGTTCCAGGCCATGGGCGGCCTGATGAGCGTGACCGGCGAAGCCGAAAGCAGCCCCGGCGCCAGCCCGCAGAAAGTGGGCATCGCGATCGCCGACGTGGCCACCGGCATGTACGCCACCGTGGCGATCCTGGCGGCACTGAACTACCGCGGCGAAGCGGGGGTCGGCCAATACATCGACATGGCGCTGCTGGACTGCATCGTGGCGCTGGGCGGCAACCAGATCACCGGCCACTTCGCCAGCGGCAAGATCCCCAGGCGCTACGGCAATGCGCATGCCAGCCTGGTGCCCTACCAGGTGTTCGACACCGCCAACGGCCAACTGGTGGTGGCGGTGGGCAACGATGTGCAATGGCTGCGCTACTGTGAAGCCATCGGCCGGCCCGACCTGGCCGCCAGCGAACGCTGGCGCCGCGTCAGCCAGCGCATCGTCGGGCGCGACCAACTGGTGCCCGACCTGTGCAACACCATGGCCACCCGCACCACGCAGGAATGGATCGCAAGGCTCGAGGCGGCCGATGTGCCGTGCGGGCCGATCAACAATTACGCGCAGGTGTTCGAGGATCCGCAGGTGCTGCACCGCGGCCTCAAGGTCGACGTGCCGCGTGCCGCCGGCGGCATGGTCTCGACCATCGCCAGCCCGCTGCGCCTGTCGGCGACGCCGGTCAGCTATGACAGGGGGCCGCCGCTGCTGGGCGAGCACACCGACGAGGTGCTGGCACAGGTGCTCGGCCGCGACGCGGCGCAAATCGCCGCGCTGCGCGCCGACGGCATCGTTTAGGAAAACGCTGAACAGGGCCCTGGAATGCGGGCTATCGAATGGAAGTTCGCATCTGTTCAACCGATCGCAGGGGCGGTGGTCTCAACCTGCGGAATTGTTCAGCGCATCGTTCGGTCAGGCTCACACAAAATGCGCCGGCGCGGCGACACCGCTCACTTGCGGTTGTGCGACACCACCCAGGCGGTCCCGGTCTCGTGCGGCGCCGGCTCCATGCGCACCGGCTGGCCGCAAGCCGGACAGTCGGCGTAATGCTCGGCGCCGCTCTGCACCACCTGCGGATCGTCGCTGTCGCCGCCGAAGGTGTGTTCGTCCAGCCGTTTGGCCTTGAAGATGACCGCGTTGCAATGCGGGCGATGCTGATCCATGAGCGCTCTCCCTGGGTTACGACGGCGCGACTGCGACCACGCTTCGCCGTGGCGCTACCCGCTATCCGCTTGCGCCTTTAGTGGCGCGGAATCACCACCTGGACGTGCTCGCGGCTGACGTTCAGGAACGGCTCGTTAAGCAGCAGGCGCCCGCCCAGATCGGCTACTTCGGCGTCGATCACGGCGATGAATTCCTTGGCCTCGATCATGAAGTCGGTCAGGCGCGCGCCGGGAATGAGTTCGACATAGCCCTTGATGCGGTAGGTGCCGGTCAGGATCGTCACCTTGGTCCTGCTTTGGTCGTCCGTTTTCATTGCACAGCTCCTTGCACGCGAGATCCCGATGGCCGCAAGAGTGCGGCAAAAGCACACGCGGCACTTTGACCCAAGTCAACATGCCTTCCCGCGCGCAGCGCCATGCTTGCGACTCCGGCTCACACCATCATCAAACCGCAACGGAGACGCCATGAGCTATCGCAATATCCTTCTGCACCTTGATTCGCACGCGGCTTGCAGCAAGCGCATCGCCGCGGCACTCGACCTGGGCGAGCGCTTTGGCGCCCGCGTCACCGGCGTGGCACCCACCGGCAATCTGGTGGTGCCGTATGCGATGGACATGGCGCCGCCCGGCGAACTGCTTACCGAGTGGCAGGAAACCCTGCAGAGGCAGGCACGCACGGCCGCCGACGCGTTCGAGGCCGCGGCGCGGCAAGCCGGCTTCGTGCGGGTCGAAACGCGGGTTGCGGAAGGCAGCGATATTCCTGCCATCACGCAGGGCGCACGCTATACCGACCTGGTGATGATCGGCCAGGTCGATCCCGCCGGCACCGGCGTCGGCCAGGAAGAAATGTCCGCCGGCGAGGTGGTGCTGGGCTGTGCGCGCCCGGTTCTGGTGGTGCCATACATCGGTGCCCCGGTCGGCTTCGGCAAACATGTCCTGATCGCCTGGAACGGCAGCCGCGAAGCCAGCCGCGCCGTAGCCGACGCCCTGCCACTGTTGAAGAAGGCGCAGCGGGTGACGGTGATGGCGGTCAATCCCGAGATCGATGAACGCGGCCATGGCGAATTGCCGGGGGCGGACCTGGCGGCATTCCTGGCGCAGCATGACGTCAGTATCGAGGTTGAGGCCGACCGCGGCGCGCAGGACGATGTCGGCGAAGAACTCCTGTCGCGCATTGCCGATCTGGATTGCGACCTGCTGGTGATGGGTGCCTATGGCCACAGCCGGGCGCGCGAATGGGCCTTCGGCGGCGTTACCCGCACCATCCTGCGAAGCATGACCGTGCCGGTGCTGATGTCGCACTGATCCGCGCGCCACCGGTCGGCCGGGCGACAAGCGCACCGCCTTGACATTGGTCAAACACACGCGGCCCGCAGCGACTAGGCTAGACATGGCGTCAGGCGAATGTGGCAGCGCCGGCATTTCATGCAAGGCGATCACACCATCGACACAGGAGGCAGCATGCAGGCGAAAAGCGGGTGGGATATCGACGCAGCCGACTTTCCACGCAAGGCTCCGCCGGAGACACGCGCCTGGTTCGCCCTGCGCTATGCCACGCTGGCGCCGTCGTCCCACAACTCGCAGCCCTGGCGTTTCATGGTCGACGGCAACACTATTTCCCTTCTGGCCGATCGCACCCGTAGCCTGCCCGTGGTCGATCCGTACGACCGCGAACTGCTGATCAGCTGCGGCGCGGCATTGCTCAACCTGCGCGCGGCGCTGGCACATTTCGGCTGCGGGTTCGCGATCGACCTGTTTCCCAGCGAGATCGAACCCGATCTGGTCGCCCGCGTGCGCATGCTGGAAGGCACGCCGGCGGACCCGGGCCTGTCCCACTTGTTCCCCGCGATTCCCCGGCGCGTCACCAACCGCGGGCCGTTTGGCGCGATCGCGGTGCCCGAGAGTGTTTGCGCCGCCATCTGTGCTGAAGCCGCCAGCGAAGGCGTCGCAGTGCGACCGGTTGCAACCATCTTGCAGCGCAAGCAAGTGGCCACCCTGATCGCGCAGGCAGACCAGGCGCAGTTTGCCGACGTGCGCTTCCGGCGCGAACTGGCGGCATGGATCCATCCGCAGCGTACAGGCGACGGCATGCCCGCGCACGCGTTCGGTGTGCCGCGCCTGATGGACTTCGATACCCCCCTCACCGCCTTGGTGATCCGCTCCTTCGATCTGGGCAACGGTGTGGCCGCGCGCGATGTCGAGGTGGTGAGCGGGTCGCCGTTGCTGTTGTGCTTTTCGACCAGGCAGGACAATGCGCCGGCCTGGGTCGCCACCGGCCAGGCGCTGCAGCGGCTCCTGCTGCTGGCCAGGCTCGAAGGCTACGACGCCTCATACCTGAACCAGCCCATCGAGGTGCCTGAATTGCGCGGGCACCTGCGCGAAACGCTGCAAACCGATCCTTATCCGCAACTCCTGATCCGCGTCGGCCGCGGCGAGTTCGCGGCGCATACGCCACGCCGGCCGTTTGACCAGGTGGCCGGTTGAACCCGGCGGTCGCCGCGGCCGCCGGCGCCCCCCTAACACGAGGCAAGCAACATGACAAATCACCCAACTGACAACGCCGAGCCCACCGCCCCTGTCGTCGCGCGCGACGCCTCCATGCAAGCGTGCGCGCCAGCGTCTGCGCGGGCGCCCGGCCGCTGCCTCACACGCACCGGGATACTGCCACAGCTATGCATCACCCCGGTGCAAATGCGCGACATGACCGCAGAAGCAGCTTACTACCGCGCCATGCAGCGCGGATTCGCCCCGGGTCACGAACTGGAGGACTGGCTGGCAGCCGAAGAAGAAGTCCTGTCGAACCGGATGTAAGGCCGCGCGCCAAAGGCAGACGCGTGCAGGTTGCCGGTGCGCCGATCCCTTTGTCGAGAAATCGCGGCCCGGTCGCCATGACGCAGCATGGCCCGCCATCGCGTCACGCACCTGCTTGAGCCTGATCAACATCCGGCCTGAGGCGAATCGCACAATGGGTGCTGATCCAACACCAGTGCGGGCTTGCACATCATGGACAGCAAACTTCTCCTGTTTCACGACGACGCACGCAAGCGGGCCATGCGCGGCGACGATCGCCAACCTGCTCCTGAGCACCGACTGCGTGGTGGTCAGCAAGCTGAAAAAGGAAAGCCGCTCGCCTGCGCAGCCGCAGATGGAACCCGAGTTCCGAGCACCGCCAGCGCTTTCACTCTCAAGTGACGCGCCGGCTTCCAGGAGAACGCAGCATGCGCAGCGCCGAGCCCTGCATCCATCCGGACGACTGCCACTACCGCAATCCCGAGGCCTTGCCGCCAGTGGCGCAGTTCACGCGCCAGACGCTGGCGGTCATCCTGGCAGGCGGCCGCGGCGAGCGCCTCGGGCGCCTGACCGACTGGCGCGCCAAGCCTGCCGTGCCCTTCGGCGGCAAATTCCGCATCATCGATTTCGCGCTGTCGAACTGCGTCAATTCCGGCATCCGGCGCATCGGCATCTGCACGCAGTACAAGGCGCAGAGCCTGATCCGCCATGTGCAGCTTGGCTGGAGCTTCCTCGAAGGGCGTTTCGACGAGTTCGTCGAACTGCTGCCGGCGCAACAGCAGATCACGCAGTCGTGGTATCGGGGCACAGCCGACGCGGTATTCCAGAACCTCAATGTCCTGCGCCGCCACAACCCGCGTTACGTGGTGGTGCTGGCCGGTGATCACGTCTACAAGATGGACTACAGTCGCATGCTGGCCGAGCACGTGGCGCGCGGCGCCGACATGAGCATCGCCTGTGTCGAGGTGCCGCTGGCGCAGGCGCGGCAGTTCGGCGTGATGGGCGTGGATCGTGATTTCCGCGTCACCGGGTTTGCCGAAAAGCCGGCAACGCCGACAGCGCTGCCCGGGCGCGCAGATGTGGCGCTGGCCAGCATGGGCATCTACATTTTCGGCGCCGACTTCTTGTACCGCCAGTTGCGCCAGGATGCCGACGATCCGGCATCCTCGCACGACTTCGGGCGCGACATGATCCCGCGCCTGATTGCCGGCAGCGATGCGCGCGTGTTCGCGCACCATTTCGCCAGCTCCTGCGTCAACATGAATGACGGCGTGCCCTACTGGCGCGACGTCGGCACCATCGACGCCTACTGGGCCGCCAACATGGAACTCACGCGCGTCACGCCAGCCTTGAACCTCTACGACGACAGCTGGCCGATCTGGACCCGCCAGGAGCAGTTTCCGCCGGCGAAGTTCGTGTTCGACGACGACCACCGCCGCGGCCATGCGGTCGATTCACTGGTGTCCGGCGGCTGCATCGTAAGCGGCGCCACGGTCAGGCGTTCGGTCCTGTTCTCGGCGGTGTTCGTGCACGAGCATGCGCTGGTCGAGGATTCGGTGGTGCTCTCCGGCGCGGTCATCGGTGCGGGCGCGGTGCTCAGCCGGGTGGTGCTCGACCGGCGTTGCCGGATTCCGCCCGGCATGCGTATCGGCGTGGATGCCGACGCCGACCGCAAGCGCTTCCAGGTGAGCGCCGGCGGCATCACCCTGGTCACACCGGAAATGCTGGGGCAGAACATCCACGAATCACCCTGATGCGCAAGCGCCAGGCCGGCCGCGCCTGCCGCTCAAGGCACCTTGATTGCGATCCACTTGCGCGACAGTGCGCGCCGCAGATGCGGCGCTAAGTCGCGACCCTCTCAAGCATTGCCAGCGATTCACCGGCGCGAAAGATGTGCCGGTTCGCAACGCTCAATGCATCAGGTGCCGCGGCCCCAGAGCCCGCAATAGCGACGTGCCACAAACTGCAGCCCGGCCGCATATCCCGGCATGTTCTCGTACTTGGGCAGCTTGAATTCCTTTTCCGC
>Ga0163146_10002880_pt1 | contig 22540 bp, 20 predicted proteins | sample OliLakLV19MP7G1_FD_148648 | JGI IMG/M metagenome (GOLD analysis project Ga0163146, IMG submission 148648) | Freshwater microbial mat bacterial communities from Lake Vanda, McMurdo Dry Valleys, Antarctica - Oligotrophic Lake LV.19.MP7.G1 | ecosystem: Environmental > Aquatic > Freshwater > Lake >...
CCCCCGGAGTTCCCCATGTCCCTCCAACGCAGTCCCCTCCTCCTCTCAGCCGCAGCACTCGGCATCTTCGCATCGAGCGCTTCAGCCCAAACCCTCTTCTCGATCGACTACCGCAGCCTCTCGATCGGCACCCCCGCGACCGGCGGCGGTTGCATCTCGGCCGGCGACATCCTCACGCCGGCAGCCGGCGGAATGCCCGCCTACGGACCGCTGCTCGCGCCGGTCATCGCCGTGAGCAACGGCTTCGGTCCGCCAGGCCCGGGACTCGGCATCCCGGGCGTCGTTATCTGCGTCTGCCCGGCACCCGCCTTCGCAGCGTGCGCGCGCGAAGTCGACGCACTCTCGCGCGGACAAGACGCGCTCATCAAACCCGTGCAGATGCTCGCCGGCACGTTCGTGTTCTCGGTCGACCCGTGCACGGCCGGCGTCGGTGCACCGCTCGCGCCCAACACGACGAGCGAATTCCCGGTGCGCGACGCAGCGGCCGACGTGTTCGAATCCCTCTTCCTTCCGCCCGCTCCGGTGCCGCCGATTCTCGGTCCGCTGATGGGCCACACAGGCATCATCGACGGCAACGGTTTGCCGAGCGGTTCGGGCGCTGTGTACCCGGGCTTCGGTGTCGTCGAACCGCGCGCGCCTGGAGCGGCGATCACCGGTGACGACGTCGACGCGATCGACCTGGGTCTGGCGACGGGCGTCGGCCTCTTCCCGATCTACTTCTCGATGGACGCCGGGTTCGCGAACATCTGCACGGGTACGCCCAACTCGGGTTCGGCTCTTGCGGCAGGATTCGCGCCGGCAGCGGTGCTCATCACGGCAGCACCGGGCGGTCCGCCCGTCGTCTACGCGGGGCCGGGAGTGCTCGGTCTGGACTTCTTCGGCCCGGGTACGGACGACCTCGACGCGCTCGCACTCGGCGAAAACGGCATTCCTGGATTCCAGCCTTCTGCCGCTCCGTACACGTGGCTCGCCGCGGCCGGAACGGACATGCTGCTCTTCTCCGTGCGCCGCGGTTCAGCGGTGATCGGCGCCCCGGACAGCCTGTTCGGCATCCCGATCGAAGCGGGCGACATCCTCATGCCGCCCGTCGCAGGCGGGGGCTCGCCGTTCCCGGCGATCTTCGTCAGCGCCGAAGCGCTCGGCCTCCCGACCGTGCGCAGTGGGGCGGGGTTCGCGGGTGAGCTCGACGCGCTCGACACCGTTCAGCCGCCGCAGACAGGCGCGCCCTACTGCTCGAGCACGCCCGCCGCATGCCCGTGCGCCAACGTCGGCGCGCTCGGCAACGGTTGCGCGAACTCGGCCAATCCGGCCGGTGCAAACATCGCGGCAGCAGGCATCGCGAGCGTCGCAGGCGACAGCGTCGTGCTGACAGGCTCGGGCATGCCGCCGGGCAGCCCGTGCTTGTACTTCCAAGGCACGGGCCAAGCGTCCCTGCCGTTCGGCGACGGCGTGTTGTGCATCGGTGGAGCAATCGTACGCCTCGGTGTGAAGTTCAACACGTTCGCCGGTTCGTCGACGATTCCTTCGGGAGCGGACCCGGTTCTGTCCGTGATGGGCGGAGTGCCCGCCGCCGGTGGTGCGCGGTTCTACTCGGCTTGGTATCGCGACAGCGCCGTGTTCTGCACGCCGTCCACGTTCAATCTGACGAACGGGGTCGCGGTGTTTTGGACGCCGTGACGGCGAATTCGTCGTCACCAGCCAGCCGTGACGGCGAATTCGCCGTCACCAGCCAGCGGAGGGTTCTGTGCCGGTCCATCGTTGCGCCGCGTCTGCCTGACGCGTCCGCACCGGTCAAGCCCCACAACTCTCCGTGACAATTGCCCCAGCGGAGGATTCTGTGCCAGTCCATCGTTGCGCCGCGTCTGCCTGACGCGTCCGCACCGGTCAAGCCCCACAACTCTCCGTGACAATTGCCCCAGCGGAGGGTTCCGTGCCAGTCCATCGTTGCGCCGCGTCTGCCTGACGCGTCCGCACCGGTCAAGCCCCACAACCCTCCGTGACAATTGCTCCCGGCCGCGTGACTCTGAAGTCACGCGGCCGGGTTCATGTTGTTGTTCATTCGAGCGCAACAAAGCACCCACTCACCTTTGCGTGCAGGATGCGAGCAAGTTCCTTCCGATCACTCCCCCGCACGACGTCCTCACCGAACTCGAGTCGTGCCTCGACGCGCTTCACCGCGAGCAGCACGAGCGCTTGCCGCCAGAACGCGACGCCGACCCACGGAATGACGATCGACGCCGGCGGATCGCTCGCACTCGTCGCGTAGTGCAACACCGCCCATGCAACCGGACGATTCGCTCTTGCCGCAGGTTCGAGCAACGACGCGCGGAACTCGAGCACGCTCGCACCGCGCGTGTGACGACCTTCGGGAAAAACGACGACGGCGTCGCTGCGTTCGAAGGCGCTCTCGAGTTCGCGATTGACGGATGGGATGTCGCGCTTCTGCGCACGATCGATGAACACCGTCCCGAACTGTCGCGCCATCGATCCGAAGAGCGGCCAGCGCTCGATCTCTTTCATCGACACGAACGTCGCGTCGATGCTCGCGGCGATGACGAGCACGTCGACGTAGCCGAGGTGATTCGCGACCAAGAAACACGGCTGCACCGGAAGAGCGCCGACGACTTCGACACGGATCGAGCAGATCGCGAGCGACGTTCGCGACCAGGTTCGAAACACGAAATGACGCCATTTTCGGCGCCATTTCGGCTGAATCCACGTGATCGGCAGTCCGACGAACCAGACGACGACGAGCGCGAGAGTGATACACACCAGAACCATTCCGCGCACGATTCTGCGGCACCACGCGTTGCTGCCTGGTTGTAGCGGAATGACGACGCGCTCGTCTCCGGATTGAGCTTCGTTCATGTCGCAGAGGTCCGCGGCGCATTGTGCTACCTTGCGCGCGATTCGTCGACGCGCAGCCCAGTCTGCGCACTCCGTCGCGGATCACATCGAAAGGAATCGAATCATGAAATCAATCAAGTACATGCTCTCGGCCGCGTGCGCCGTTCTGTTCGTCACCGTCGGAGCACTCCAAGCAGGCGAGGACAAGCGCCCCGGCGGCGACAAGCCCGTCGAGCGCGCGGAGAAAAAAGACGAAGCCGGCAAGGACGATCGCGCGATCGTCAACGCGCAGAAGTGGTCCTACCCGCTCACGACGTGCCCGATCAGCGGCGAAGATCTCGCCGTGAAGCACGTCGACTTCGTCGTCAACGGTCGCATGGTGCGCACGTGCTGTGCGGACTGCCAGGCCAAGGTCGTCAAAGATCCGGTCGAGACGATCAAGAAGATCGATGCGGCTGTGATCACCGCGCAAAAGGCGAACTATCCGCTCACGACGTGCGCGGTGACCGACGCGAAGCTCGACGACAAAGCGATGGACTACGTCGTCGGCACGCGCCTCGTGCGTCTCGCGAATCGTGACGCGATCGCCGGGTTCGAGCGTGATCCGAAAGCCGCGATGGCGAAGATCGACGCGGCCTACATCAAGGCGCAAAAGGACAGCTACCCGGTCAAGAAGTGCATCGTCAGCGGTGAAGCGCTCGGCGGCATGGGCGAACCGGTCGACAAGCTGTACGGCACGACGCTCGTGCGCTTCTGCTGCAATGCGTGCGTGAAAGGCTTCGAGAAGGACTCGGAGAAGTTCATGAAGGAATTGGCAGACGCGCGCGCGAAAGGCCCGAGCAAGGGCTGAGCGCACTCACCGGCATCGCCGGGAATCACGCGGCCGTTCGATCCATTGCGGGTCGAACGGCCGCGTGCATTTTTGCGCCCATTTGTGCGCTGATTTTCGGCACGCAGCGACCTGCACGCGGCCTGAACCGCACAGTCTCGAGCGCGGGAGCCGACCTTCATTCGTGCCATACGTGCCCGAGCAATCTAGGCCCACATCGCGCGACACACCCTCCGTGTGCGGTTGCCGGAACGTGCTGACGCCCGCCCCCCCCTGCGGCCAAAAGCACGCCCGAAGGCGTCGATGCGGCAGAGTTTCGGCTCGCACCCGGAGCTGAACGCACATGGCGCGCATAGCGCAACGGGCATAAATGGCCCTAGCACGCTATTGCGGAACGGCACTGCCGCACCGGCAACGGCGGAGCAACGACTGCGGGATTGGATCGCCCTCCACTTCGCGACGGGGCCCAGTCGATAGCGGACGGATGGATCCGCTCAAAAAGCCCCGCGAGGAGATCGATCGTCTCGACCGTGAGTTCGTCCAGTTGCTCGCTGCGCGGTTGAAGGCCGTGCGCGAGATCGGCGACCACAAAAAAGGCAACGCGCACGTTCCGCTGCGCGACGAAGAGCGCGAGCGTCGCTTGTTCGACACGTGGGCGCGTGCTGCGGAAGAGCAGAACATCTCGCCGTACTTCGCCGGCCGCGTGTTGCGCGAGATCTTGAATTGGTCTCGTCGCGATCAAGAGCGCGTGCTCGACGGGCGCGGCGACGGTGATGCAGCTGCGCGATCGGTGCGCGTCGGATACCAAGGTGTGCCCGCGTGCTACAGCGACCTCACCATCGGCAAGGTGTTCGCGTCGCGGCCCGTGTCGCGACTCGAGCGCATCGGCTTCCGCGGATTCACTGCGGTGATCGACGCATTGGAAGCAGGCGAAGTCGACTATGCGCTATTGCCGATCGAGAACACGATCGCGGGCAGCATCAACGAGGTGTACGACTTGATCGGCTCACGTCACGTGACGATCGTCGGCGAGGAAGCGTGGGCCGTCGAACATTGCTTGCTCGGCATCCCCGGCGCGAAGCTCGATCACATCCGCACCGTGCGTAGCCATCCGGTCGCATTGCAGCAGTGCACGAAGTTCCTCGATGGGCTCGTCGGCGTGACCTCGGAGAGTTTTCACGACACGGCCGGCGCTGCGGAAGCCGTCGCGAAAGCAAACGATCCGTCGATCGCGGCCATCGCGTCGGAAGATGCGGCGCGCGAATACGGACTCGTCGTGCTGAAGCGCGAAGTCGCCGATCACGCGGTGAACATCACGCGCTTCCTCTTGATCGGCCGTCAGCCGGAAGTGTTCGACGTGCGCCGCCCCGCGAAAACTTCGCTCGTTTTCGCCGTGAATCACAGGCGCGGAGCGTTGCTCGAGTGCTTGAAGAGTTTCGACGCGCAGGGCATCAACCTGACGAAGCTCGAGAGTCGTCCGCAAGCCGCGACGCCGTGGGAGTACGTGTTCTACGTGGATCTCGAAGGCCACGTCAGCGATGCGCGCGTGCAGACGGCACTCGAAGAAGTGCGCGCTCACACCAATCACTTGAAAGTGCTCGGCAGCTATCCGCGCCGCGTCGAAACCGATCGTGAGCGCGCGCAGATCGAGAGCGTGATCGCGCTCGAAGCTCCGTCGACCGAGACGTCGCAGGCTGCGTGTCCGACTGCGCCCGCAGGGCCGGTGAAGGTCTCGAAGAATCCGAACTTGAAGCTGTGCAGCTTGCGCGAAGACGGTCGGCGCACGCTCGTCGACGTGTCGGGCGTCGTGTTCGGCGGTGAACGCTTCGTGCTCGCGATGGGTCCGTGCGCAGTCGAAAACCACCGTCAGATGATGGACGCCGCCGAGCTCGTCAAGCGCGGCGGTGCGACCGTGTTGCGCGGCGGTGCGTTCAAGCCGCGCACGTCGCCGTATGCGTTCCAAGGACTCGGATTCGCCGGGCTCGACATGTTGGTCGAAGCCGGTCGCACGTACGAGCTGCCTGTCGTGACCGAAGTGCTGCATCCCGAAGACGTCGAGCGAGTCGCCGAGACGGCCGACATGCTGCAAATCGGAGCACGCAACATGCAGAATTTCGCGCTCTTGAAAGAGGTCGGGCGCTCGAAGCGCCCCGTGCTCTTGAAGCGCGGCATGAGCGCCACGATCGAAGAACTGCTGCTCGCAGCCGAGTACATCATGGCCGGCGGCAACCATCGCGTCGTCCTGTGCGAGCGCGGCATCCGCACGTTCGAAACTGCGACGCGCAACACGCTCGACATCAGTGCGGTCCCCGTCTTGAAAGCGCGCACACATCTGCCCGTGATCGTCGATCCGTCGCACGCGTGCGGCGTGCGCGAGCTCGTGATTCCGCTGGCGCTCGCTGCTGCGGCGGTCGGAGCCGACGGTTTGATCGTCGAGGCGCATCCGAATCCGGCCGAAGCACTGTGTGACAAAGACCAGGCGTTGACCGGTGACGATCTGACGAAGCTGTGCGCAGCATTGAGGCCGATTCTCGCAGCGCAAGGTCGACGACTCTGAACGTCGCGGCGCTTCTGCAGCCCGAGTAGACTGCTCGCCTCGTGTGGCGCGCTCTACTCTTGTTGCTCGGCGTCGCCGTCTCGGCATGCTCGACGCCGTCGTCGCACTCCGCGGTGCAAGGTGAACAGTCGAACGTGCGCCGCGCACCGCGGCCGGTCTCGATCGAAGTCTCGCCGCCGCTGACGGACGATGCACACTCGACGGCGATCCGTGAGTGGATCGACAACTCGCGCCGTGCCGTGGAAGCATATTTTGGCCGTTTTCCCGTCGAAACGATGCGTTTGGAGCTGACGCCCGCTCGTCGACGCGGCATCGGAAGTGGAAGTGCGCGCATGCTCGACGTACCGACGATCCGCGTCGCTGTTCACGCGTCGACGCGGCCCGATCAATTCGCGAAGGATTGGACGCTGACGCACGAGATGATCCATCTCGCGATTCCGGCGTTGCCCGACGAACAACATTGGTTCGAAGAAGGCGCCGCGACGTACGTCGAGCCTCTCGCGCGAGCACGAGCCGGACTCGTCGCCGAAGATCGCGTGTGGACGGAGATCGTCGGCGACTACGCGCAGGGTTTGCCCGAGAAAAACGATCGCGGGCTGGATCTCGATTCGAGTTGGGGCCGCACGTACTACGGCGGAGCGATCTTCTGCTTGCTTGCCGACATCGAGATCCGCGCTGCCACGAACAATGCGAAGTCACTGCGCGATGCGCTCGTCGCAGTCGTCGAAAGCGGCGGCAGCATCGCGATGCAGGACACGATCGAGCACGTGTTCGCGATCGGGGACACGGCGACGGGCACGACGGTGTTGTCGGACTTGTACGCGCGGATGAAGAACGCACCCGAGCCGCGCGAGCTCGCTTCGACGTGGAAGAGCTTGGGCGTGAGCGTGAACCTGGGACACGTGACGTACGACGACGGTGCCCCGCTCGCTCACGTGCGGCGCGAACTCATCGTGGGCCCACGCTGATCGCTCGCGAGCCGCGGCTTCCGGATCCCCGGTCACACGAAATGGTCGCCTCCGTAAAGGTCGGCCGCAGCCTGACGGGATCCGTCCGGTGCGGTTTTCGGGCCTGTTTTCACGTCCCTTCCTTCCCGCAGCCCTGTTCGTATGTCTTCGAGCGTCACCCCCACTGCATCCGCGCACAGTCCTTCGAGTGCGCCCGGATCGCTGATCAGAAAGGTCCGCGCTGTCGGCCTTTCTCTCGCGGACAAAGTCGCTTGGCTGGCCCCGCTCCTCGCGCGCGTCGTCGTCGGACTCGTGTTCGTGTGGTCCGGCTGGGGCAAGCTCCACAACATCGACGGCGTCGTGAAGTACTTCACCGAGCTCGGCATCCCCGCGCCCGAAATCCAAGCACCGTTCGCGGCGACGATGGAGTTCGCGTGCGGCCTGTTGATCGTCGCCGGACTCTTCACGCGCCTGGCTGCGATCCCGCTGATCGTGATCATGATCGTCGCGATCAAGACGGCGTTCGCACAGCAGCTCGGCGACGCAGTCGGCGCGAAGGAGTGGCTCAACACGCTCTTCGGCTTGTCGGAATTCCTCTACATCGTGCTGCTCGCGTGGCTCGCGATCGCAGGCGCGGGTCGGGTGTCGCTCGATCACTTGATCTTCGGTAGGCGCCGGAACTGAATCACGCGCAAGACGAAACAGCGGCGGAGCCCGGAGTCGCCACCGAGCTCCGCCGCTGCATTTTGCTGCTCGTGAAGCGCTAGACCGTCGCGACCGACTTGCGCAATTCCGTGACCACCATCTCGCCGATTTCGTCGGTCGGATGATCGCCCGTGTTGACGCCCTTGATGCGCTTCGAGCGCACGAGGTCGACGATGATGTTCTCGATCGCCGCGCCAGCTTTTTTCTGGCCGAGGTAGTCGCACATCATCCCAACCGCCAGGATCGCAGCGACCGGGCAGGCGACGTTTTTCCCTGCGTATTTCGGCGCCGAACCGTGGATCGGCTCGAACAGCGACACCTTGCCGGGGTGAATGTTGCCCGACGCGGCGATGCCCATGCCGCCTTGGATCATCGCGCCCAAGTCCGTGATGATGTCGCCGAACAGATTCGGCGTCACCGCGACGTCGAACCACTCGGGATTCTTCACCATCCACATGCACGCGGCGTCGATGTATGCGTGCTCGGTCTTGATGTCGGGATACTCCTTCGACACTTCGGCGAAGACGCGCGTCCACAAGTCTTGCGCTCGCAGCGCATTCGCCTTGTCGATCATCGTGACCGTCTTCTTCTTGTTGCGCGCTCGCGCCAATTCGAAGGCGTAGCGGATGACGCGTTCGGTCGCCACGCGCGTGTACACCATGACCTGCGTCGCCACTTCGATCGGCAGCCCCTTGTGCGCATAACCGTACGTGCCGGAGTACGCGCCTTCGGTATTCTCGCGCACGAAGACCATGTCGACTTCGGCGGGTCCCTTGCCCTTGAGCGGGCACAAGCGCTCGTCGTAGCAGCGCACCGGACGCAGATTGACGTAGAGATCCAGCTCGAAACGCAGCTTGGCGATGATGCCGTACTCGATCATCCCGACCGGAGCGCGCGGATCACCGATTGCGCCCAAGAAGATCGCGTGCTTCTCCTTGATCTCGTTGAACGAGGCTTCGGGGAAGATCTCGTTCGTCTTCAACCAGTGGTCGGTGCCGAACGGGTAGTACGTCTTCTTCGTCTTGAATCCGTACACCTCGGCCGTCGCGTCGAGCACCTTCATGGCCTCGCGCGTCACTTCCGGTCCGATGCCGTCGCCGGCGATCACTGCGATGTCGTACTCGGTCATGATTTCTTCACTTCTGACTTTTCGGTGGCGTGCCCCTTCGCGAGGAACATGCCGGGGGTGTAGCGGACGATCTTGCCTTCGACGGCACTCGCCGCGACGGAGAGAGGCGAAGCGAGATACAACTTTCCGGGCCCACTGCGGCCCGTGAAATTGCGATTGATCGCACTGATCGTGACTTGTTCTTTGGTGTCGGAAACACCCGGGCCGCAGCCGATGCACGCGCCGCAACCGGGGTTGATGACTTCGACGCCAGCCTGCTCGAACACGTCCAAGTACCCGCGCGAACGAGCGTAGTCACGCACGGTTTCGCTGCCGTACTGGATGTACATGCGCGTGCCGGGCGCTACACGGCGGCCGGCGGCGAGCGCTTCTTTCAGCACGAGCGCGTAGAAGTCGAGATCGTGTTCTTTGCCGGCCGTGCACGAGCCGGCGTACGCGATGTCGATTTTGACGTCGCCGAGTTCGCGGATGTTCTTGCCGTACGTCGGATCACCCGGCTCGGCGACCATCGCTTCGATCGTCGCGAGATCGATCGTGTGCGTCCCGCCGGTGTAGTGAGCGCCTGCATCCGGAGCGACGAAACGCGCGCGGATCTCCGCCTTCGTCATCGACTTGCGACGAGCGGCGAGCCATTCGAGCGTCACGTCATCGGCGTCGCAGATGCCCGATTTGGCGCTGCACTCGGTGGCCATGTTGCACAACGTCGCGCGCTCGTCCATCGACAGCGACGCGAGGCCCGGCCCGCCGAACTCCATCACGCGATCCAGCGTGTCCTCGCGCACCGCGAAGGTCTTCAGGATGTGGAGGATCAGATCCTTCGCCGTGCATTCTTGGCGCAATTTGCCGCGCAATTCGAAGCGAATCGACTCGGGCACGATCACGAACGTGATGCCCGAATGAATGAGCCCCGCGTATTCGGTCGCGCCGACGCCGTACGTCAGCGCGTTGTTGCCGCCACCCATGCACGTGTGACTGTCTGTCGCTTGGATGAAGTCGCCCGGATCGACGAATTCCTCGCGCGCGACTTGGTGGCAGATGCCGGGCGAGATCTTGTTCTTCGCCGAGTAGTCGCGCACGCCGGTGTGGCGCTGGAACTCGTTCTGCAAGTCGCGCAGCGTCTGGATCTCGCGCGCGAACGGCGCCATGCGCTTCACGCCGTCGGCGTAGAGCAAGTGATCTTCGAACACCGCGAACTTCGCCGGTGCGGGCACTTTGTAGTCGCGACCGTATTCGAGCGCGAGGAAGTGATGCACTTGCGCGGTCGTGAACTCGTGACTGTAGCCTCCGTCGACTTTGACGAGGCACACGTCGCCCGGCTTGACGAAGACGTTCGGCGTGCTCGCGCCCGAAATGTGCAGGCTGAGAATCTTCTCGGCCATCGTCATCGCGCGCTTCGGCGTCGTCGGTGTCGGAACTTGGACCGTGCCTTTCTTGTACGCCGCTGCGAACGGGAACAAGCCGCCGGTTTCGACGATCGCGCGCGTGACCAGGTCGTACTTGCCGGTGAACTCTTCGAGCGGGATCTCGAGGCCTTTTTGCAGTCTTTCGAGCTGCTCGTACGTGCCCATCAACTGGCCCAAGTTGATGTTGTTGCGCTCGTGAATGGGCGCGAATGACGCAGCGATCACGAGGTGGATGCCCGACCACTTCTCGCACTGCGGAGCGGTCTCGCGCGAACTGCCGGTGCCCTTGCGCTGACCGCTGACGATGACTTCGAAGCCGCCATCCATCAGTGCACGCGTCGCGAACACGCGTTGACCGTCTTTCGCTCCGCCCTTGTGCACGATGCCGGCGTACGCGTCGAGCGCGATGTCTTCGGGCTTGTGACGGAAACACACCCACGCCGGCGTCATCGCGTCGGTGTTGATGTCGTCGAGCAACGTGGCTGCATCGATGTCGCTCATCGAGAGATCGACTTCGCGACGCAGTTGCCGCTCGATCAGCTCGAGATCTTTCGTGAGAAACAGGACGCGCTTCTTCGGTGTGAGCCGAACGACGCGCTTCCCGTCCGCGCGGGTGTGGATCAACGGGTTCAACGTGGTCGTCCTTACAGTTGCGCGTTCTCGACGAGGATCGCGATGCCTTGTCCGCCGCCGATGCACGCGGACGCGATGCCGTAGCGCTTCTTCGTGCGGCGCAATTCGTGCATGAGCGTCAACACGAGACGCGTACCCGACGCGCCGAGCGGATGACCGAGCGAGATCGCGCCACCGTTCACGTTGCACTTCGAACGATCGAGCTCGAGCTCCTTCTCGCAGCCCAAGTACTGCGCCGCGAACGCTTCGTTGATCTCGATGCGATCGACTTGATGAATCGCGAGGCCGGCGCGCTCGAGACACTTCTTGATCGCGGGCACCGGGCCGATGCCCATCTCGGTCGGGTCGACGCCGACGTACGCCCACGAACGGATCTTGCACCACACGTCGAGGCCGTCGGCCTTGGCGCGCTTGTCCGTCGTCAACACGACTGCCGCCGCGCCGTCGACGATGCCCGACGCGTTGCCGGCCGTGACCGTGCCGTCCTTGCCGAACGCGGCGCGCAGCTTCGAAAGACCTTCGAGCGTCGTGTCGGGCTTGATGTGATCGTCGGCCGAAACCACTTCGTCACCTTTGCGACCCTTGATCGTCAAAGGCTCGATTTCGGCGGCAAAACGGCCCTCTTTCACTGCCGCGGCACCGAGTTGATGACTGCGCAGCGCGTACTCGTCCTGCGCTTCGCGCGTGATCGACAAACGCTTCGCGATCTTCTCGGCCGTCTGCGCCATCATCAATCCGGCGATCGGATCGGCGAGAGCTGCGAACAGGCTGTCCTGCATCACGGGTTGCACGCCGAACGGAATGCCGGCGCGCGTGCCGTACACCGAGAACGGCGCTTGGCTCATGTTCTCCATGCCGCCCGCCAAGACGGTCGTGAACTCGCCGAGTTGGATCATCTGCGCAGCGTTGACGATCGATTGGATGCCGGAACCGCACAAGCGATTGACGGTCAAGCCACCGGCGTGACGCGGGCAACCCGCCTTCAATCCGACGTGACGAGCACCGTAGATCGCGTCGACCGAAGTCTGCAGCGCGTTGCCCATCACGACGTGATCGACCGAATCCGCCGCAACCTTCGCGCGGGCGAGTGCCGCTTTCGACGCGTGCGCCGCGAGATCGATCGCGCTGACGTCCTTGAACTTGCCGTAGCCCGGCGTGCCGACGTACTCGGCCATGGGCGTACGCGCGCCGCCGACGATCACGATTTCTAGAGTCATGTGCTGCTTCCGATCAGGGTGTGTGTAGTTGGCGAGAGCGTGGTGCGTTGCGTCACTTGCCGCTGAATTTCGCCGGACGTTTCTCGAGGAAGGCGCTCATGCCTTCCTTCATGTCGGACGTCGTCGATGCGAGGCCGAACATGTCGGACTCGATGATCTCGCCTTCTTGCTGGCTCATGTTCTGGCCGCGGCGGATCGTCTCGAGCGCGAGCCGCACGGCGACCGGGCCGCGCGAGAGGATCGTCGTGACCATCTTGAGCGTGCCCTCCTTCAATTCTTCGGGCGCGAAGATGCGGTTCACGACGCCGACGCGGTGCGCTTCTTCGGCGCTGAACATGTCGCCAGTCAAAACCCACTCGCGAGCGACGCCGACGCCGGCGATGCGCGAGAGACGCTGGGTGCCGCCGTAACCCGGGATGATGCCGAGCGAGACTTCAGGCAGGCCCATGCGTGCCGTTTTGCTGGCCGTGCGCAACGTGCAGGCGAGCGCCAATTCACAGCCGCCGCCGAGCGCGAATCCATTGATCATCGCGACCGTCGGTTTCGCCGATCGATCGAGTCGCGCGAACACGGATTGCCCGTAAAAAGCGAGGTCTTTCGCCTCCATCGCCGAACTCATCGCCTTGAGTTCGTTGATGTCCGCGCCCGCGATGAACGCTTTCTCGCCCGAGCCCGTGACGACGATCGCGCGCACGTCCGCCGCCACTTCGAGCGCGTCGAGCGCGTGCGCCAACTCGGCGAGCGTCTTCGCGTTCAGCGCGTTCATCACCTTGGGACGGTTGATCGTCAGCGTGGCGATGCCGCCGGCCGTCTCGACGAGTAGGTTTTCGTACTGGGTCATCGTGGTTGGGTTGGATCGAGGTGGATGCGTCACGCAGAAAAACGAACGCGCGTCACGACCGTCGAGTCACTTCGCCGCCGCTGCCTTGACGACCTTGGCCTTCAAGATCGACTGCTTCTCGTTGGGCTTGTCGCTCGCGTTGCGCTTGACGTTCACGATCTTCTCGACGACGTCGAGGCCTGTGACGATCTTGCCGAAGCCCGAGTACTGACCGTCCAAGTGCGGCGAGCGCGCGTGCATGATGAAGAACTGGCACGACGCCGAGTCCGGGCTCGTCGACCTAGCCATCGACAACACGCCCGGTTCGTGTTTCTTGCGGTTGAACTCGGCCTTGAGCTTGCGCTTGCCATCGCCCGTGCCGGTGCCGGTCGGATCGCCGCCTTGGATCATGAAGCCCGGGATCACGCGGTGGAAAACCACGCCGTCGTAAAAACCCGTGTAGGCGAGATCGAGGAAGTTGCGCACGTGATTCGGCGCGTCGTCCGGCCACATCTCGAATTCCATCGTGCCTTGGTTCGTCTCGAGGACGACGCGGTACTGCGCGAGGTCGGCGACGGGCATCTTCATGAAGTCGAGGTTCTTTTCAGCGGCTGCGTGGGTCATGTCGTTTTGCTCTGCGTGATGGAGTTTGAGGAGGAATCGTTCGTCTTAGGGCGCGATGAGCACGAGCGCGTGCTCGATCTTCTGCATTTCGGCGGGCCGGATCGTGCCGGTCTCGATGGTCACGCCCGGCGCCGTCACGATCTTGTCGAGCGTGTCCAATCCGTCGACGAGCGCGCCGAACGCGCTGTACTTCCCATCCAGGTTCGGGCTGGGCGCGTGCACGACGAAGAACTGGCACGACGCCGAATTCGGGTCGTCTCCGCGCGCCATGGAGAGGACTCCGCGCGTGTGCTTCTTGGCGTTGAATTCGGACTTCAACATGCGCGGACCGTTGCCCGTGCCCCACGTCGCCGTGGCCTTCGGATCCTTCGTCGTCGGATCACCGCCTTGGATCATGAAGCCCGGCCAGACGCGGTGGAACAGGACGCCGTCGTAGAAGCCCGAGTAGCAGAGGTCGAGGTAGTTGCGCACGTGTTTCGGCGCGACGTCGGGCCAGAACTCGGCGACCATGTTGCCGCGATTCGTTTCGAGCAGGACGAAGTACTTCGCGAGCGTGTCGGCCGCGGTCTTCTTTTCGTCCGTGAAATCCAGGCCTTTTTGCGCTTGGACGAGGTAACGCACGTCGATCGGCTTCGCACTCGATCCTTCGAACGAGAATTTGAACGGGCCCTTCTTCGCGAGCGACTTGCTGTGCTGAATCGCCTCGGAGAGATCGAGGTCGAGCACCAAGTTCGAGCCCGCCGTGAGGTCGATGTCGCCCTTCGCCTTCTTCTCCTCGATGGACTTGCCGTCGATTTGGAACGCGGACGCTTGCAACATCCACGTCGGCAACGCGGTGTCCTTCGACGCCTTGATCTCGACGTGCACCGGGTACGGCCTACCTTCGACGTAGATCTTCGGCGCGGACCACGTGACGTCGTAGTTCGCGGGTGCGGCGAGAAGAGTGAGCAACGCTGCGATCACGCCTTCTTGTCCCCTTCCCACTTGTAGAAACCTTCGCCCGATTTGCGGCCGAGCTTCTTCTGCGCGACTTTTTCTTCGAGCGCCTTCGGAATCTGGAACGCCGGCTCGTTCGGGTGCGCTTTGACCCAGCCTTGCAGGATCGAGAGCGTCGTGTCGAGGCCGACGTAATCGGTCAACTCGAACGGACCCATCGGATAGCCGCAGCCGAGCTTCATCGCGGTGTCGATGTCCTGCGCGGTCGCATCACCGCGGTCGAGCATCTTCATGGCCTCGGCCATGTACGGCACGAGCAGACGATTCACGACGAAGCCGGGCGTGTCCTTGCACGCGACCGGGGACTTGCCGCACGTTTCGCCGAACGCCCGCGCCGCGGCGAACACTTCGTCGCTCGTTTCGTCCGTGCGCACGACCTCGACGAGCTTCATCAACTGCACGGGATTGAAGAAGTGCAAGCCGACGAATTGCTGAGGACGTCCCGACGCTTTCGCCATGAGCGCGATCGGGAAGGAACTCGTGTTCGAAGCGAAGATCGTCGACGGTTTGCAGATATGGCCGAGCTCACGGAAGAGCTGATTCTTCACATCGAGGTTCTCGACGATGGCTTCGACGACGAGGTCGCAGTCGGCGACGGCCTTGCGATCGAGCGATCCCGTGATGCGCGCGCGCACCCCGGCCGCGTCGAACGTGCCGCCCTTCTCCTTGGCTTTCTCGGCGAGCTTGGCGAGCGACTTGTCGATGCGCGCGAGCCCCGTGTCGAGGAACTTCTGTTCCGTCTCGACGACGACGACGTCGCAGCCGCCTTGCGCCGCGACTTGCGCGATGCCGTGGCCCATCAGCCCGCAACCGATCACTCCGACTTGTCTGATCTGCATGCTCATGCCTTCTCGATTTTCATGGTGTTCCGTTGGGACGCGTACGGTGGAACGCGGTCGCGAGACCCATCCCGCCCGAGATGCACAGCGTGGCGAGCCCGTGCTCGACGCGACGCCGCTTCATCTCGTGCAACAACGTGGCGACGATGCGCGCGCCGGTCGCGCCGATCGGATGGCCGAGTGCGATCGAGCCGCCGTTCACGTTCACTCGTTCCCGCGGCAGAGGCAGTCGGCGCTGACACGCGATCACTTGCGCCGCGAACGCTTCGTTGAGCTCGATCAGATCGTAATCAGCCATTTTCAGGCCGTTTTTCTCGATCAAGCGTTCGAGCGCCGGCACGGGACCGATGCCCATGACGCGCGGGTCGACGCCCGCTTGCGTCGACTCGCCGATCCACGCGAGAGGCTCGAGCCCGAGCTCGCGGGCCGTCTCCTCGGCCATGACGAGCAGCGCCGCCGCACCGTCGGTGATGCCCGATGCGTTGCCGGCCGTGACCGTGCCCGTCGTCTTCGCGAACACCGGTGCGAGCTTCTTCAAGCTCTCGAGCGTCGTGTCGCCGCGCACGTGTTCGTCCGCGCTGACGACGACGTCGCCCTTCCGGCCCTTGACGGTGACGGGCGCGATCTCGTCGTCGAACTTCTTCTGCTCGATCGCGGACGCGGCTTTGCGCTGGCTGTCGAACGCGAAGTGATCTTGCTCCTCGCGCGGAATCTGCATGTCGAACGCGAGCTTGTCCGCCGTCTCGCCCATCAACATGTTCGCGAGCGGACAACCGAAGCCGTCCTTGTACATCGCGTCCACGACGTCGGCGTGACCGAGGCGATAACCCGTGCGCATCTTGGGCAAGTAGAACGGCAGGCCGCTCATGCTCTCGGTCCCGCCTGCGATCACGATGTCGTTGCGACCGAGTTGGATCGATTCGGCCGCGAGTTGCAGGCTCTTCAGTCCCGACCCGCAGGCCATGTTCACGGTCCACCCGCACACGCGTTCGGGAAGGCCCGCTTTGAAGGCGACTTGCCGCGCGACGTTGGGCCCGCCGCCGGCTTGACGCGCGTTGCCGAACACGAGCTCGTCGACGCGCTCGGGATCCAACGCGGCCTGAGCGAGCAACGCTTTCACGACCGACGTGCCCAAATCCGCGGCCGACAAGTCCACGAAGGCACCCAGGTACTTGCCGATCGGGGTCCGCAACGCATGCGTGACCACGACCGCGCGCGGTCCGGTGCGTGAGCCCTGTTGGGCGCTCTTTTGAGCGGGATTGGCCATGGACCGCGGAACGAAGCGGATTCAGGGCTTCGAGAGTCTTTTAGAGAAGGAGAGCGTGCTCGTCGAGGTCGCGCACGCCGGGACTTTGGGCGAACCAGGATAGGAGCGCCCTCCGAGCGGCGCAAGGCGAGCGAAAGTTCGCGCTCCGGCGACCCGCGGGTACATCCTTCACGCCCGTTGGAACGTATGGGATCATGCGCGCGCGAAGCGCCCGCTCCGCGAATCCACCCGATGCACACGATCGACCCCGAGCGCGGCCGCCAGCCTGGTGAGCACATCGACGACCCCGGCACGCTCGTGCCGATGGTCGCCAAGCGTGGACGCTATCGAGCGCTGGCCAGTCTGCTCGGCGACGATTCGCCGGTCGTGCGCGACGAAGTGCGGCGCCAGTACGAGCGCGCCGGTCGCGAAGGTTTGCCCTCGCTCGTGCGCGCGACCACCGACCCGTCGCCGATCGTGCGCGGCCGAGCGCGAACGCTGTTGCTCGATCGCGAGAAGACGCTCGTGATCCGCCGGCTCTTGCGCCACATCGCGGGCAAGAAGATCGAGCTCGAAAAGGCGTTGTTCTTGTTGGCGCGCTACAGCGATCCGCGGCTCGATCCGCGGCCGTGGCAAGCGCAGCTCGACACGCTCTCGCGCGAGGTTTGGAAGCGCACGCGCGGCGTCGAGGATCCGCTCGATCGCGCGCAGATCATGGTCGAGTACTTGGCGACCGAGATGCGTTTTTCCAGCGCGAAGGGCGACTTCCATCACCCGGACAACGTGCACATCCATCGCGTGCTCGAGCGTCGTCGCGGGATGCCGCTCGCCCTGTGCGCCATCTACATGTTCGTCGGCAAGCGCGCTGGGATTTCGACGGCGTGTGTTCCGCTGCCAGGTCTCGTGATGTTGCGCCTACACGGCAACGGTACGAGCCGAATCGTCGATCCGTACAACAAGGGACTCGTGCGCACCGACCGCGAATGCCGCGAGTATTTGAAGCAGCACGGATTGCCCGTGAAGAGCGCGTGGTTCAAGGACGCGGACGACGCGCTGCTCTTGAAACGACAGATCGCGAACCTCGTGCGCAGCGCCGATCTGCGCAATTTGCCCCGCGAAAGGCGCGAACTTTCGCTCGTCGCGCGTGCGCTCGATCTGCGCCGAGCGGTCGCGGCGCCGAACGGCGCGTGAGATCGGTCTCGGAGCGACGGCAGTGGAATCGAACTCGATGCCGACCGGCGCGCCCAACGGCGCGGTGCCCGTGTTCCCGCTCGCGAACGTGTACTTGTTCCCGGGCTGCGTGATGCCGCTGCACATTTTCGAGCCGCGCTACCGGCAGATGATCGACGACTTGCTCGATCGTTCGGGTCGGCTCGTGATGGGCACCCCTCGAGAAGGTGAAACGTATTCGAACGGCAATCCGCTGCTGGTCGACGTCGGCGGACTCGGCGAAATCGGACGACACGAGCGGCTGCCCGACGGTCGCTATCTGGTGTGGCTGTTCGGTTTGGCGCGTGTGCGCATCCGCGAAGTTCCGAGCACGCGGCTCTATCGACAAGTCGAATGCGAACCGCTCGTCGAGATCGGAATGCCGGCGGACGAAGTCGATGCGGCCAAGCAGAAAGTGCAGTGCGCACTGCTTGCGCGCTCGCCCGAGTTCTTGAATTTGCCCGAGAATTTGCCGCTCACGCACCTTGTCGATCTCTTGACACAGCGCATTCCAATGCCGGGATCCGTGATGCTCGAATTGTTCCGCGAGCCGGATCTGAAACGTCGTACAGAGCGCGCGCTCAGCGAGCACGAACGGCGTCCGACGCTTCCGCCCAGCGCGTGAAATCGAAGGGCGGCGACGGCTCCACGAACGCTCGCGGATCGCCAGTTTCACCATGATTTCAGCCTCTCATTCGATCGAGACCCTCGCATGACCCCGCTCGCCATCGTTCTACTCGCGGCACTCCCCTTCCTCGTCGCCGACAAGAAACCTCCCGCTGCACCTCCGGCGGGGCGCGTCGAGACGATCGACGCACTCGGTCTCACGCTCACGCTGCCCGAAGCTTTCGGCGCGCTGAAACCCCTCGACGAGAAGGTCGATCAGGTCCGCGCTGGGTGGTCCGGCAATGTCGGTGCGAGCGCGCTCAGGATCGTCTTGTTCGCGCTGCCCAAGGAGGAGTTCGGCTTCGAGGAACCCGAGGACGTCAGCGAGTTCATCCGCGACGACTTCAGGGAGCGTGTCGACAAGGGCTTCGCGTATTCACGGACCGAACTGGTCTCGGGCGCGTTCGGTTGCGCGCCGTTCGCGGGGCTTGGATTCGGCCCGATCCACGGCAAGGACGGCGCGACGATCACGGGCGATTACTTCGTGCTCGGCGGTTTGCTCGAGGGGCACGGCTACTCGCTCGAGATCGTCGCCGAGCCGAGTCTGGACGATGCGAGCGAAGGGATCGTGCTCGAGTTCCTGAGGAAGGGCGTCGCGTACAAGGGACCGGTGCGCAATCCGTCATGGACGGACGCCGAGGTCAAATCACGTTGGGCGGCCGATGCTCCGCCGAACCTCGCGAAGAAGATGGAGAAGCCTGTGCGCACGAAGCACTACATCTTCTTGTCGAACACGGACGCCGCGAAGCAGATGGGCGACGAGATGGAGAAGGCGTATCTCGCGATCCAGAAGATGTATCCGTTTTCTGAGGTCGCGGGTCGACGTTTGTTGCCGGTGTTTTTGTTCGCGAATCAAACGCAGTACTACGACTTCTACGCAAAGGCCTTCAAAACCAGCGTCGAAGAGGCGTCGAACTCGAAGGGCGTCGCGTACAAGGATTTTTATGCGACGTACTACGACGCGCCGCAGGACCCGGTGCACATCCACGAGATGACGCATCAAGTGTTCGCGAATCGATTGCGTTTGGGAGGTGCGGGCTCGTGGTTTCAGGAGGGAGTCGCGGAGTACATCTGCACCAAGGCACCTGAACGCACCGATGCGGCGAACTTGGTCAAGAAGGGTCGGCATACGCCGCTCGCGCAGTTGATCGCGATCGATTCGTTGCTCTCGACGGGGGCGGGAGATGTGAAGAAAGGCGGCGAGGCGGGTTCGCTGTATTTGCAGGCCGCGATGGTGATCGAGTTCGTGCGGGAGTCGAAGTGGAGCAAGGACAAGTTCTTGGAGTGGGTGCACGCGGTGGGGAATTGTCCGGACAACAATGCCGAGGCGATCGAGCGTGCGACGAAGATGGTGTTGGGTGTGGATCTCGCGGAGTTCGAGGCGAAGTACGTGGAGTACTGCAAGAAGCGGTGAGGGGTGTGGGGCGGAGTGAGGCGCGAGGGAGATGGGGAGCGCGAGGGAGATGGCGAGCCAAGGTCTACACAAGCGTGCTTCGCATCGCTGACCCCGCGCGCGTGAGTGGCTGAATACAGCCATTCACGCGCACGGGGTTCTGTCCACGGAAGGAAAGGGGCGTGGAGGCGGGTGCGGGGCGCTCGTACTGTGCCAGGGTCAATCACGACGCTTCGGCTCGTACTGTGCGACTCTGACCGTACGGAGCCTGGATCTACTCCGCCATCTTCGCCGGCGTAGAGCCGCCCAGTTCACGTGGTTCTGCGCCGGCGAAGATGGCGGAGTAGATCCAGGCTCCGTACGGTCAGAGTCGCACAGTACGAGCCGAAGCGTCGTGATTGACCCTGGCACAGTACGAGCGCGCCCCGCACCGGCGTGGCTGTCGCAAGACGGCGAGCGAACCGGTCGTTACAGCCCACGAAAGTGTGCACGGAAATGCGCACAACAGTCGCTCGAGGCCGATCAACGGATTCGACGGCGGCGATCTGGAGCCGCGACCGCGGGCACGTCACAATCTCGCGTTCCGATGAACTCCGTCGCGACCCAGATTCAGCGCCCGCATGCGCCTCTTCCCGATCGTTCGGAAGCGCGTCGCTTGTTTTGGGCGTGGATCGTTGCGCTCATCGTGCTCCTCGGCGGAACGGCGACTTGGATCGCACTCTCGCACGATCCGCGGGCCGAGTGGGTCTGGGGCGCGATACCCGCGTTGATCGCACCTTTTCCCGGCAAATACCTGATCTTCGGCACCGTGATCGAGGGCGCACCGCTGGGCCCGTGGCAGACCGCTTTGCTCGCAGTCGTCGTCGATCTGGCGACAGCACTCTCGCTCGCGGTCGGACTGGGTTGGATGGCACGCTTCGCGTGGGTCGAGCGCGGCTTGAAGAAGATCCACGACACGGCGCAAGGCGTGCTCGACCAGTATCCGCGCTTTCGCCGCATGGCGTTCTTCGGCGTCGTGTTCTTCGTCTTCTTGCCGCTGCCCGCGTCGGGTGCGATCGGCGGAACCTTCGTGTCGCAGTTCGTCGGCTTGTCGCGCACGGCCGGCGTCCTCGCGGTCACGGTCGGCGGCATCCTCGTGTCGATCGCGTTTGCAGCACTCGCCCAATGGTTGGGAGCGCGCGGCGAAGCGCTGATGCAAAGCCCGTGGGTCCTCGGCGTGTCGATCGCGGTGTTCGCCGCTTTCGTGTGGTGGTGTTGGACGCGCGTGCGTGCGCAACTGCAACGGAGATGAGATGGAGTACCGCCCGAGCATCGGCATCACGATTCACGGCCGCAACGAGAAGGGCCGCTTCGACGTCAACGCGAAATACATCGACGCGGTGAGGCGCGCCGGCGGCTATCCGGTGCTGTTGCCTCCGGGCGAGCGCGAACCGGGCGAGTGCTTCGAATTCCTGGATGGGATCGTGATGACGGGTGGTCCCGACATCGATCCGCAGCGCTACGGCGGCAAGATGCACCCCGAGGTGTACGGCGTCGATCTCGAACGCGACGCGAGCGAAATTGCGCTCGTGAAAGCCATCTTCGAACAGCAGAAACCGACGCTGTGCATCTGTCGCGGCATGCAGGTTTTGAACGTCGCGCTCGGTGGAACTCTGGTCGAGCACGTGCCCGACGAGTTCGGCGTGAAGGTGGTGCATCGCGGCGGCGACACGTATCAACCGCACGAGGTCGAAGTCGTCGCGGGCTCGCACTTGGCTCGCGTGGTGGGCCCGGGACGATTGGCGACAGCGTCGTGGCACCATCAAGCGCTGCGCAATCTCGCGCCGGGATTGAAGGTCACGGCGCGTTCGAGCGACGGTGTCGTCGAAGCGGTGGAACATGCCGACCATGACGAGTTGATCGCCGTGCAGTGGCATCCCGAGCACACGAGTGCCGAAGACAGCAGGCAGCAGGCGCTGTTCGATTGGCTTGTGGCTTGTTTGCGCGGGGCTTGAGGCTAGCGCTTCACGCATCGCGGGACTTTGTCAAAGCGGAAGGGGTTTCGTTGCACCGCACAAAGAACAAGTAGAGATGCCCCGACAACGCGTCATCGCGAAAATGGTCGCGCACGACTGCGTACAAGCCGTCGATTCCCTTGCGGAAATCCACGCGCTCGCGCGAGCCGACAACGCGCACGCTCGCCGGGAAGCTCAGCATGATTCGAGCACCCGCACGAGACGAACGAGAGCGCCGTCGTCGAAGTTGGGCGGGACGACGACACGACGTCGATCTTTGAGCACGATCTCGAATCGAGAAAATGAATCGTCGGCCACGACGTGGTGCTCGCTCGCTACGAGTTCGACGAATCCCCTCAAGTCACGAGCAGGCTCGACTGGCTCTTCAAGGTAAGCGTCCGGCGCGCAATGTGATCGCGTCATAGAACCAACTCAACGACTGGCTCACCGTGTGTCCATGACGCACACGCCCCCTGAGTCACGTCC
>Ga0163146_10002884_pt1 | contig 22528 bp, 17 predicted proteins | sample OliLakLV19MP7G1_FD_148648 | JGI IMG/M metagenome (GOLD analysis project Ga0163146, IMG submission 148648) | Freshwater microbial mat bacterial communities from Lake Vanda, McMurdo Dry Valleys, Antarctica - Oligotrophic Lake LV.19.MP7.G1 | ecosystem: Environmental > Aquatic > Freshwater > Lake >...
CGATGGAGGACGGCGGTTGGTCCGTTCAGGGCCTGAACGACAAGGTTCTCCTTCCGGGCCGTGCCGTGGTTGCCGAGATCAAACCCGTGACGATGCTGCGCAAGCCCTTCGTGGTCTCGAATACGCCCAAACGTGCTCATCTCGTCACCTCTGCCCAAGGGCTTTTCGAGATCAGAATCAACGGTCAGCGCATCGTGAACGAGAGCTTCGCCCCCGGCTGGACCGATTATTCGAAACGCGTGCCTTATGCCATGTACGACGTCACTCCATTCCTCGTTCAAGGCGACAATCTGATGGCCGTCTTGTTGGCCGACGGATGGTATGCAGGAAGGCTGGGCGATCCGATCGCCGACGATGCGCCGCCGGAACGCGGTCGATATGGCGCCACTCCGCGCTTCATCGCTCAGTTGCGCATCGAGCCGAGCACGGGTCCGACCACATTCATGAATTCGGATGCGTCGTGGAAGTGGTCTCAAGCCGGGCCGATTCGCAGCTCTGACCTGATCGACGGCGAGAACATCGACTGGGTCAGCGATCAACGTGGCTGGGACACGAACAATTTCGTCGACCAAGGCTGGAAGAACGTGACCGCGGTCAAGGAAGGTCCGTCGCTGTTCGCTCGTGTCGCCGATCCGATACGCCAAGGCAATCCTGTCCCGGCTGTTTCATTGAAGGAGCTTGCGACGCGCACGTTCGTATACGACTTCGGCCAGGTGATGTCTGGGGTCGCGTGCGTGAACGCCGACCAGAAGGATCAGGGAACCATTCAACTGAAGTACGGTGAAGCGCTCGACGCGAACGGCCGCGTTTTCGCCGGCAACGCGCGGCGTGCCAGGCCAGTGGATCGCATGACTTTGCGGGCCGGTTTGAAGGGTGAGCTGATCCCGTCCTTCACGATCCACGGGTTCCGCTACGTCGAAATCTCGGGGAACATCCCGCCGGCCACGCTGGGTTTGATCACTGCGATTCCCATCACGAGCGACGTGCGGCAAGTAGGGGCCTTCGAGTGCTCGGATCCAATCCTCACTCAGTTGTGGCGCAACATCGAATGGACACGCCGCAACAACATGGTCGGCATTCCTACGAATGGACTGGTACGGGACGATCGTTTGGGGTGGCTCGGCGGCGCCGCAAATTTCGCGCACACGGCGATGTTCCAAGCGGACTTGTCATCCACGTATGCACAGTGGCTGGTCGACGTGCGCGGTGCGCAATCCGAGGACGGTCGCTTCAGCGACTTCGCGCCGAATCCGTTCGCGAAGTTGGAGCGCGCACGAGCCACTCCTGGGTTCGCCGACGGAGCCGTGACGCTGCCTTGGGAAATGTACCTGCATTATCACGATCGCCGCGTATTGGACGCGAGCTTGCCCGCGACGATGAAGTGGATCGACTGGGTTCGATCGAAGAACCCCTCGCTGGTGTGGAAGGAAGCGCGCGGCGAAGACCTGGGCGATTGGAACGATGCCTCGACGCTGATGCATGCGTCACGAGCGCAGGAATCCGACTCCGTGCGGAAGGACCTGTTCGCGACGGCGACTTTCGCGCGCACCTGCGAAATCGCTGCGAAATCTGCGTTCGCGTGCGCGAAGACGAAGGACGCGGAGCGGCTGTCGAAGCTCGCTCTCGAAGCTCGCGCCGCCTTCGTGAAAGAATTCGTCGAACCGACAGGACGTTTGCGCGGTGATGCGCAAGCAGCCTATGCGCTTGCGCTGGATTTCGATCTCTTCGCCGAGGACCGCGACGCCGAAGCGCGAGCGGTCGAGAGCCTCGTGCGCAAAGTTCAGGAATCCGGCGGTGTATTGACGACCGGCGCCGCAACTTCGCACCGCTTGCTCTTGGCGTTGTCGCGTCACGGTCGCCACGACTTGGCGCTGAAGCTCGCGACGCGGCGTGAGCTGCCCTCTTGGGGCTACGCGATCGATCGCGGCGCAACGACGGTGTGGGAGCGTTGGGATGGATACGTCGAAGGCCGCGGTTTCCACGAAGCGAGCGAGAACTCGCTCGACAGCGTTGCGTTCGGTTCGATCGGTGAATGGATGGTGCGCACGATCGGCGGCATTGAGCTCGAAGACCGTCACTTGGCTTACGGACCGGTGATTTTGGAGCCGATCCTCGACGGCCCGACGCGCAACTCGGCAGAAGGGCCGCGAGCCTTCGAACACGTGAAATTAAGCCCGAAAATCGAGGGTTTGACGTGGGCGAAGTGCGCGCACGAATCGATCGCAGGGCGACTCTCCGTCTCGTGGAAACGCGAGGGCGATGTCCTCGTCTACGACTGCACCATTCCTCCCAACACGACCGCGACGCTCGCACTGCCCGCAGTCGATCGCGCGAAAATCAAGGAAGGCGAGAGCCAAGTCGACGCGGTGGGCGGGTTGCAAGTGTGGAGCGTCGAAGGCGGTATCGCATCGATCGAAGTGCCGGCGGGTACATACCACTTCACGAGTACGTTGAAGTAAGCGCAGCGACAATTGAAGCGCTGGTGGATGCTCTTGTTGCTCGTCCTCGTCGTGCTCTTCGTCGCTCTGTGCTTCGGCCCGGGCCTTGCCGAGTGACGCCGCGGCGCGCAGCTCACGCGCTGCGATTCGGATCGTGGAGGTCGGAGGCGACGTCGCGCGGCTTCGTACGGGGCGCGAGTTCGCCCCGTTCGCGACGTAGTACTGCGAAGTAACTGACACCGTCGGGGAAAGCCGGACCACCGCCGTCGCGCAGCGATCGTCGCAAGAACGTGGATTCTCCCGCGAAAACAGCTCGCAACACGGAATTGAGGGGGGCACTCGGGACGCGCATGTCCGTGCCCGCGTCACCACTCGTGCGGCCGAGCGCGTTGTTCAGCGAACGCGCGACACGCACCACTGGCAAGAGGCGCGCGTTGTACGGAGAGAAGAGCAATTGCGTGATCGGGAGGCCGCTCCACAAACGCTTCAGCCGATCTTCCGAGTAGCGTCGGTAGTGCTTGCTCGCCACATCGTGTGCGCTCCAAAGCGATTCGTGTGCGGGCGTGGTGATCACGAAAATTGCACCAGGCGAAGCCTCTGCCGCGATGCGCGAGAACAACTGAAAGTCGTCGGCGACGTGCTCGAGCACGTCCATGAGGAAGAACGCCCGCGCCTCGCGAACGAGCGGGCCCAGATCTCGCGGAACCTCGCCGCGTATGAAATGCGCGTGCGGATGGCGAGTCGTCGCGAAGTCGACGGCTTCCTTGGACGAGTCGATGCCGACGCAGCGGTACTCGTCCGAGAGTGCACCCGAATTGCCTCCCGTTCCGCAGCCGATGTCGATGATCAAGGCGTCTTTCGACGCGGGAACGAGATCGCGCAAGACATCGCGAACGATCTTGCGCCGTGCAGCGAACCACCAGTGGCGCTCTTCGATGCGCGTGTTGTTGAGCGTTTGCTCGGCGTCCATGTCGTCGCAGAGCATCGGAGAAGTGCAGCCCAAATACCACGGAATCGCACTCTCGTTCGGGGCGCTGTCGCGGTCCGCGCGGTCCGGTAGTACGCTCGACGCATGCAGATCGCAGGACTCTTCTTGATCGCTGCAATCGTGTCGAGCGCGCCGAGTTCGGCTGCACAGAAGCCGAAGTCCGACGTGTGCCCGTGGTGCAAGAACGACGGCGAGACGATGAAGCGGGCCGGAGTCGTCACACACGGACCCATGCCCATCGGGCCATGGACGAGTGTGGAGTTGCCCGGGAAGGTACCGGCGTCTCAATGGGTCACACTTGAAACGGCGCACATGCGCTTCGCGTCTTCACTTCCGGCGATCGACGTCGAACTGGCCGATCAAGGACGCGTGCGCGCCGAGCTCGATCAGTTGCGCGCCGTGTTGCCGAGTGTGCCCATGAAGCCTCGCACGCTCGACCCGTGGCTGCGCTTACACCTGATCGCCATGAAGAGCGAAGCGTTCTACGTCCGCTTCCAAACGCTGCTCGATGTGAAAGACGCTGATTTTCCCGAGTCACGGACGGCGAAAGGTCCGTACATGGGAGACGGGCGATTCCTCGGTGAAAAGGACAAGTTCGAGGTCGTCCTGCACAGCGCCCGAGCAGGGCACAACCTGTTCACGAAGGAGTTCGCAGGAGCGTCGGTGAGCGGCGCGTTACGCTGGCACTTTCCGAACGTGCACAAGATGCTCGTGTCGATCCCGTGCGAGGACGAGTTCAAGAAGGACCGTTGGCTGTTCCCGCACATCGTTCACAACCTGAGCCACTTGTTTTTCAGCGCCTACAAGCATTTCTCGTACGAACCGCCGACGTGGATCGACGAGGGGCTAGCGCTCGCGATGGAAAAGGAAATCGAGCCGAGATCCACGACGAACGAAGGCGAAGAGGGGACCTTCAACGACCGCAGGCATCCCGCAGATTGGTCCGCTGAGGTGCGCAAGATGATCGCGGGCGGCGACCACGAGAAGATGTCCGAGCTGATGCGGATCCGCGAAGTGGGCGAACTCGAGCCGCGCGCGCTGTACACGAGCTGGTCGATGACGCGCTATTTGATCGAGAAGCGGCCGAGTGATCTGGCGAAGTTTCTGGGCGGACTGAAGGGGCAGCTGGATGCGCAAGGGCTGCAGAGCGGCGCCGATATGCCCGGCCTGCAACGCAAACTACTGAAGGAGATCTTCGAGCTCACTCCGCAGGGGTTCGACGACGTCTGGGTCGAATGGGCGAGCGCTCCTCCGGTCCCAGCTGGCAAGTAGCGCACTCCTTCGGCTCAGCGAGACCGCAAGTCCTGAGCCCGCCGGCGAACGGATTCGGCCTCTCCCGCGCGGCCCAATTCAGCGCACATCGCGGCCAAAATCGACCACACGCGCGGATTCTCAGGGTCGAGCTCGGTCGTGCGACGCAGCATGGCCAGACCTTCTTCGACGCGCTGCGTTTCGAACGCGACACGCGCGGACCACTGCAGCGCCGCTATGTGATCGGGATCGTCGCGCAAGACTCGATCGAGCTCGAAGCGCGCTTCGTCGTGACGCTTCAGCTCGACGAGTGCCGACGCGAACATGACGCGCCACTTGGGTTCGACGCCGGTCGTTTCCGCGGCGAAGTCCAGACCTTGTTTCATGGTCTGTGCGGCGAGCTCGAGCTCCTGAGTGCGTCGCTCGGGGACGAGCGCCGAGTACTCGATCAAGGCACCGCCGATGTTGAAAAAGTGATTGGGGTGCGGCGCCAATTCTTGTGCTCGAACGTACAACGCGATCGCTTCGTCGAGCAAGCGCAGTCGCGTCGGTACGTCCACTCCCGGCGCTTGGCTCTGCTCGACGCGAACGTTTCCCAAGTGATCGCACGCGACGGCGCTCTGCGGATCGACGGCATACGCACGCTCCCACAGCGTCATCGACGAGCGCCAGTGTTGCGTTTGACTACGCGATGCGAACACGAGCATCGAGCATGCAACGATCGCGATCGCGATGCCCGGGATGCGTGCACTTTTCGTCTCGATCGCCAACCCGATCGAGCCAGCGAAGAGAAGAGCGAAGGGCATGCACGCGAGATAGCTGTAGCGATCGGCGACGAGCTGTGGTCCGGTCGATACGAGGCCGCTGACGGGCGCGAGCAGCACGAGGAAGGCGAACCAACTCCAGCTCGCGGCGGGCCATGAGCGGCGCAGGAAGAATGCGAGAGTGCTTGCGGCGACGACGATCGTGATCGCGATCAAGAAGCGCGCTTCCGTCGCGACGAACGGGCTCGGCATGTCGTAAATCGGGCTCAAATCAGCAGGAAACAGCGTCTTTCCTGTCTGGAACACAGCAGCGTAGGACGCTTGGGCCACACGGCGGCCGAGGCCGTGATCGGCGAGCGCTCGCAGCGCAGTGCCGGTGGAACTCTGACCTACGATCGCGATGATCGAGAAGATCCCCGACAGCGCGAGGAAGGGCAACTTCTCGAGTACCAGGCGCTTGTGATCACCGGCCCATCGTTTCAACGGCCACACATCGAGCACGAAGAAAACGATCGGCAGCGTGACGACGCTGGCCTTCGAGAGGAGCGCACACGCGAACAGTGTCAGAGCTGTCGCGTACTTGCGCCCTCGGCGATCCGAACTACGCGCGTAAACGATCCAAGCGAGAGCCGTCGCGACGCAGAATGCGCCCGACACGACATCGCGTCGTTCGGTGACCCACGCAACCGACTCGACGCGCAGGGGATGTAACCCGAACGCGAGGGCTGCCACGAACGCGAGCCCATCGCGCATTCGCTCGCCCCATGACGGGCGCGCACTCTCGAGCAGCACGCGCGCCAAGAAGAAGAACAGGACGACGGTCGCTGCGTGCCACGCCACGTTCATCGCGTGATAGCCGCGCGGATCCATTCCGAAGAGCGTGTGATCGAAGCCTAGCGTCAACCACGCGAACGGTTGGTACGGCCCCATGTGGAAGGTCGTGAACATCCAACGCAGGTTCTCGAACGCCAAGCCGCGGTAGTGGATGTTTTGAAGGAAGTTCCGATCGTCGTCCCAAGCGACGAACTCTGCACGAAACGCAGGCCAAAAGCCCACGACGACGAGCGCGATCAGCACGACGCACAGACCGAGGCGCTTCAACATCCGGCCTCGAGTGTAACGTCGCGTTCGGGACGGAGAATCGCGCGCAGAGCAAACGGAAACACAGTTCGAGGACCAACGTCGGTCGGCACCGCATATGCTCACGCAGCATGCTGGCTGCACTTTTGATCTCAGTGTTCATCGCTCCGCAAGAAGCTCAGGTCGGCCCCGTCATCTCGCTCTCCCCGCCGACCGTCGTCGTCGAGGCTGGCTCGCGTGTCGACGTGGGCGCGTTCTTCCGCAACGGCAGCGCGGAGAGCATCGCATTCACACCGCCCGTGCAGATCGACGCCGAACTCGTCACGCCGCTGAGTCGCTCGCCGGCCGCGTTGTCGCGCAAAGGCGATTGGACGCGCGCGAGTTCCCTGGCTGCAGGCGAAACCGTGTTCGTCGAATACGAGCTCAATCTGCCGGGCGAGCTATCGGGTCGGGTCGTCCTGCAGCTGGTTCGCATGGCGGGTGCGCCGACGGTCATCGACATTGCGGCCGTCGATCCCAAGGACGAAGTCAAGTCGCCCAAGCACGATGAGGATTCCAATGCGCCTCGAGATCCTCGAGCCGTTGCGCCGGCTCCGGGCGGATTTCGTTTCGCTGAAGCGGCTCTGCAACGCTTTCATCCTTACGAGCCGATGTACTTCATCGCCGGAACGGACAGACCCGGCGTCAAATTCCAATTCAGTTTCCAGTACCAGATTTTCAATCCCGAGGGACCGTGGGCCTCACAGGTCCCTTTGCTGGCGGGGCTGTTCCTGGGCTACACGCAATCTGGCTTGTGGGACATCGAAGGTCGATCCAAACCGTTCACCGACACGAACTACAAACCGGAATTGGCTTGGTCGAACGATCAAGTGGATTGGTTGAAGCTGCCGTTCATCGAACAGGTCGGTTTGCAGGTCGGCGTCCAGCACGAATCGAACGGGCAGGATGGCCTCGACTCGCGCTCGATCAACATGGCGTACATACGTCCGGTGCTGCACTTCGGTGATGCCAAGGGCTTCTCGACGCAAGTGGCGCCTAAATTCTATACCTATTTCAGCGGCCAAGAGAACAACACGGACATCGAGGAGTTTCGCGGCTACTGCGATCTACGCATTTCGGCGGGCTGGGCCGACGGATTTCAAGCAGGGGCGCTGGGTCGGTTGGGCTCCGCAGGCGAGCATGGCAGCATGCAATTCGATTTGACCTATCCACTGCGTGCGATCGGCGACGGCAATTTCGACATGTATTTGCAGTTGCAGTGGTTCAGTGGCTACGGCGAGAGCCTGATCACCTACGACGAATACACGGACGGATTGAGAATCGGCGTCGGATTGGTGCGCTGAGAAGGTGGGAGTTCTTCAAGGCCGGGCGCTCATCGGCTGACCACGCACTTTCGTCCAGTGCCACCAGTCGCGCAGTTCGACCGGGAGACTTGGATCCTCAACCTGCGCGATCGCGCAACGGAAAGCGTCCTCGACACAGGGGTCATGGTGTGACTTGGTGAGTTCGCACATCCGCGCATGGAGCTCCCGCGGATCCTGGCCCTTCAAATCAGCCACGCAAGCAAATCCCAACGCGATGAAATCTCGAGCTGTCTCCAGGCCCACTGAACCCAAGCGCTGGAAGTCGGCCAGCGCCGCGAGTTCGTCGCAGCGGGCACGTGAAACGGTGCTGCACAGTCGTCGATGCAAATCCTCTCCGCCGGACGCCTCGACGTCGCGTGCCGTTAGCTTGGCGGCGCGGAAAGCGGCTCTTTCCTCAGTGGAAAGGCCGAGTGTGGGTCGCTTGGCAGCCACGATCCTGGACGTCCGTTTCATAGGCACGACACGATCATAACTCGGGCCTGCACAGCGCGAAGGCCAGGGACGGCGTGCGCCGATGCGCGAGTTCGACGGCGCCAAGAGTTACACCAAGAAGCTCTTCAAGAATTCGAGAGCTCGCGCGCCAACGCATCCAATGCCATCAACTGTGCGGGTGAGAACCCTCGATCGTGGAACCAAACGACCCGACCCTCTGCGTCGATCAAGAGGACGCGCGCATTTCGCGGCTGCTCGTTGCCGGTTGCAGCGACGATGTGCGACGCCTCGTTTCCATAGACGGTCACGACAGCAGGCCAATCTTCGGAAGGGATCCCGCTCTTCATACCCGAATCGATCCACGACGAGATCAGCGTGGGCACGATCCCATCGATGGTGGGCACTTCGAGAATGCGCACCGTGGACTTCACCTGCATCAAACCCATGATCCACCGATCGATGTCGAACTGCGCGCCTTGGACGTAGCCGATGATCAATATTGCTGGTTCGCCGGCTAGATCGCCCGGAAGTTCGCGGGACTCACCGCTCAGAGATCGAGCCTTCACAGTGGGAAAACGACGACCCGTTGGATCGACGTTGCGAGTGGCGCACGAGCTGAGCATGGACGAGATGACGACGAGCACGAGAACTGCTGAAAGGACGAAGTAGATCCATCTACGCTTCTTCATGCTGTTCTCATTTCACTCGCCCGCTGAGCAACAACGTCGAGGTCGGGATGATCGCCAGCGTGCTCTCCGATGAACTTCCACCGAATGATGTCGTCTTTGACGAGGAAAGTCCCCGGCATGCGCATGATGTCACCCACCGGAATGCCGACGAAATTGCCCTTGAGTGTCGCGAGCAACCCCGCAGCGACCACATTCGGTGCGAGCAAACGACTCAGTGTCGCGCGCTCCAGTCCGAACGCACCGTACAAGGCCGCAGTGGGATCCGCTATCGCTCTGGCTTCGTCGTCGAAGCGAGCGAAGAAGTGCTCGCACTGCTCTACTGTTCCCATCGTGATGAACAAGGAGCGAGGCATTCCATCGATCCGCCCGCGCGCACGGCGCAGGTCGCGAACGAGTTCGCGGCAAAACGTTCAACCGAAATGACGGAGAAAGACGAGCAGGCACACCGAACCTTGGAGCTCCTCGCGCAGAGTTCGCCCGCTCAAGCGCACGCCCGCGATGGGAAGATCGAGCACGGCTGCGGACACCGGCTCGTGCACTGAGATGAGACTGGTCATGGGCGAATCCTCGCATCCGACGGCCGACTCGAAGCGTAGGTAGGCGGAACCCCAATCGATACGTCTATGGCTCATCCCTGGACGCCGAATTCGTGAACGAGCATCGGCCGATCCCCGGACCAAACACTTCGAAGCGTGCGCGGAGTCAAGAAGAAGGACCTGCCGACCAAGGTCTGCGCGGTGTGCGGTCGGCCCTTCCGTTGGCGCAAGAAGTGGGTTCGCGTCTGGGCCGAAGTCAAGTATTGCAGTGACGCGTGTCGGGCGACGAAGCGCTGAAAACGCCGCCGGGCACGCGCTTCATCGCTTCGTATGCGGTTGCTCGGTCACGGAGGACCGTCATGCGGCCGCTCGACCTTCGTCGCTCAGCAAGTCGAATTGGTGAATCACCGACCCACTCGTGAGTCCGTCGTGATCAGCGCTTCATCCCAACCAGAGACTGCTCGACCTGCAGCGTCCAGTTGAGCGCACTGACGTACAGCTTTTGCAGTTCCGCTGGAGACAGACTCGAATTCTCGATGCCGTTCCAATCGGCGCGTTCACAGGCGACCGCAACATCCAGAGCGGAACCAGCATGCCCGCGGTGCTCCAGCAGAGCCGCTTTGATCTCGTCCGAGAGCGGCATCTCCTTCAAGAGCGTTTCCATCGTCGTGTCCAAGTACACGTCGAGTAGTGAAAATAAGCCGACGGTGAAGTACTTCTGATCGTCCTTGGCGGATCCGCGACCGGCCAAGAGTTGGCACAGGCGGGCGCGACTGAGCGCATTCAACATGAGTTCGCGCGGCTTGTCGGTCACTTCCGAGAGCAACAGGAGCCGTGCTATCGACCGCACGCGATCGATTCCCAGCAACGTACAGGCATGGCGCACCGAGTCGACACGCTGAGCCAGCGAGAGTGCCGCCGAGTTCACATAGCGCAGCAGCTTGTGACTGAGTGCCAAATCACGCTGGATTAACGCGCCGATCTTCTCGAAGTCCGCTGTCGGATCCTCGAGTGCAGCCAAGATCTGCATGAGCGAAGCGCGATTGGCCGCCAGCTTCTTGCGCTTCATGACATCGGGCTGGGCATAGAACCAACCCTGGAACAGGTCGTAGCCCGCGTCCCAAGCAACTTTGAATCGCTCGCGTGTTTCGATCTTCTCAGCCAGGAGCTGCAGCCCAGGCCGACGAAGAATCGAGACGTGTCGCCGGAGCTCGTCATCGTCCATCAATGCCGCGTCGACCTTGATGACGTCGGCCAAATCGACCAGGGGGCGCTTGTGCTCACTGTGCACGTAGTCGTCGAGCGCGATGCGATAGCCGCGGCATTTGGCGCGCGACAAGGCCGCTATGAACTCGTAGTCGGGCTCGATGTCCTCGAGGACTTCGAGCACGACGCGTTCGTGCGGGAGCGCTGTGTACAAATCGTCGACGAAGAACGCGCGCGTCAGATTGACGAACACAGGATGCTCGCCTGCAACGGTGTAGAGTCCGAGCTCGAGCAGAGTGTTCATCGCAACCGTGGCGGTCGCAGTGTCGCCGTCGAAGGTGCCGGCCGCATTCTCGGTTCCGCGTCGGAACAGCAGCTCGTAAGCGCGCACCTCCACATTGCGGTCGACGATGGCTTGGCGGGCAATCTGTGCGTGACTCATCGAGGGTGGGCTGCGTTCGGTTCCGGGTTCTGGAATGCGACCCGCATTTCTCGACTGCGCGTCGAGCATGTCTGAAGCGCGGACGCCCCAAGACGGAAATGAATTCATAGGGCAATGGGGTAGTTCTCCGCCCCGAGAATCCCGCTCACCGAGCGCGCAACGATCTACAGCGTTCGATGATCTGGTCGAGCGGCTCGAACACCACATCCCAATCGTAGTTGGCTTCGACGAACGAGCGCGCGCGAGAACCCAGTGCCGCGGAAACGTCCGGATCGGCGAGGAGCGAACTCACCGCTCGCGCGAATCCCGTCGCGTCGTCGCTCACGATGTAATCGCGACCAGCCATTCCGTCGACGCCTTGGGTCGCGCAAGTTGTCCCGACAACCGGCAATCCCATGGCCATGGCTTCGAGCACTTTGTTTTGGATTCCGCGCGCGATGCGCAGCGGAGCGACGGACACGGCGCCACGCGCGATGAAATCACGCGTGTCCGTCACGAATCCTGTGACGGCCACGCCGTCGATCTTCGTCAGTTGCGTCACTTCGGGGGTCGGCTGTGAACCGATGATCGTGAAGCGAGCAGTGGGATGTTCGCGTCGAACGAGCGGCAGGATCTCGTTGACGAACCAAACGCATCCGTCGCTGTTCGGGAAGTAGTTCATCACGCCGGTGAAGACGATATGAGCTGCTTCGCGAGCGGCCGGGCGCGGCGAGAAGTAGTCGAGGTCGACACCGTTGCGCAGGACGGTCGAGCGCGCGCCGGTGATTTCGCGCTCGAAAACAGCCTGTTCGAGCGGTGTGCACAAGACGTTGTCCGTGAAGGATCGCGCGATACGTTGCTCGAATGCGAGAAGCGTGCGCTGCTCGCGGCGATAGACCCAGCTCATCGGAAAACGCGTGCGTTCACCGTATTGGCGCCACTTGTCGCTGTCGAGTTCGCCGAAATGCATGACGCGCGGCGTGGATGCGTGCTTCTCCAGGAACGCACCCATCGACGAGGAGTACGCATACGCCATGTCGCAGTCGACGATCTCGCGGTCGACGACGGCTTGCAGCGCCTTCGATCCATAGACACCTAGCGTCAAAGCAGTGCTCGTCGCGAGCAGCGGAAGCGACGTTAGCTTCGCCCATCTGTCACGGTAGGGAATGACAGTCGTCGGAAATCCCATCTCACGCAACTTGTTCGCTGACTCGACGTCTGCTTCGTCGTGGGCGAACGCCACGATGTGCACGTCGTGATTGCGCTTCATGCGCTCGACGAGTCTCCATGTCGTGATCTTGTCCCCGCGATTCGGCGGATAGGGGACGCGCTGCGAGAGGAACAGGATCTTCAATCGGGGCAGAGTACCGAACGAGCGTGCGCGTTCGTCCTCCGCTCCGGACTGCATGATCTGCGCACGCGGATCGCCGGTCGATTCGAGGTTGGTTAGACTTGCGCTCATGGTGTCGCATCGGTTGCGAGCCATTCTTTCGGCATTCGGAGGCCAACGATGAAGAAGCTCTGCCTGCTTTTGCTGTGTGCATCGACCGTCGCGTGTCAGAGTTCGAATTCACGTCAGGCCGAAACGTTCGTTTCCGTCGAGGCTACGCCGACGAAACCGGTGACGCCCAAGCCCGAGCTTCCCGAGCGGCGTGCCGCACCCGCATCCAACCAAGCTGCGTTCGAACTCGCGAAGCCGTGGATCGACGACGGTCTTCAAATTCGAGACGTAGCGAAGCGCGACGCGGCGATCGCGGCGGTACGTACAGCGCTGCAGAGCGCGGATCCCGTGCCAGCTCACGCCGGTCTGATCGCGCTCAATCAACTCCGCAGTGCCACATTCGAGAAGAACTCGTTTCGAGAACTCGTGCTGCCGCACCTGACGGCAAAGGACGGATCGATGCAGCTGGCGGCGATGTACGCCCTCGACGCAGTCGGTCGCGAACCAGGCGATCTGGAGCGGATTCTGTCGGCGTCCTCGGACGTGCATGCAGCTCAGCGGCCGCAGTGGGTGCACGTGATCGCGACGTTCAGCGACGGCGAGCTCATCGGTCCTGCCGGCGACGCAGTGCTGAAGCTGATCTCGAGCGACGACCGTCGCGACGTACGGCAATCGTTCTCAGGGCTGTGGGGAACGCACGTTTCGCCGGCGATCGAGAAGCGTCTGCTCGACATGTCGAATGGCGCAGACCTCGGGAATGCACACGACGCGATCTACTTCGGGTTGTCGACGTTGCGCGACAAGTCGGAGGCCGTGATCGATCGCCTGATCGCCGCGCTGTCCGATGGGGACGTGAACAACAGCGGTCGCGCGCTGTGGGGTTTGGCGCAAGGGGTTCCGACCGTGTTGCAACCCAGGGTCGCCGATACGCTGCTCCAACTGTTCGAAGCGCGCAGCGACTCACACACGCGCGAATCGTCGCTGAGAAGCGTGCGCGAGTACGGAGTGGAACGCCACGCTCTCGCGCTCGAATCGCTCGCCGCCGGTGCTGCCGTCGATGCCGGGATGCGCAAGAGTCTGCTCGAAACCGCAGTGGCTATTCGCCGACGCGCGAACGCTTCGCCGAAGTAGGCAGTGATGGGGCGCATCGGCCGTGCGTCCGACTCGATGGAGCGCACACACGGAATGGACGATGCAACGTGTGCCGCGTCCATTCCGAAGTCAGTGTGGCACTGACACGCTCACTCAGGGATGACGAGCGCACTCATGGGCGCGCAGTCGCCGCACAACGCATCTCTGTTCGAGTCCTTGCTCGTGCTCGAGCTGAGTTCGGGCGGCGAATGAGAGAAGAAGCACAGTGCCGCGCTCGTGCTTCTACTCATTGCTCGAGAGACGCCCCACGAACGTGTGCCAGCGACCTCGGACGCGTTCTTCATCGATAGAGAGGCCGGCACTTCGAATCGCAGCGCGCGTCGCATCGGCGTGATGATTCGGACAACCGCTGAACGCGAACCAGCCGTTCGGTGAGAGTGCGTCACGCAACGTCGTCGCATGCGCTTGAATGATGTCCGAATAGATGTTGGCGAGCACGACGTCCCATCCGCCTCGCGTACCGACAATCGCCTCGAAACCGGCTGACTTGAATCGGCAGACATTCGCCACACCGTTGTTCACGGCGAGTTCGTTCGCATACGGCTCCGCATTCGGATCGACGTCGAAGCCGAGCACGGATCCGGCTCCGCACAAAGCAGCGGTCACGCCGAGAATGCCCGAGCCCGAGCCGGCGTCGAGCACGCGCTCACCGCCGCGGATACGCTCGAGCAAGACTTTCATGCACGTCCGAGTCGTCGCATGGCGACCCGAGCCGAACGCGCCGCCGGGTTCGAGGTGCATCACGATGTCGCTCGCGCGCGGCTTCGATTCGCTCCACGGCGCGAGAACGCACAAACGGCCGACACGGAAAGGCTTCCAACTCTTTTTCCACGACGTCGCGTAGTCCTCGGGCGGCAAGGGTCGGAACTCGAGCGTGAGCGAATGCAACTCGTCGACGCCTGTGAGTTCAGGTAGCGAGCGCATCACCGCTTCGATCTCCTCGCGCACGCCCGGCGAATCCGCGTGCGACGGTATGAACGTACGCACGAAATCGAATCCGTCCGGCGCAGCATCCGTCGCGAGCGACGGACGACCGAACACGACCGATGTGCAGGGCCCGATCGCCAGGTGCTCGGCGACGAATTCACACCAACCGATCGGCGCCAGCACGCGCACTTCGATCCAACGCGGCGTTTCGTTCAAAACGGCAAGTCCTCTCGTGAGATGTCGATCGGCCCAGTTGGCGGTTCGCGGCGGCGCGTGGGCTTCGGTTGAGCCGGCGGAGCTTCACTTGCCGCGTCGGAATCAGAGCGAGCGCGCGACGATCCGTGCTCCATCGACTCGTCTTCGTGTCCGCGCAACGGCCTGCCCTCGGAGTGAAAGCTCGAGTCGAGCCCGCGTCGCTTCACGTCGGCTAGCAAGTGCATGTGCGCCAGCGCTTCGTGCACACAATGATCGGTGTCGCCGCGTACGAGCCGCGCGCCCTTCGTCTCGGGCTCGGACGAAGTGCCGACGTCGAACGAACGCTCGATCGGCAACTCACGCAGAAAAAAGCGATGACGCGGATCGCCGATGCGCCCGTCCAGCACGAACACGCAGCCACGGTCGCTCTCGCGCCGCATCAAGCGTCCGAAACCCTGGCGAAACTTCGCGAGCGCGCGCGGCACGTAGATCTGTCGACGCTGTTCGTTCAACCCGATCGTCGCGCATTGAGCGTGGTGATAGCGATCGGGGACGCCGTACGGCAGACGCACGATCACGAGGTATTCGAGGGTTTCGCCTGGGAAATCCGCGCCATACCAGAACGTGTCGACGCCGAAGAGGATCGAATCGATCGTCGAGCGGAACAGGTCGGACAGCTCTTCCTTCGCACTGCCCTCCATGTTCTGGAACCACAGCGGAATGCGCCGCGCACGGAAGAAGCCGCTCGTCTCTTCGCCGACCTTCTTGACGTCGCTCGAGTTCGTGAACAGCACGAGCATTCGGCCGTTCGTGCGTTCGCCGAGATACGTCACGAACCGACGCACGTACTCGAGGAACTTGCCCTTGTCGGCCCCGACGACGGGCGCATCACGCGGGATCGCGACGAGGACGCGGCTGTAATCGAACACGTCGGGAGCACGGAACGTGCGCACTTTCGACGGCGCGCGTTCTTCGTCCTCGGCCGGATGTTCGGCGCGGTCGAGACCCAAGTACGCGCGCGCGGCCGAGAATCCGTCTTGCAGCCACGTCGTCGCCGAGATGAACACGCCCGTCTTCAGCTCAGGGTAGTAGTTGCGACCCAAGAACTCGTTCGGGAGCAGCACGCGTGCAGCCAAGATCACGTCGCCGCGGTGATCGCGCTCGACGTCGTAGAAGGTGCTCGGCCGAAAGCGCGTTTTGCCCTCTTCGATCGGGATCCACGCGTCGATGACGCCGACGATCTCGTTCAATTCGAAACGAGATCGATCGAACGCGCGCCGCAGCGCGCCCGAATTGCGCAAGTGCAATTGATCGACGTACTCGACGAGCGCCGCGAGCAGCGCATCGAGCGCGTTGCCGCGTTTCACGACGTCGACGCGCGCTTGAACCAGCTCGTCGGATCCGTGTTCGAGCACGAATTCCCGCAACATCGAGTGCTCTTCGCGATCGACGCGTTCCTTCAATGTCGCGCTGCGCCACGTCTCGAACGCTTCGACTTCCTTGTGGAGCACGTCGACGCTCGAGCGGAGTGCCGTCCACATTTCGATGGTCAGATCGAGTGCGTCGCCCGACGGCGTGCCTTCCAAGAGCGACCGCTTCAACCGATCGAGCAACGCACGCGAATGCACGCGTCCGGGCTGACGCATCAACGCCAACACGTTGCGCACGTCGCGGAAGCCGATCGTGCGACTCCACGCGCTGTGCGCTTGCTCGTGCAAGTGTTCACATTCATCGAACACGATGTGGCGAAAGAACTCTTGTCGGGCGAGCGCGAACGCTTGATTCACGATCACGACGTGGCTCTTTTCGGCTCGTTTTCGCGCTACTTCTGCTGCGCAAGTGCGCTTGTCTTCAGCGCGAGTGCAGCACGCCGTCAGCCCACGAACAGAACGCACCGCAGCCTGCAGCGCGCGTTGGAAGGCTTCCGTCGATTCGAGCGCGATCGGCGAGCGCGTCGGCAGTCGATCGAGATCCGCGTCGGCGTCCGTCATCGCGAACACGGCCACGTACGTCCACGCGAACCATGCCTCCGCCGAATCTTCTTCAGGCGTCGAGTGCTTCAGTGCGCGCCAGCAAACGTAGTTGTCGCGTCCCTTCAATACCGTCACGAAAGTCGGCGTAGAGATGCCTGCAGCTGCGAGCATCGACAACGCGCGCGGCACTTCGCGATCCATCGCCTGTTCTTGCAGTGCGCGCGTGTACGTGGCGACGCCGACGCGCACGCCGTGACGCTTCGCCCACAACATCGCGGGCACGAGATACGCGAGCGTCTTGCCCGTGCCCGTCGGCGCGTGCACGAGCAACAGTTCGTCAGCGCCGAGCGACTTCGCGACTTCGCGCGCGACCTGATGCTGCGACGGTCGGTACGTCGGTTGTGCGAGGGCAGCGCCCGACTTGGCGAAATTCGCCGGCAAAAGGCGCTCGAAAATGGCGTCGAGCGTCGCCATGTCGTCGTCGTGGAAAGGCTTGGCTTCGTTCGAGTCGGCTGGACGACCCTCGAGCGCTTCGAAGCGATCGCGCTCGGTCGCGCAGCGCGGCTCGACGTCTTCGATCAAGTCCTCGAGCGGGCTTGCATCACGGCCGAACGTGACGATGCGGCCGTCGACCAACTGCGCCGCAGGCCCGTCTGGTGCGCGCGTCCACATCGAGGGGCGGTCGAGCAACGCGAACGCGAGTTGAATGCGCATCGCCGCGCGCGGGTCGACGTCGACGAGTCCGTCCCAAGCGCGTTTGTATCCGAGCACCGCGATGCGCAGAACGTCCTCGGCCAACGCGTGAATGCGCTGTGCGAGTTCGACGAGAGCCGCGTGCAACTCCAACGGTCCGTGCGCAAGCACGTCGGCGCGCGTCAAGAGCGACACGAGTTCCGCGCGCTTCGAAGCCAATCTTCCCGGCAAGAACAACGCAGCGACGTCACACGGCGCGATGCACGGCGGTGTTCCGCCGCGACGACGAGCGAAGTGCTCGAACCAACTCTCGAAGACGTCGGCATCGGGCGCCACGACGCCGGCGCCGTCGATGAACGCGATCAATTTCTCCCACGCGTCGTCGGCGCTCGCTGCGTTGCCGAACTGCGCGCGCGCGATGCCGAAGTCGCGCTCGATGTGCGCAGCGATCGCAGTGCGTCCCGCCTCGTCGTCCTGGTCCGCGAAGGGATTCGTCAGGCGCTCGAACAGGTCCCACTCGCCCGCCGTGCCTGTCGCCTTCAGGGCCGTGACTCGCACGATGCGGGCCAGAGCCGGATCCGATCCGGTGGCCCAGATCGTCACGAACACGATCCCTGCGAGCGGATTGCGGCGCGCGACGGCCGTAGGCTTCGGGGGTACGATCATGATGCAGAGCGGGCTCTCCAGGATACGGCTTTGGGAGAGCGCGATCGGGTTCGCGACGCGACGAATACGGCGTTTTCACGCCTTCCGACTGCTCGACATGCGTGCGGGCGACCCCTATCCTGTTCCGGCTTTTTCATCGGCGGGACGCCTCCAACGAGACGTGTCGGCCGCACTCGAGATCACCCACAAAAGCCAGCACAAGAGCGAGACGACGATGGAAATCACCGAGATCGAGGTCGACGGTTACGAGAAGGTCGTCCGCTGCCGTGATCAGAAGTCCGGATTGCACGCGTTGATCGCGGTGCACGACACGACGCTCGGGCCGGCGCTCGGTGGATTGCGCATGTTGCCGTACGCGTCCGAGGACGAAGCGCTATTCGACGTGCTGCGTCTGTCGAAAGGGATGACGTACAAATCGGCGGTTGCGGAGACGGGGCTCGGCGGCGGCAAGTCGGTCATCATCGGCGATCCGAAACGCAAATCGGAGGCGATGTTCCGCTCGATGGGCAAGTTCGTGAACAGCCTCGAGGGCAAGTACATCACGGCCGAGGACATGAACATCGGCATCGCCGACCTCGAAGTCGTGCGCAAGGAAACGAAGTACGTCACGGGTCTTTCGCGCGAGAGCGGCAGCTCGGGCAATCCGAGTCCCTACACGGCACTCGGTTGCTTGTACGGTATCCGCGCCGTGCTCGAGGAACTCGACGGCAAAGCCGAGTTCAAGGGCAAGCGCATTCTGATCCAAGGCGTCGGCGCCGTCGGCGGACGTTTGGCCGAGTTGCTCAAGGAGAAGGGCGCGACCGTCATCATCTGCGACATCAACGAAGCGCGCGTCGACGAGCTCGTGAAAAAGCACGGTTTCGAGGCTGTTTCCGACGTCGGCCACGCTTCGGTGCCGTGTGACGTCTATGCGCCGTGCGCTCGCGGCGCAGGCTTGAACGACGAGACGATTCCGATGCTGCGTTGCCGCGCGATCGCGGGCGCGGCGAACAATCAACTGCTCGAGCCGCGCCACGGTCGCGATCTGAAAGCGCGTCGCATCCTGTACGCGCCGGACTACGTCATCAACGCGGGCGGCATCATCAACGTCTCGATCGAGATGTTGCCGGGCGGCTATTCCGAAGCGAAGGCGCTCGCGAAGCTCGAGAACGTCTACACGAACTTGAAGAAGGTGTTCGAGATCGCGCGGAGCGAGAACATCACCACGCACGAAGCTGCGGGTCGCCTCGCCGAACAACGCATTGCCGCCGGCAAAGCGAAGAGCTGAGAGCCGAGACGGCACCGTGGTGAGCAAGCAGAAAACACTTTTGCTCGTCGCGCTGCTGTTCGTGTTGCCTGCAGTCGTGGTGCTGACGCTGTTCCAATCGAACGCGGGGCCCGACTTCATCGACGGTGCTCAAAAAGGCGGCATCGTCCGAGGGCGAGTCGCGCTCGCCGACGGAGCGCCGGCTCCCGACGTCAGCGTCGTTGCTTCGAAGGTCACGAGCAATGTGATCGGTGGTGAACTGGCGCGCACTCGCAGCGATGTCGATGGCGCATTCTCGGTGACCTTGCCGCCGACAGAAGGGCGTTACGTGCTGCATTTCAGCGGTCCTTTGTTGCTGGACCAACTCGTCGAGTTCGGCTGGCTCACGCGCGACGGCAGTGCCGCGAAGGACGACGCGATCGCCGTCGAAATGCGGCTCGGTTGCAGTTTGGAAGTCGAAATCGTCGGCGCCGACAAGCAACCGGCCGGCAGCGGCGAATACGAGTTGTCGGGTGCGACCAGCGCCGGATTGCTGGGTGGTTTCGCGCGCGGAAATGTTGCGCGCTCCGGCAAATTCGAATCCGGAAAGTTCAGCGTCGACGGATTGCCGTCGATGAGCGCGCGCGTGCAAATTCGATTGGTGAGCGGCGAGCGCGTCGATTCGGTGCTCGATCTCACTGAGGGCGCGAATCGGCACAAGGTCGAGCTCTGACCCGAAAACGGCGCGGCCGCGCAACCTGGTCGGATGCACGGCCGCTCATGCGAAAGCCCAGCAGGCTACTCGAGCGCCCAGATCACTTCTTCGCGCTCTTCATCTCGGCGAGAAGCGCGTCGATGGCCTCGTCCATCTTTTCTTCGCGCACATTCTTGTAGCGGATGACACCTTTGCCATCGATCACGAAGATCGTGGGCCAACTTTTGATGTTCCAGCGCTTGGCGAGCGGACCACTGGTGCTTCCGTCGATGGCTTGGCGCCACGTGATCTCTTGATCCTTCAGGATCTGCTTCACCTTTTCGGCGTCACCGTCACTGTTGATCCCGAGAAGGGCGAAGGGCTGCGATTGGAGTCGCTTCACGAGCGACCTTTCGTGCGGCAGCATCGCAACGCAAGGGCCTCACCAGTTGCCCCAGAAATCGACGACCACAACTTTGCCGCGGTAGTCGGAAAGCTTGAACTTCACGCCGTTTTCGTCGGTGACTTCGAAGTCGGGCGCGACTTTGCCGATCTGCAAGAAGTCCATTTCGAAGAGCACGGCTTCAGCCTGTGCGGCGAAGTCCTGCTTGCGAGAGTCGACGACGCCGACGTACTCCTTCTGCAGCTTCGCCATCAGCGCGCGCGCTTCGGCCGTGCGTTCCGGGGTGGCCTTCTTGTCCTTCACGATCGACGAAGCCACCGTGAACATGGAGGCTGCTTGAATGGTCTTGTGCGGACTCTTTTCGATCAGTGTCCGCAGCGTCTTCTCGGTCTTCTCTTTGCCGAGAAAACTGCCGAGTCGGCGCGAAACGAGTCCCGGCAAACTTTCGAGTGCGGGGGAGGCGATGTGCGCCTCCATCAGGGTGTCGAGCGCTTCGATCGCATCCGGTTTGCGGCCGAAATCAGCCGCGATCTCCGCGACGCGCATCCATGCTTTGGCCGCGACTTCGGTGCCTTTGGCCTCGCGCGCAACCGCTTGGAACTCCGGTATGAATGCTTCACCCGGACGTTGCTCTTGAAGCTTCTCTTGCTCGGCTTCGTCCGTCGCGTTCTCCATGGACTTGGAATGTTCCTTACGAGCCTTGTCCAAGCGTTCGACGATCGTGTCGAAATTCTTGGTCAAGTCGGCACTTGCCGACTGCGCTTGAACGAACAGCGCGGCTATCCCCAAGGTGCATGCGGCAAGCAGTGCGCGCATCCAGCCCGGGCGTGACCTCGTACTCATCGAGTGACCTCCAGTGCGGTTTCACAGGGATCGTGATCGAACAGAGATCACGACTTCGGAGCGCAAAGTCTAGCCGAGCGCTCTCGCGATGCGCGGAATCCCCAGTTGACGTGGACGGCGCGAGCGTCGAACCTGGCGCCCATGAAAATTCCCTTCGTTTTCGCCGCGTGTTCTTTGCTCGTCGCCTGCACCCTCGCTTTGAAATCCGCTCCTCCCGACGCGGCACGTCCGAAGGGAGTGCTGATCGCGGTTGGCGGTGGGGGAACGACTCCGGAGATCATCGAGCGCGCATTGATGCAGGCGGGCGGCAAATCCGCAGCGATGCTGATCGTGGCTCAAGCTTCGAGCGATCCGAAGTCAGGGGAAGAGTCGCGCACTTTTTGGATGGAACACGGCGCGACGAATGTGAGCGTTCTCGACGTGAGCGATCCGGTCGCGGCGCTTCTGGCGATCGAGAAGGCCGCGTTCATTTGGATGCCCGGCGGAGATCAAAAGCGTTTGCTCGAAGCGCTCGAGACGGCCAAGCTCGTGGACGCGATCGTCAAGCGCTTCCACGAGGGCGCTGTCGTCGGCGGCACGAGCGCCGGTGCAGCGGCTATGTCGAAGTTGATGATCATGGGCGGCGACAAAGCCGATCTGAAAAGCGTCAAAGCCGGCGCAACGCAAACGACCGACGGGCTCGGCTTGTGGCCCGAGGTGATCCTCGATCAGCACTTCGTGCAGCGTCAGCGTTTCACCCGAATGCTCGCGTGCGTACTCGATCATCCGGAAGCGATCGGCGTCGGCATCGACGAGAAGACGGCGGTGGTGGTGAGCGGACGCTCGTTCGAAGTGATCGGCGAGAGCACGGTACTCGTCGTCGACGCACGCGCTGCGAAACGGGTTGCACGCGCCGACGGCGAGCTTCACTCCGCGAGCGACCTGAAGCTGCACGTGCTGAAGCGCGGCGACAAGTTCGAGTGGGCGGCCAAATCGGACTGAAGTGCGCTGGCGAGTGGGCTGTAACGGCTGAATCGCTAGCAGGATTCGTCCTCATTCGTTGTCGGGCAAGAAGCGACGACGACCGCGTATCCTCTGCGATACGTCGAGGAGGAGCGACGCCGCCCGGCGACGAAGGAGGGCGGAGCCTGCTAGCGATTCAGCCGTT
>Ga0163146_10002892_pt1 | contig 22496 bp, 36 predicted proteins | sample OliLakLV19MP7G1_FD_148648 | JGI IMG/M metagenome (GOLD analysis project Ga0163146, IMG submission 148648) | Freshwater microbial mat bacterial communities from Lake Vanda, McMurdo Dry Valleys, Antarctica - Oligotrophic Lake LV.19.MP7.G1 | ecosystem: Environmental > Aquatic > Freshwater > Lake >...
GGCCGCACCCGGTTCGTGAACGAGGCGCGGCGCCTGGCCGCGCGCCGGCTCAGCGTTTCCGGCGGCGCGTTCGGCCGTCTGCGGGTGGACTGATATGGCTGACATCGAAATTGTTCGCCTCACCGCGCGCGACGACACGCGCGGCGCGTTTGACTCGATCAACAAGTCTCTCTCCGGCCTGCAGGGCACCGCCAGGTCGCTCACCGGCGTGCTGGCCGGCCTGGGCGCGGGCGTGTCGATCGCTGGCCTTGTCGGGCTGGTCAAGAGTTCGATAGACGCCGCCGACAACCTCAACAAACTCTCGCAGCGTGTCGGCACGTCGGTTGAGAGTCTCAGCAAGCTGCAATATGCGGCCAAGTTGTCCGACATCAGCACCGAACAGCTCGGCGACGGACTCAAAAAACTCGCCGTCAATTTACAGGCGGCCGGGCGCGGTTCGGGCGACGCGGTCGAGGCGTTCAAGGCGCTCGGATTCCAGCAGAAAGAACTGCTGAGCCTGTCGCCGGACCAGGCCCTGGCGCGCATCGCCACCGCCTTCGCCGGCATCGAAGACGGCGCGGGCAAGACCGCGCTCGCGGTGCAGATCTTCGGGCGCTCCGGTTCCGACCTGATTCCACTGCTCAACGCCGGCGCCGACGGCCTGCAGCGCTACGGCGACGAGGCGCAGCGCCTGGGCGTTGTGATCGGGGCCGACGCCGCGCGGGCGGCCGAGGAATTCAACGACCAGCTTACGCGGCTGTCCGCGAGTTCGCAGGCGCTCGGCATCAGCCTCGCCAACGCCGCGTTGCCGACGCTCGCCAAGTTCACCGAGCAGCTGCTCGAATCCAAGCGCATCTTCGGCTCGTTCGCCTCGGCGTTGTTCAACATCGGTTTTGCGATCGACCCGTTCAAATCGCTGGGCGAGAACATCAAGGTGTACCGGGGCGAAGTCGAGCGCCTCGATGCAGCGCTGAAGAACCTGAGCGCCACCGGTGGCGCCAGCTCCAAGCTGTTCGGCACGCTGAGCGGGCAGCGCGACACCGCCGGCAAGCGGCTGGAGTTCCTCCAACTCCAGCAGCGCCAGGACGCCAACGCGCTGATCAGCCCATCCAATTCCGACGCTCGCGATCTGGCCCTGGCCGGCAGCGGCAGCACGGCCAAGCGCAAAGCGCCGGGGCTACCCAGCAAGGGCGGCGGCAAGGGCGGCGGCAACGGCGCCGCCGAACGCGATCGCGCCCTGATCGACTCGGTGCGCGAGACCGGCCGGCTGACCGCCGCCGCCGCCAAGGACGCCGCCGAGATCGCCGAGGTCTATAACAAGATCGACCTCGAAGACCAGGCCAAGCGCGACAAGGCCGCGCTCGACGAGACCACAAAGTCCGCGCGCGATCTGCAGAGCATCCTGAGCCAGACCACCAGCGGCAAGTTGGGCGAGATCGAGCGCGAGCAGGGCGTGCTCAACGATGCGCTGGTGACCGGCAAGATCAACGCCGAGCAGTTCACCGAGGCGTTCGACGCGCTCGACGCCAAACGCAGCGACGTACTCGGCCGTGGCGCGGACTCGTTTTCGAAAATCGCGAAGGACGGCATCGACGCATTCAAAGACCTCGAATTCGCTATCCAGGGCTGGGGCCGCCAGTTCACCGACACGCTCGCCGATGCCGTGGTAACGGGCAAGCTCAATTTCCGCAGCCTCGCGCAGTCGATCGTCAGTGATCTGCTGCGCATGACTATCCAGGCGCAGATTACCGCGCCGCTGTTCAAGGCGATTTCCAGTTTCAGTTTCTTCTCCAACGGCGGCGTGTTCGGTTCCGGCGGACTGACCCCGTTCGCATCCGGCGGCGTGGTCACCCGCCCGACGCTATTTCCGTTCGCCAACGGGACGGGGCTGATGGGCGAGGCGGGCCCCGAGGCGATCATGCCGCTGCGCCGCGGTCCTGGTGGGCGCCTGGGCGTCGAGGCATCGGGCAGCGGCGATAGCGCCGGTGCTGGCAACGTGACGGTGGTCCAGCACAATATTTTCAGCGGCGGCGCCGACCCCTCGACGATGGCAGCGTGGGCGCAGCAGGTGAAGAGCGACACGCTGAACACGCTGCAGGACCAGCGCCGGAGGGGGCGGTTTTGACGACCCTCACCTGGCCGAGTTTCAGCCGCGCGGCGCCGCGTGATCTGCAGTGGGCGCTCATCGCGAAAACGCAGGTGTTCCAGAGCCCGCTGAACGGCGCGATCCAGACCGGCTCGATGCCCGGCGCGCAGTGGTCGTGCGCGTTCACGTACAACGACCTGGACGAGACCGACAGCGCGCTGCTCGAGGCGGTGCTCCTGGCTCTGGAGGGGCGCGCAGGGCGCATTGCCCTGTGGAACTGGCAGCGCGAGAGCCCGCGCGGCGTCGGTGGCGGCACGCCGCTGGTGCGCGGCGGGTCCCAGGTGGGCGGGTCGCTGGATGTCGACGGTGCGCCGCTCAGCACCACGGCGTGGCTTAGGGCCGGCGATTATGTCGGCGTCAACGGCGAGCTGAAAATGTTGACCGCCAATGTCGACACCAACGGCAGCGGCCAGGCCACCCTCGCGTTCAAGCCGAATTTGCGCAGCGCGCCGGCCGACAACGCACCGCTCACGCTCACGCGGCCGACGGCCACGTTCATGCTCGCCGATGACACGGTGAGCTGGTCGGTGGTGGGGCAGTTGCGCGCCACGCACACGCTGCGGTTCATCGAGGCGTTCGCGTAAGCCACCGCACCATATGCCGCGCCAACTCACCCTCGCCGTCGGAGCAGCGTTCCTCGGCCAGCACGTGCGCTATCTCGAGTTCTACGAGATGGACTTCGGCTCGGGCATTTTGCGCGTGACGAATGCGCTGTACGACCAGAGCTGGAACGGCTACATGTGGACCGGCTGGGGCGCCATCGGCGCCCGCTCGATCCTGGAGGAATCCGGCGGGTTCTCCGCGCCGCAGGTTTCCCTCACGTTATCGGGCATTCCGACCGAGGCTGTGCGCATCGCCCTGGGTGAGCAGTATCGCAACCGCCCCGCGCGCATCTGGATCGCGCCGCTCGACGAAAACGACGTCCCCATCACCGACCCTGCCGGCCCGTGGCTGTACCGCATGGATGCGATGCCGGTCACACTCGGCGAGACCGCGTCGATCGCGCTCACGCTGTCCACGCGCGAGGAATCGTGGGATCGCGCCTCGAATGAACGGTATTCGCACCAGCACCAACAGTCGCGTTTTCCCGGCGATCGCGGGCTCGAGTACATCGACCAACAGTCGCAGGGGGAAACCGTGTGGGGAGCGGTGCCTGTGCCGAGCGCGCCCGCGCCTGGCGCGGGCGCGCAGCCGCAGACCCAATACACCAATCCCTACGCCCCGAACTATGACCCGTCGCGCGGGGAGCCCACTCAAAGCACAAATCCGTACAACCCGCATTATGACCCGAGCCGGGGTCAGGCAACACAAAGCACAAATCCGTACAACCAAAATTACAGATGACCACGCGCCGCTTCGAATGCTGGCCAGAGATACTCGTGGCCGAGGTGCACCTGTGCATGCGCCGGCCGTTCGTGTGGGGCGCGCACGACTGCGCGCTGATGGCCGCCGGCATCGTGCACGCCATCGCCGGTGTCGACCACATGAATGACCTGCGCGGCACCTATCACACCGCCACCGGTGCGCGCCGCGTCTTGCGCCGGTTGGGCGGACTCGACGCCGCGCTGACCGCCCGGATGGGCGCCCCCCGTGGCGATCTCAATCACGCCATGCGCGGGGACGTGGTGGTGATCGACACCCCGCTCGGGCGCAGCGCAGGCATCTGCCTGGGGAGCGAGAGCGTGTTTCCGTCGCTGACCGGCGCGGTGTTCCATCCGACGCGCGTGTGTGCGTCGGTGTGGAGCGTGTAGTCCATGCCGCCGGTCATCGCGTACATCGCCACCGCGGCGTTCGTAGTCAAAGCCGCGACGTTCATCGCTGTGTCGTTCTTCGCTTACCTCGTGTCGAGCATGCTCGCCCCGAAAAAGGGCCGTCCGTTCGACAGCAACACCCGCGACCGCCAGGTGTTGCTGTCGTCCGCGACGGTAAATCAGCGCTATGTGATGGGCCGCTCCGTGGTCAGCGGCGTGCTGGCGTTCCGCAACTCGAAGAACGGGTTGTTCTACCTAGTCGTTGTGCTCGCCGGCCACGAAGTAGCGAAAATCGGCGACATCTGGTTCGGTGACGAACTGCTCGGCGCGCTCGACGCGAGCGGCACCGTAACCACCGGGCGGTTCGCAAATCTCGCTCGCATCCGGAAATACGTCGGCACGGCCACGCAGAGCGCCGATCCGGATCTGATCGCTGCGTTCCCCACTCTGTGGACCAGTGCGCACCGGCTGCTCGGGCTCGCCTACATCGTGGTGACGCTCACGCGCAACGATGACGTCTACGCGAGCGGCGTGCCGACCCCGCGCGCGGAGGTCTTCGGCGTGCTGGCCGAAGACCTCCGCGACGGCGTGATCCGCTACACCGACAACGCAGCACTGCTGCTGCACTGGTACCTGCGCACCATCCGCGGCGTGCCGGCCGGCGAGATCGCCGCCGACAGTTGGACCGCCGCCGCAAACATCGGCGACGAGTGGGTCGCTCTCGGGCTCGGCCCGTTGAGCGTGGCCTCGGTGAGCGCGGCCAACAACACGCTGACGCTGGCTGTTGCCAGCAACGCGATCGAGGACGGCACCCGGTGCCAGGTGACAGCCAGCGGGTTCCCGGGTGGACTGGTGGCCGTGACCAACTACTATCTGATCCAGGTCGATAAAACAACGGTTATGCTCGCCGCGTCGTTGCAGGACGCATTGCTGCACGTCCCCATCGATCTATCTACCTCTGGGTCAGGCGTCGCGATCGTGAACCTCGATCAACGTCGCTACACCGCCAATGGCGTGTACGACACGGCGCAGCACGCACGCGACATCGTGACGCGCCTGGGCGGAGCGATGGGCAACGCGCAGGGCTGTATTCCGAGCCAGGGGGTCTACAAGTGCTATCCGGGCGCGTTCGTCGCGTCGTCACGAACGCTCACCATCAGTGACCTGCGCGCCGCGGTGGTCGTCAACCCGCGAGTCCCGAGCAAGGACGCGTACAACTCGGTGAAGGGCACTTTTATCGACCCGCTCGCCGACTGGCAGATGCGGGATTATCCCGCGGTTAAAAATGCGCAATACGTGATCGACGACTACAACGAGGCTTCGAGCGCCGACGCCGATTTCCCGTTTTGCCTGTCTGAGATTCGCGCGCAGCGGCTCGCCAAAATCGAATTGGAGCGGCACCGCCAGGCGATCACGGTGCAGTGGCCTGGGAAAATCACTTGCTTCGCCATCGCGCCAGGCGATCGCGTGACGGTTGTGGTCGACCAGCTTGGATGGACTGCTGCGCTCGCGAAAACATTTCGCGTAGAGAAGTGGGAGCTGTCCGAGGATTTCGGCGTAAATCTGACCCTGGCCGAAGACGCTGCTGCTATCTACGCCTGGAATTCCGGCGAAGCCACGCTCACCGACCCCGCGCCCGATACGCTGCTGCCGAAACCGTGGGAGGTGTTGGCGCCGACCACGCTGAGCCTCGAATCCGGCACCGACAATTTGCTGCTGAGCTCCGACGGAACCGTGCTCTCGCGGATCCGCGTTCGCTGGGCCTACACGTTGACCCACAACGCCGTCGGGTTCGAGGTGTCGTGGCGCAGGGTCGGCGAAATCGAATACAGCAGCATGCGCGTACCGCTCGATTCGCGCGGCACCTACATACCCGCGGTGCAGGACGGCGCGATCTACGAGGTGCGCGTGCGCGCGGTGACGCCGGTCACGTCATCGACTTGGCTAAGCGACTCGCACGTGGTGATCGGCAAGACCGCGCCGCCCGCGAACGTAGCGGGGTTTGCCCACGTCTTCAACTCGGCCGGCACGCTGTTCTCGTGGTCGGCGATCACTGATGCCGATGCGGACCTGTACGAGATCCGCCTGGGCATCAGCTACGAAACCGGCGCGCGTATCGTGCAGACGCGCGCGACCGAGTACCAGCACGGCCTGATCCCAGCCGGCGCTTACAACTTCTGGCTCAAGGCTATCGACACGTCCGGCAACTCGTCGTCGATCGCCACGCAGCGCGTGGTGACCAGCACCGCGCCGGCTGCGCCCATGTTGACCAGCTCGATCGACGCGGCCGACTACGCGCTTTCGTGGGCCGCAGTCGAGGCGACCTTTCCGGTCACGACCTACGAGGTCCGCTACGGCGCGAGCTACGCGACCGGCGCGTTCGTGGCATCGGTGTCCGCCACCAGCGTCAAGCGCCCGGTCAGCTGGAGCGGGGTGCGCACCTTCTGGGTTGCGGCGATCGACGCGGCCGGAACCACGGGTACGACCGCGTCGATCGCGCTAAACGTCAGCTCGCCGGTGATGCCCGCCGTGAGCGCGACCTTCATCGGCCCCGATACTTGGCTCCAATGGACGATCCCGCCGGCCACGCTGCCGATCGAGCAGTACGAGGTGCGTTACGGCAGCGACTTTGCGACCGGTTCGACCTTGGGCAAAATCAAGGGCACTGGACTGCGCTTCAAAACAGATTGGTCTGGATCGCGCAGCTTCTTCGTGGCGGCGATCGACACGGCAGGCAACGTCGGTACCGCCGGCAGCGCGGCGCTTACCGTGATCGCGCCGAGTGCGCCGAGCGTGAGCCCGCGGACGGTGCAACACCAGTTCTCGCTCACCTGGACCGACGCCGCGGCGAGCCTGCCGGTGGACCGCTACGAGATCCGCCGCGGCTCGGTGTTTGCGAGCGGCGATTCGCTCGGCTTCCTGACCGCTCGCGTGTTCTCGGGTTTCGAGCTGATCGGTGGGTCTTACCGTTACTGGGTGGTGGGCTACGACACCGCCGGCAACCAGGGCACCGAATCGTCCGCCAACATCACGGTCGAGAACCCGCCCGGGCTCGTCGTGTACGCCTCGGTCGAGAGCGTGTTCGGCGGCACGTTCTCGAATGCCTCGCTCTATGCGGGCGACGTCTACTTCCCGCACGACGCGACAAAGACCTGGCATCAGAAATTTGTCGATGGCGGCTGGGCGACCATCGCCGCCAAGACCGCCGCCGGTTATGACATGTGGCTGGAACCGAGCACGGCCAGCGGCTATTACGAAGAAAGCTACGACTACGGCTCGGCGCTAGCCAGCGCGAACGTGATCGTCAACGCCACCACGCAGACGCTCGACGGCGCGCCGGCGATCGCCTGCTTGATCTCGCACAAGGCGCTCTCGGGAGACCCGTGGACCAACGCGCCCGCGGCATTCAATGCGTCGATCGCCGTCGCGGCGCGCTTCTTCAAGGTCCGCATCAGCTGCACAAGTGCGGGCGACGACGATCTCGCGTCGCTCGACGTGCTGCAGTTCCAGATCACATCGTGAGGAACACATGGCCGCAGATCTAAACAAGCCCGACACCACGCAGACCGACACCGCGGTGCTGACCTCGATCCGCGACAACGACCTGCAGCTCGCCAAACTGTCGGGCGCGCTCTCTAACCTGGTCGCCGACGTGATCCGTTTCTACGGCACGAATTCGCGCTGGGAAAAGTGGGACGGCTCGGCCTGGGTCGAGCTGATCGCCAAGGCAAGCGGCAAATACGACATCAACGTCGACCGGGTCGACGGCTACGACGCCGGCAACAGCACCGGCAACGTGCCGGTGAGCAACGGCACGGTCAACACCAACCTCAACGCGGACACGGTCGACGGATACCACGCCGGCACCGGGGTCGGCCAGGTGCTCGTGCTCGATGGCGGCGGCAAAGTGCCGGCGGCCAACCTGATCGCCAGCGGGGTCTCGGCGAGCACCTACCGCTCGGTCACCGTAGACGCGGCCGGCCGCGTAACCGCCGGCAGCAACCCGACCACGATCACGGGCTACGGCCTGATCGACGCGGCCGCGCTCGCGGGCTCGACCTCGCAGGCGTTTGGCATTGCCAACGCCTCGGCGCGCACGCAGGCCGCGCGCTGGGAGCAGGTGCAGGACGATGCCACCTCGAGCTGCGTGCTCAGCGGCACCAACACCTACACCGGCACGCTCGCGCCGGTGATCACGGCCTACGCGACAACCCACGTGTATTGCACGAAATTCGCGAACGCCAGCACCAGCACAACCCCGACGGTGAGCCTGAACAGCGTCGGCGCGCTCACCCTCAAACGCCCTGACGGCACCGCTCTGCGCTCGGGCGATCTGAACGGCTGGCATGCGTGGGTCTACGACGGCGCCGACGCGATCGTGCTGAACCTGGCCCCGCGCGCGGCGCATGGCAAGCAGACCGTGTGGATTCCGGCCGGCGCCATCACCCCGAGCGCGTCTTCGGGATGTGCGGCGCTGGCGACAGCGCCGATCGGGTCGGGACAGCCCGACCTGAGCTATCTGGCGTTCGATCCGACGACGCAGGAATACGCGCAGTTCGCGGTGCGCATGCCAAAATCTTGGGACGAGGGTACGGTCACGTTCCAGGCCGAGTGGGCGCACGGCGCCGCCGTGACGAACTTCGGCGCCGCCTTCTCGCTCGAGGCGGTGTCGTTCTCCGACGGCGAGAGCATGGCGGCGAGCTTCGGGACCGCCGTGGTTGTCACCGACACGGGCGGCACCACAAACGCGCGATACGTCACCGCCGAATCGAGCGCGGTGACCGTCGCAGGCTCGCCGGCCGCGAACGACCTGGTGTTCTTCCGGTTCGCGCGCGTGCCGGCCAACGCGGGCGACACGCTCGCGCTCGATGCCTCGCTGCTCGGCGTGACGTTGTTCCTCACCACCGACACCGAGACTGATGCTTGAGCTCAACACGCTCGCGGGCTTCTGGGCCCGCCCACCGGCGGCCGGTGGTGGTGGCGGCAGCAGCGCCATCACCTACGCCTGGTCGACCAAGTTCGGATCGATCTCGACCGAGAAATTCGCTCACGCAGCCGGCACCTGGGCCTCCGGCACCAACGCATCGCTGACCGACTATGGCAGTTTTCCGAACGCCGCGGCGGTGGGCAGCAGCACGCACGGGATCTTGAAATCGAGCAACTCGAGCGGCAGCGCGACCGCCTGCACAAAATACTCCTACGCGGCGCAGACGAGCAGCTCGGGCGGAACCTTCAGCGCGCACCGCCGGCAGGACGCAGGCGCGCAGAGCGCGACCACCGGGTACTTCTTTGGCGGCCGCAACGGCAGCAGCTCGACCGGCGCGACCGAGGTACAGAAGTACCTGTTCTCGGCCGACACCATCAGCGCCGGCAGCGCGCTCGGTACCGGCCGAGCGAACGCCGCGGCCGCGGGCACTTCGAGTGTCGGCATCTGCACCGGCGGCGCCAACAGCATGAGCACGTTCGCTGCGGTGACCTCGACCGAAAAATACACCTACGGCACCGACACGCGCACCACCGGCACCGCGATCGGTACCGCCCGCGCGACCCACGGCGCCACCGGCGACGCTACGCGCGGCATCTTCGCCGGTGGCAACGCCAAGGCCGACGGCAGTAGCACGCGCATCGCTACCACCGAGGACTACACCTACAGCGGTGACGTGCGGACGTCCGGCACCGCGCTCGCCACGGCCCGCACTGCGCCGGCCGCGGGCGGCGACAACACGTTCGGGCTTTTCATCGGCGGCGATACCGCGAGCTCGGCGAATTCCACCAGCGTCGAGAAATACACGTTCGCCTCGGGCGCGGTCGCTGCCGCGACCGCGCTCACCACCGGCCGCGCCTGGGCAGCGGCAAAATGCACGCAACCCGGAGGTACCTGATGCACTGGCGCAACAGCAATTTTCAGATCCGAATATTTCTCTCCGGCCGAGCGCACACGCCCGACGAGGCGTATCGCGTGTTGCGTGAGCTCGAAGAAGAGCGCGATTGCGCGCTCGACCAGGCGCGCGTGGGCTACATGCGAACCGCGGGACGCATCCAGTGGCTGCTGTCGTGGACCGCGCGCGCAATCGCGCTCATCGTGCCGGGCGGCGAAATAACGCGCGCCGCTGCAATGACCGACATCCGCCAGACGCAGGTGCGCAACGAGGCTCTGGTAGCGGAAGCCGAGCGCGAGCTCGCCTACATCCGCAGCCAGATCACCGAGATTCAGCCGCTGCGAAAATTTCGCGGCTACCCGGACCACGAGGCGCACCAGCTCGCCCAGTGCGAGCAGTGGCGCCTTGAACTGATGTGGCGCGTCGAGAACTACATGGCCGCCACCGGCGTCGTCCCGCCTGAGCAGATCGAGGTGATGCGGCTGCACCCGGACTGGTCTGGCGTGCTCTGGCCTCACATGGAGCGGTTTCGCGCCCGGCTCGCCGAGGTGGGCGGCGGCGTCCTGCCCGGGCACCGTGCGGTGCTGGTCAATTGTCCGGGCGCAAACGAGATTCCTTGATGACGAGCCTGCCAGTCATCCCCGAGTGGGCTCTCTCCTGGTTCTGGGTTGGGCTGGGCGTGCTCTCATTTGGGCTGTCAGTACTGTTTGTGATTCACCTGTGGTGCGAAAGTCGCAAATGAGCATCTGGCCCGAACAGGTTCTACTTGTCGGCATCGGCGTTTTGCTGGTCGCGATTGCCGCTTTTTTCCGCTGCCGGCGCGCGCAGAAGGACCCCAGGCGTCGCGCTGACGACTACGAGGACACCATCATCGTTACACGTCAAACGAGGGTTACGCGCCTTGCGACCGAGACGACCGAATCTATTGAGCGAGACCCGTAAATGATTACCGACGGCGAGCGCAGGGCGAAGGGCGTAGATCGGCGGAAACGCGCGCGCAACGAGCGCATCGGCGCGGCTGTCGTGTGCGCGCTGAATGCAATCGGGCATCTGCCGCTGCTGCTCAAAGTTATGGCCGGACTATCTGCCGCGTTTTGGCTCGGGCTCTCTGTTGTCGGGCTCGTCGCAAAGCAACTTGGATATCTCTGATGAGACTCACTGCGCATTTCACGCTCGAAGAGTTCGTAATATCGCAATACGCTGTGCGGTTCAACGTCGACAATACCCCGAGCGACGAGGTTGTCGACAACCTGCGTGCGCTCGCAAGTTATCTCGAAGATCTGCGCGCCCTGATCGGCCAAGCGATCGTTATTAGTTCCGGCTACCGATGCGCCGTGCTCAACTCAGCTACCGGCGGCGCGCGCGGCAGTGCGCACCTGACTGGTTATGCCGTCGACATCCTGTCGCCAGCGTTCGGAACGCCGCTGTCCCTGTGCCGTGCTGTCGTGTCGCTTGATCAACCATTTGATCAGGTAATTCACGAATACGGCCGCTGGACGCACGTATCAATCGACCCGAAGATGCGCCGGCAGCAGCTGACCATTTGTTCCGGCACGGGTTACCGGAGCGGATTACTGGAGTGCCGAACTCAGTGACCCCAAAATGATAGAGCTAGGACTGCGGGAAATGTTGGCGCGAATCGCTCACGTAGCCGACGCGGATATCGTCTATCAGGTCCGCGCCGTGCCGATCTCGCACCTGGATGCACGCACGATCATCTCGGCGCTAAATACGCTGACCGCTTTGCGACAGTTAGAAGCGGCCGGCGAATTGTCGAATGAGCTGATCGCGAAACTTCTCGAAGAAAAACCGCTAGCGCCATTCCCGAAACCGAAAGAATCGAAACTCACATCCATGTCGATGCACCAGGACGACGAGGACAAAAAGGGATGAGCGAATCGGTGCGAAATCAATACGTACCGCAGTACATTCTGGCCGCTATCGTTATCGTCGGGTTCTTCTCCGTTATGTCGTTGATGCTGCTAACGGACAAGCCGGGCGTCGACATCCTGATCGGCGGGCTGGCGGCGGCATTCGGATCTGTGGTCGGATATTTCTACGGATCTTCCGCGAGCAGCGGGCGCAAAGACGCGATCATCGCGAACTCTGTCCCAATCGATAAATGATTCCCGCGCTCAATTGGGTGCGCATCGGGATTTATGCCGCCCTTGTCGCCCTCATTTTTGGCGCGGGCTATTTTGGGGGATGGAAAGGACAGCATGACAAGATCATTTCAATGCAGGCTGTTGGGCAAGCGGAGGACGAGCGCTACAGAAAATTGGAAACGGAGACATCTGATGCGCAGACGATCGTTGTCAACCGCTTCCAGGAGATTCGCGCTGCTGATCGCGCTGGCTGGGATCGTATCCGGGTGCGCCTCCAATCCCGTGCCGGTGGAGTGCCCACGGTTTACGCCGAGCCCGGCAGCGCTCCAGCCCCTGGGGGGGCCGGACTGGAAGGGCCTTGCTTCGAGACAGATCGAAGCCTCCCGGCAGATATCGCCACCGCCCTTGAGTTTGGCGAAACCATCGAGCGGACCTTGACGCTATGTCAATCCGAACTGCACGCCTGCGCGGCGCTGCGCTGATCCTGCTGTTCGCGATGGCGCTGGCGGAAAAGGCGCGTTCCGCGGCGAATGCGATCACGGGTCCAGCGGCATAGAGGCGCGCAGCCGGAACAGGTCCCACATCGCGGGGTGCATGCGCGTAACGCCGCTCTCCCATGCTGCCCATGATGACCTCGAGCAGTGCAGTAGGGCAGCGGCGGCCGTCTGGGAGAGTCCAGAGACAGCGCGCGCCTGGCGGATGGAGTCCGGGGAGGGAGATCGGCCCGAGGGGCCGGGGGGCAGGTTAGGCTCCACCACGGCGCGCTGCCTGGGGCATGGGGATCGAGCATTCCCAACCATCACCCTCTGCCGATGCAGTCCAGGCTGCATCGTTGCGGGCAGCCTGCGGGAACGCTGGCCAGTCCCGCGCCAGCGCTCGACGGAGCGGACGAAGGCTTGCGTTCCGGCGACTCTGCGGCAGGTCGCCGGATGTTCCGTTGAATTTGCTGCTGCCGTCCCGATCGTAATCTCGGATGAAATACGACCAACCGCAGTTGGCGGTGTCACTGTCGTCGTAATAGATAATGATCTTGTAAGTAGTGGCGCTCATTTCGTTCTCCCCGTAGTGGCTGCCGAAGGCAACCGAGATAGCCACGCGGCTATCCCGGATGCCCTGGGGGTGAGGTCAGTCGGGCGTGCCCCAGATCCCGAACTGGTCGTTCAGCCGCGCCGTCGCGCAGTCCGCTTGACCGCGCGAGAGGAACAGGCGATCCGCCCCGCCGCCGGCTTGCGTAACGTCGACTCGTATGATGGAGGTGATAAACCACCCAGGAGTACGGCGCTCCAGGGTCACGCCTGTAGCTGCTCGCCGAAATCCCGAATAGCTAGAGGGTACGGCCGTGCTGCTACACGACACGACTCGCGCTCCGACCGTGCGCTTTTTCGCGCCGACCCATTCCACGACTCGCGCCTCGGAGCGTTCCGCGATCTCCTCTATCTCGCCGTAGGTTGTGTAGGCGTGCGCGTTCGCCCGCCCGTTGACGCTGGCAAGCGCGGCTTCGATGGCTGCCGAGTTCTGTGCGCAGATCTTGATGGGTTTCATTTTGTTTCTCCCGGTTGGTACTGCGTTGGTCGATGTAGGTATTGTACAGAGTCTGTACACTAATGCAAGAACTATATTTCCCGGATTGTGGGCAGGAATCTGCCCACCTGTGCATCAAAACGGATGTTTCTTGCGACATCCTGCTCTAGCGCAGGATGTGCCGATACGAACTCATAATCCGTTGGTGCCGGGTTCGACTCCCGGGGGGCCCACCATAGGGAAATCAGGCCTTGGCGCGGTTGTTTCGCCGGCTCAATGTGGGCAGGTTTTTGACCACTCGTGCAACGGCCTGGGGGTAGAGGTGAGCGTACCGCTGCGTGCTCTGGTGGCTCTTGTGCCCTAGTGCTGCACCGACCTCGGCGAGCGTCGCGCCCTGGCTGATGAGGAAGCTCGCGAACGAGTGCCGAAGGTCATGCAGCACCAGGTCAGGCCGATCAATGGCCACGCGAGCGAGCTCAAAGCGCGCGTAGTACGTTCTCCAGTGGAGACCGAAGGGTAACCACTTGAGATCGGCGCGGCATCCCGGGTGCAGCCAGACCATGCGCGACGCTTTGTTCTTTGTGCTCGAGGAGGGCACCTTGAGCCACCAGTCAGCGCCGTCCTTGACGATATCCTCGGGCTGGCGTGGCAGCAGCTCCGAGACCCATCGCAATCCAGTGTAGAAGATCAGCCTCACCAGCGCGCGGGTTTGCTTGTCCGTGATCGCGCGGAGCAGCTCGGCCACCTGGTCGGGCTCGAGGTAGATCTCGCGCGCGTTGTCCACGGCCGGCATGACCATGCGCGTCGACCAGTCCTGGCTGCCGATCTGGTGGTGCTTCCAGGCGTATTTCACGGCCGCGCGCAGGTAAGCCAGCCGGTTACGGATGGTGGCCGGCGTGAGCTTCTCATCGTCATCCTGGTGGCGCCGTGCGTCGGTCGCATACTCGCGGCAGATCGCCGGCAGGTCGCTCAGCGGTTTGCTTTCATACCACTCAAGCAGCAGCGCGAGTGTCTGCGTCGTCTGCTTGTGGCGCTTCAGCGCCGGGACGCGGTGCTTGAGATACGCGGCTACCGCCGCATCGATCAGCGGCTCCGAGTCGTCGACACCAGCCGCACGGGCGAGGAGTCGGGAGTCCGTCTTGCGTGCGTAGTTCTCGGCTTGATCGCGACTCCAGCCTGCCGGAAGCAGTCGCGAAGCACGGACGAGGCGCCCGTCGAGGATGCGGCGGAGTCGGTAACGCCAACGTCGTAAACGTCGATCGAAGTGCGCCGGCATTTGGTCACCAATTGGTCGATGTCTTCGGGGCGGAATCGGTGCATTCTAGGCCCGAGCACGACAACGGGCAGACGCCCCTGCCGGACGAAACCGCGCACGGCGCCCGTGCTGATGCCGAGGCGCTGCGCGACTTGTGCCGCTGTCAGCATTTAACGTGGCGCTGCCATCTCGACCGCGCGTCGATGTAAATCCCGCTCATGTTCATTCCTCCTCATAGCAGCCGTATCTGCCCGGCCGCTTCCAGCTCGTCGGCGCTCGGCAGGCGTGGTGGATCATTGCGATGCGCCGAACAGCAGTCCGTTGCTTCTTCTTCGCTGATAAATTCGTCGGCGCAATCCGGACATGTCCAGATTATTTGAATGTCAGGCTCGGCGTCGTTGCATTCCCGCCAGCACGCTGCTGCATCGCAGCGGTCAGCGTGAACGGTTGCGCAAATCTCGCAGCGGAACCGCTCGACGATGTTAATTCCGCTCATGTTCATTCCTCCAGTTCGGCGACGCCCGCCAGCCGCGGCTTCAACGGAGACCCGCAAAAAACGCAGAACGAAAAATCATTGTCGGTCGGCGTGCCGCCGTCGCTAATCGAGAATGCGTGACCGCAGGCGGTTTCCCAATAATCTTCATCTTCGTCGTATTGCGACCACGTACATTTCGCCTCCAGTTCGGCGACGCCCGCCAGCCGCTTCTCGGGCCGGCTCATGTCATTCCTCCGGTTCGGAGGCGCTGTGACGGCGTGGTAGCGCGAGGAAACCGATCGAGTTCGATCGCAAGGCCGCGCTTGAATATGCGGCTCAGCTGGATGCGCTTGTGCGCGTCAGCGTTGATGTGCACGCGGTTGGCCGCGAGTTCGGCGGTCCCGGCGGTGTACACGTGAATGAAATCATCGAGGTCGGTTTCGTCTATTTCCACTGTGATAGAGATCATGCAATTATCTCCAATGATGTGACCGGCGAAACACGCTCATGCGCGCCAACGCGGGTCGAGAACCCCAGTGAGTCCAGGCGTTGAACGCCCACACGAAGGTGTACGCGCACGAGAGCGCGAACATGCCCCACTGCGCTTCCGTCGCGGTGGTGTACAACCACAGCGGCTGCCCCAAGAGGCCGAACCAGCAGGCGAAGCGCTGCCGTTCCTCGCGGCGGTCCAGGGCGAGGGTGATGGCGATGAGTCCGGTGACGGCGATGCCAATCTGGAGAATCAGTTCATGGATCATGACAAGCCTTTTCGCGCCGACGATTGGCGCTCGATCCGCTGAATCTGGCTGATGTCGCGCGCGGCGTCCTTGAGCGGCTGGCAGTTCCACTGCTCGTCGAGAAACGCTGCGGTCCAGGAGTCGCCATTCGCGGCCACAGCGCGGCGGATGCTGCCAACGGGGAAGCGCCGGGGGTCGATCCGGTGAGTCTCCTCGTCCTGGTGGTACTGCTCGAGGTATGTGATGAGGTCCTTGGTGGAATCACGCTCGGGCCAGCGGGCCCGTGCTTCTGGGATCACGTCGACGATTGAACGGATGTACCCCGCGCGGTAGTGGGCGAGGACGTCGGGCGGGAGGGGGTACGCCTGCGTCCCGCGAACCATTTGCTTGCTCATCGTCTCGCCCTCCCGCCCCCGCCGCCTCCGGTGGAGGCTCGGCGCGGGGGCGTCGATGAGCGAAAACTAGCAAACCGCTATTCTTATGTCAATAGCAAGATGCTATATCTTTGTTTGGATGATGTATCCGGAGAAATGGCGCGCCCTGCAGCAATTCTTAGACACCGCCCGGAACCGGCCGAAACTGCTGGAAATCGTCAGCGCGCTGATGTCGCGGTCCGCTGGGGTGACGATCGAGTGACGGAATGAGGCGGCTACTTGAACAGCCCGGCCACTGTCCTACCGACTTGCTCCGCGGTCGTTGGCGGCGGCGGTTCTGAGGTGAGATCGTATCTGCAGTGTATGCAGATTTTCGCCTCCCGGCGCACCGTCTCCGCACATTGAGGGCATACGCGATAGTCCCGTGAGCCGCGGTCGCGCGCCGGTTCCCGTTGCAGGGCATCCCCGCTCGAGGACAGCAGCACCACGATCAGCCCGATCAAGGGCGAGAGCACCAGCGCGATGAAGGCGAACCCCATGAATGAACGGCCACGCGCGGCCGCGATCGCGCCGACAGCGACCGTGAGAATGAGCCACCACACCATGATCTCAGCCATCTTTTCTCTCTTCCGGGGTTTCTGTTCACGGGGTCTCCATCCGTGTTCGAGCACGAGCAGGGGAGGCCGGTTCCGGTGCGGCCGCTGATGCGGTGACATCCGTGACGCGCAGTTCGCGCAAGACGGTTTCGTTCGCGCGAACTGCTGCCTGCAGCTCGGCAATGAAGCCGCGGCGCTGCTCCTGCGTGAGTCGCTCGAACAAAAGTAGCAACTGCCGCTTTTCGGCGGTGCCACCATAATATGCGCGCGGCTCCTCAATGGACAAAGGCAAGTCCGGCGTGGCGTCATCGTGGACGTTGTCCATCCATCCGAGGCCAAGGGCCAGATGGGTTTCAATGCGCCGCGCGACAGGGTCGCCCATCTCCCGGTTGCCGGTGTTGAGCTGACTGACGTGAGCGACCGACAAAGCCGCCTTGTCCGCGAGCGCCCTCTGCGTGCGGAAACGCTTGATGAGCGCTTTGAGATTGCGCCGGCGAATGGCCTTGCTGTCCATGTGCTTTGGACGATAGCGAGTTGCTACTGACCCCGCGATGAGCACGTTGCTATTGACCATTCGTTAGCATGTTGCTATTTTGCGCTCCATGGATATGCACACGTACTGGCGCGGCCTACCGACTGCGCAACGCGCCGCGCTTGCGGAGAGCTGCGACACCCAGGTGGTCTACCTCTCGCAAATCGCCCACGGCCACCGAAAGGCGAGTGGTCGCCTGACGTTGCGGCTCGAGCAGGCCACCTCTGGAGTCGTCACCCGTCATGACCTCCGGCCGGATCTGTACCCGCCCGAAGTCGCGGCCAGCAGCGAGGCGGTCGCATGACCCCGCGCGCTCCCCGGTTCAACCGCTGCGCCGAGTGCGGCCACCTGCACGCGGCAACGATCTGCCATATCTGCAAAACGCCGACCCTGACCGCGTTGGTCTGGGCGGATGGCGTACTGGATGCAACGGCCCCCACCATGGGCTCCTCCCCCGCCCCGCAAGGGGCGGTTCCAAAAGCCCGGGCGGCGTAGGTCGCTCGGGCTTTTTTTTACCTGCCTATGAGGCGCAGACAACATGCCGCCCAACGACGAGAAATACGTGGAGGAAGTCAAGCTGCGCCTCACCGAGCGCCTGTTTCTCGATTTGTCTCGGCTCGCCGAGGCGGACAACCGATCGATCTCCGACTATGTGCGTCACGTTTTGTTGCTCCACGCGTATGGGTCAGCTCGCAGTCTGCGCAGCGACGTGGACGCGCGATAGGCCCGAAACGGCCCGTTTGTGAACCACGAAATAAATCATCGATATGCCAATTGGTTACGCGATGCTGATGATCTCTCGGCCGATCACCGCGGCTGAACTGCTGGGGCGGGTGGGCGCGATCGTCCCGCGCAGTGCGGCGCGGACGGTTGCGCCGCAGACGCCACCACGGCCGGAGCCGGTCGAGTCTGATCGTCTGTGTCCCAGGTGCAAAGCGCGCGGGCGCGGGATGCCGCCCTCGAGGAATCTCTACACGTACTGCGTGCCGTGCCAGCGCGCGGCAAATCGCGCGTCGTACCTGAAAACCAAGGCGGCGGCGCGCTAAATGACATCTGCCCTTTTTTTGCCTCCCCTATGTGAGGTGCTGTACAGACAAGATCGCGCCGGCGCAGTCGAGGTGCATAGATGATCCGCATTCAGGTCTTCAGCCCCGACGCCGAGGGCATGATCGAACGCCCGGACAATTCGGGCGAGCGCGAGTACGGCCCGGTCACGCTGGACATGCTCAACGGCGGTCGGTTGTACGTGCAGGGCGCAAAACGTTATCCGGATGCGCACGAGATGATCCCGGCGCTCGGGGTCAGGCGACCCTGATGCGCGCTCCGGCCTACAGCCAGCGCGTGCTGGCGCTGCGCAAGAACAGCGAGCCCGACCAGTTGATGGTGTTCTACGGTCGCGGTTGGCCGCGCCTGAATGCGACGCACGCGATGGTGGGCGTGGCGGATGACTGGGTGCCGTGGTCGCTCGACTGGAGCGTCGCCGCAGGGTTGAGCGTGCTGATCCACGAAACCGGCGAGGCCCCGCCGATGATCGAGGGCTGGCCCGCCGTGCTTTGGCTCGCCGCCGAGATCCAGGCGCGCGCGCTGTCGGTGATGATCCGCGACGGCGACCGGTGGTCGTCGATCATGATGGTGGCGCTGAGTTGGACGGAGGAGCTCGGCGAGTCTCCTCCGTGGTGGCCTGGCTCCATCGCGAGCGTCGCGTCACAGCGCTGGCGGCGGTACATGACCGCGCCGGAGTTCAGGGCGCGGGCGTGGTGGTTGCGGGGATGAGCGGCACGTGGCCAGACAATCCCGTCGTGACGGGCGATCCCGTCGTGGACAATTACCGGCCGCGCACCGAACTTGGCCGCGCGCTGATCAGCCTGCGTCGGGAATATGTCGCCGCAGGCGGTCAACTGGACGACGCGGATGCCGAGCGCGGGCACATCGCGTGGTCGGATGCGCAGTCGTTGATCGATCGTGGAGCGGATGCCGAGCGCGAGCGTATCTGCCTGCTGCTCGACCGGCACGGCTACGGCCATGCCGCGCACGCGATCCGCACGGGACGGGACTGATGCGCCGCGTATTAGCTGACCAGGAAGATTACGGCATGAGCGTTGACGAGCTGATCTGGCTAACTGTCGAGTACCGGGCCGAGTTGCAGGCGATTGTGAGAGGAAGAACAAAAACGAAATGGTTTTCGCCGACGGACCCTAAGCCGACTTTGCCGGGGATCTACGAGGTTCGATTGCCTAATGGCGTGCGGTCGCGCGTGCCTAATGGCGTGCGGGCGTTCGCTCGCTGGCGAGACGGCTATTGGACATCTGCGTTTACATCGATGGAGATAGAAGAGACGAGGGGGCCGGGATCGCAGGAAAAATACTGGCGCGGTCTAGCGCGCGACCCTTTTGGGCGAGCAATCGTGACTGCGAGAACAAAAACGAAATGGTTTTCGCCGACGGATCCAAAGCCGACCTTGCCGGGGGTTTACGAGGTTCGATTTTGCTGTGATCCGAATCGTGTGCGGTTTTTCGCTCGCTGGCATAACGGCTATTGGACGCCTGAGCAGACATCGACGGAGATAGAGACCACGAGGTACGGAGTGCAGGAAAAATACTGGCGCGGTCTGGCAAGCGACCCGAAGCAGGGCAATCAATCGTGCAGAACGGCATGAGCGTAGAGTGAGTCTCACGCTGTCGCGTCACCGGCACTCTCCGCGCTCGCGCGCTCGTGATCGATGAGCTTTGCTGCAGACGAGCTCGCCGCTGCGCAGGCGGATGTCTTCGTCGAGCGCCTGCGCAGGCATCCGAAAACCTACAAAGTTTTTGCGACGCTCTACAACGTCGTGATGATCCTGACCGAGCATCCGCAGTGGGCCGGGGTGATCGGATGGGACGAATTCTCTGGGCGGATAATGAAACTGCGCGCTCCGCCCTCCGGCGGCCGTGCGGGCGAGTGGGAGGACGAAGACGACAACCGCGCGGTGCTGTGGATGTCGCGAGCATTCGGGATCGAGCCGAAGCCGCAGCTCATGCTGCAGGCGGTCGACCTGGTGGCGCACGACGCGGGCTATCACGTGGTGCGCGATTACCTCACGGCGCTCACGTGGGACGGCAATCCGCGCATCGAGAAAGTCGGCTGGCTGCAGGCCTACCTGGGCGCGGTAGATACCGACTACCACCGCATCGCGGGCATGCGCTGGCTCGTCTCGGCCGTGGCGCGCGTGATGCGCCCGCCATGCAAAGCCGACCATGTGCTGATCCTCGAGGGCCTGCAAGGACTCGGCAAGTCGAGCTCGCTCAAGGTGCTGTTCGGCGATTGGTTTACCGATTCGCCAATCCGGATTGGCGACCGCGAGGCAATGATGCTGATTCGCGGCTGCTGGGGCGTGGAGATGGGCGAACTCGATTCGTTGAACCGGGCCGAGAGCACGGCGAGCAAACAGTTTTTTTCGCAGCAGGACGACCGCTATCGCTCGCCCTGGGGCCGCCGGCCGCAGACGGTGCCACGCCAGTGCGTGTTCAGCGGCAGCACCAACCAGCGGGTGTATCTGAAGGACGAATCCGGCAATCGGCGCTATTGGCCGATCGCGTGCACTCGCGCCGACCTGACCGAGCTGCGGGCCGACCGCGATCAGATCTGGGCGGAGGTCGTGGTGCTTTTTGAGCGCGGCGAGCCGTGGTATCCACTGCCGGACGAGCGCGCGCTGTTCGAGGCCGAGCAGGAAAAACGCATGATCCGCGATGCATTCGACGAGCGCATTCGCGCCTGGCTTGAGGAGCCGGACGGCGGAGTACGCCGCAAACGGGTGTCGATGTCGGCAATTCTCGGTGATGCGTTGAAACTCGACACGGGCCGCTGGACGAAAGTGGAGCAAACGCGCGTCGGCCAGGTGATGAGTCGCATCGACGGATGGGTTCACCGGCAGGTAATGATCGATGACGGCACCAATAAGAGGCGCGTGTGGGTCTACGAGAGGCAGTCCGATGATTGAGGTTGTGCAGGTTGAGCATGGTTGTGCAGCCGAAACCCGCACCAGTGCTAGCGCTGCACAACCCTCAACCTCACGGACGCATCCACCTCACACATGCGCGCGCGCACACATGTGTGCGATCCCCCCTTATAGGTTGAGTAGGTTAAGTAATAGGTAAAGAAGGTGGCCGAATGAATTTATGCATCGACTGCGTGCATATGCGCAAAGGGACCTATCCGATTTTCCTGTGCGCTCATCCGGAGGCTCTGAGCCTCGTCGACGGCAAGCCCGACCTCCATTGCCGCGATGCGCGCATCGAGCAAACGTATTGCGGGACAGAGGGGAAATGGTTCGAGGCGCGCAGCGCAGAGGCTATAGCGCTCGAACAGTCGACGATTGAGTATTTGGCCGCACTGGATGGAAGGGGGAACCAATGATCACAGCCAAGGAGCTGCTGGACGCGTCAGTGCCCATGCGCGGGCTTGCCGAGCGGGAGTACAAGCCGAGCCTCTGCATTGCGTGCAAGGTGCGCACGAGAGCGCGCATTGTGCGCAGCAATCGGCGGCACGATCGTTGCGCGCTGTGCATCGAGGAGGGGCGAACAGCATGATCGAGTACGTGCATCGTCGCCTGGGCGCGTGGGGTGAGTGGAGCATGAGCCGTGTCGACGGCGGGGCTGGCATTTCCCTGTCGCAGTGTGCGTATGAGGAGTCTGTCCCGGGTGGGCATGACTCTCTGTCCGCAATCCTCGCGAATACCCCGTGTCTCGAAATCGAAATGGGTGTGGCGCATCTGTGCCAGCGCGAGCCGAGAATGGGCGAGATCGTCTGCGGTCTCTATCGTGACTCCCCGAGGGCAACGGCCGAGGCCCTGGCCGACTCGCTGCGGCTGAGCCTGCGCACGTACTGGCGCTACCTCGATCGCTCACACTGGTTACTGCTCGACTGGCTCAACGGCCGTGCCATCGGGGAGTGCGACGAAGAAGTGCGTGAGGCATGGGCCTCATACGTGGCGCGCATGCCAAGGATCGTGGCATGCGCCAGTACCACCAAGGAACGCGAGCCCGCTTGACTACGTGGCACGATCATGTATGATTTATGCCAACGTTGCACCAGTCCGCACAAGCCCCGCAGCCTCACCAGCTCCGGGGCTTGTTGCATTGGGGCAAAAGTTAGCGGGTCCTTCCTGGTC
>Ga0163146_10002898_pt1 | contig 22449 bp, 4 predicted proteins | sample OliLakLV19MP7G1_FD_148648 | JGI IMG/M metagenome (GOLD analysis project Ga0163146, IMG submission 148648) | Freshwater microbial mat bacterial communities from Lake Vanda, McMurdo Dry Valleys, Antarctica - Oligotrophic Lake LV.19.MP7.G1 | ecosystem: Environmental > Aquatic > Freshwater > Lake >...
GAACGCATGCTGCACCGATACAAATATCTATCGGCGGACCCGTGTATATAGGATTAGCATAGCCTGAAGGAAAGGTATCTTTCATCACTACATTCGTAGCAGTACTTTCTGTTCCTGTATTGGTGATTCTAAATCTGAATTGTACTTTACCATCACAGATAGGCCCTGTTACATCCTTCTCCATGACTAGTGTAGTCCGGCACAACTCTGCGATGAAATTAAACAGGTCATCAGCAAGGTTCGCAAAATCACCAACGTAATAATCAGAGTTTGCTAATGTGTTGGTTCCTGCTACATATCCATCAAAGCCACTCATTCTTTGGAGATTGAGTACACTGGCACCATCTACACCAAGCATAAACATGTGCGCCCCCTCATTCTTAATTTTATTGGCGAGTTTGACGGGGTTTACTATTTCAGGAGTTTGGGGTGGTACATTACCACTGCCACAATAATCAATATTGCCGTTACTCAAAGTCCATGCAGTGGGGTCACCATCTGTGAAAAAGAAAATCAGATCAGCAGGCGCCAAAGCATCCACTTGTAACATGGCAGCATGCCAGTTAGTAGCACCACTTGGTGCATAATTATAACCATTGTACCCAACAGGATTAAAATAATCCCCGACGTCATTTATATAACTGGTATTGACGACTCTATAATCAGTTACTAAGGTGTCTGAATTTGCAAATTCAATCAATGCTACCTGGGCAGTACTACCATTGAGCGCTCCTAAAAAAGCCAACACGCCGGTTCTAACTTCAGCAAATTCGCCTAACATTGATCCGGATTCATCTAACACAAAAATGACCTTCAATTCATAGCAACCGGAATCCAGATCCGGATTATTGGCTGGTGCGGGCAGATAACAATCACCACAAATAGTAAAGTTTGCATTACAATCTGTGCATCTTGCATATGGATCAGCTATAACACATACAGTAATCAAATCACAGAATCCCGGACAACTCAACTCTTCACTTGTACGGACATAGTAGGTAATGGTTTGTGCTGAACCTGGTGCAGTGACAGAAAAAGAGTTAGAGGTAGTTGTTTGAACAGGTGCCCCTGCACCACAACCTGCGGTATATAACTCCCATACTTCACCGGGGGCCAGGGTCCCTGTAATATTGATTGTAAATACTTCATTTGTAGCGACTGTACTTGGTCCGGATATATCGGGAGTCGGAGGCACTGTCGTACCACAACAGAATGAACACGCTGGTTGCAGACTAATGTAAGTATTAGATTCCTGCCAGTTGTTACTCGCATCAGTGATCAAACCACCGGAGCCATTATCATTGGAAATCGCAGCTTGTAAAACAGTAGCGGCACCAACATTGGGCGAGCAATCATACTTCACATTGTCAACCTCTGTGTTAAAACGGACTACTTGATTATCTGCAAGTCCGGAAGGTTTTTGAGAGGAATAATCATCTCCGTTGCTACCATTCCAAGTTCCGCCATTCATATGAATTCCTGTAACAAATCCGGTTTGATTTCCTGGATTAGGTTCAGGAGTCTGGTATATAAATAATTGATCCCCGTCATCACCAAAAAAACTAACATTAAATTCAATGCCATCAGGATCCTGGTTAGAGGACTCTGTGGTATTAATAAGAATTGCCACTATACCAGTTGCAACCCCATATGCATCATAAGCTGCCCAGTCATTTGTATTTCCAATATCCAGGAAAACAAAAGAGGTTCCGCAGGGGAAATCAGCTGTAAATTCATAACTAATTGTACCTTCTCCACCATCAGTATCATCCCGAAATCCGTTACTCGAACTCCACCCTCTGTCTGTTATATAAATAACTGTCCCATCAAGGACGTCATTTAGAATCACAAAAGAAAAAGCATCCGGATTATCTGAATTGTATCCCGTAAACATAATCTGGCCTGGTGCAAAATCAGTCTGCGCATGAATCACTTCAGTACTCAATAGTAAACTCAGCAAGGCTGGAAAGTAAAACTTGAGGAATCGGGACAAAGGTTGGGTTGGGCAATAATACATCTTTCAATTACAAGGTTGGTGATGACAATCCATGAAATTTCGGAACGAAAATCGGTTAAGAATCGAACCAATCATTCTGACATTGTGCATCTGGTCGTTTACAGTAATTACAGGTTCTGTGGGGCAGGTACGCGATCTCTAGGCACCCTTAAAGTAGCGGATGACGAAAATAACGTTTTTTCCACTTTTAAATGGAATTTTCAACCGGCTTAGGAAAAACACATTGAAAAATCAGGGCTTTTTTAGATTTTATTACCCTGTAATTCAATACTTTACAATCAAATTCCACAAAGACATTTCGCTTCGAATACCAGACAAAAATCACGGTTAATCCAAAAATGTCGGCCATTGGTCAAATCAGGTCCGCCAAAACCTAGATTATAATTAGTACAAAAGCCCCTGCAGGAATACTGCAGGGGCTTTGCGTTTAAGTTGAAATCCAATGTTATTGGACCATCACCATTTTCTTGCTGGCCACATATCCTCCACTTTCAAGCCTGTAATAGTACACACCCGAAACAGGAATATCCTCTACTGATAGCACAACAGAATTGTAACCTGCCTTGTAATTATCGTTGATGATTTTAATGACTTTACCATTGAGATCATACACCGTCATAGTCGCCGCTGCATCCGCCGGAAGATGAAACCCAATGGTCGTATGATTACTCCATGGATTTGGCTTGTTCTGGTATAACGCGAAATCAGCAAAAATACCCGCGCTATTAAATGTAAGGTTTACACTTTGAATTTCTCCTACATCCGTATATGCTTCAGCGGTGGTTATTTTGCTGGTAATATCCAACATATCCATTAGTCGTCCTGCTTGCAATACTTTAAACTTCAAGCGTAATTTCATACCCTGTCCTTCCTGATTGGCATGTCTTAAATCACCATTCCAACTCATGGTCACAATGCCCTCTTTGTGATGACCAATATTTTGCTCGTTGATCAAAATATCATCACTCTGTACGTGAACTAACTCAAGACCATTGGCTTCGATCGTCCACTGAAAACCTGATACAACTTCCGGAAATGCCAATTCCACCTCGATCTCTTCACCTGCTTCCACATGAGCTTTTCCAGTGGCTTTGATATTGATATGATTGATCCCGGATCTCGGTAACAAGTGTAAGACATTTGCCTGCACCGAATTATTGACATCCCCGATTTTGACACCTACAAAGTCCATATCCGATCCACCTACCATACCAAGGTTGCTCAATTCAATTATCTCATTGAAAGGCCATGGATTACCTGGTGCCATTTCACTTCCACTTTGCACAAAACGCCAGCTCTGATTGGACGTAAATTCATCCTGGAGACCAAGGATCACCTTCCTGATTTCGATCAGGTCAATAGCGCTAATGGATTGACTGTTATTAGCATCCGAAGCAATATATTGATACGGACTGGTGAAGATTTGCTGCCCAAGTAAGTGCTTCTGAATCTGAACCAGGTCAAGCGTGCTGACACCATTCCGATGGTTGTCATTTCGTTCAGGAGTGATCACATAATCAGACCCGGGAATAACATGATTAAATAAAAATTTACCCTCCTGTGTCGTGATTAACTCCTGGTCGGAATTATCTGGACTACGGAGGTGTATAGTTACATTACTGACGGCATCAGTATGTTCTGTCATTACTTCTCCTGCAAGTATACCACCTTCGTTCTCACATACATTATTGTTGTCATTGATGACTATAGTTGTGATGCAGAAGTCCTTATTCCGTTCGGTCCATTCGATCTGACCATTACAATTCTGATCCACGCCTTCATCTGCAGCCCAGACAGATATCGGCAGTTCAACATCGAAGGCCGGCACATTATCACAAGTGTATGTAAACGTCGGCTGATAGGTGTCCCCACTGAAACTAAACAACAATTCAGCTCCCGGGGTACAATCGTCAAAACTGGATGCATTGAATGAGCTTGCGGAGATGGTCACCTCGCCGGACTGCTGCATGATCACCGTGCTGATCCCTTCTATACACACCGGTGTTGGATCTTTACAGTCTTCAAGCCTGAAGAGATAGTCCGCATAGGTCCTGTTGCCACAACCATCCTCCACTGTCCACAGCGCTCTGTGATATTCACCACATTGAGCACTTGTATACGGGAGTCCGTTTTGTTCGATGGATGGAATACCGGAAGTCTGCGTATTAAAACGAATGACCGCTTCATGGTTTGTGTCAAGCAGTGCTTCTGTCTCCGATACGATCTGAATGAAATCAAGTCCGTTGAATGGATAAATTTTTACATCATAGATCACAGATCCGCTGCATGCATCATGGACAGTCAGCCCGAGATCAACATGTACACTACAACTGCTTGATTCCGGATCATTTTCACCGAGGAATACCTGGTTGTTCTCTGGAAGACTGATACCCGGATCTGCAAGACAATACTCCACAGGGCCTGTGGGAGCATCCAGAAACTCGGCTCCTTCCGCATCAGCCACTTTGATAGCCTGAACATATGTCCAGAGACCGTACCCGGTGTTTGGATTAAACTGACACCAGTCAAGCACTTTCCATTCTCTCAGGATTTTAAAGCAAACGCTATCTACAAAATCATATCGGATATCTTCATGTGAAATGCCTATAATACTGCAACCATCATCAAGAATGATCGGCACGCCTGTATTCCCAAGGTCATCAGGACATGATGTCAACAAGACATCACATGGCCATATTATACCATCATTCGGATCCGCATTAGCACACGTCTTATCATTTATATAAAACGGATGATAGTCGACGACCCATATTTGTTGTATACAAGTAGCTTCCCGCACACCATCTGTAGCTCTAAATATCCGCTCTATCAGTTTGACAGCACCCGGAATTACTTTGCCTGGAAAACTATTTCCTGTGCAATCCTCCGTCACCCTGACTTCGACACTTAGTTCAAGGCTGCAATTATCATCAGCCCAGCCTTCCAGGCCCCAGTCGAATGGGTGTGTTACATGTGGATTATCAGGATCGTTGATCACAATATGTTTTCTAGCTGCCTGCGTATACCGGGCTGCATCATACATATTTCCAAAAAGTTCACTCAGGGGGTCTTCATCCAGAGATCCGTCTTGGTTTCCATCACTATCCCTGAAGATACCTTCTTCTATGTCAAACAGAAATTCACAGCTAACCAGTATCTCCTCCGGACAAATCAATACCGGCGCCAATTTATCCTGGACTTCCACCTCCACCATACAATAATTCTTATTGCCCGCGGCATCGGTCACTTCCAGCTCAATCATAATGCCGGGTTGACCAATATCACAGCATGCAAAAGGAACACAATCCCGTAATACGGTTCCATGATCCCGGCTATTGATAAATGGATTACCTCCCGGAGTTTCATCCATACAAGCACCTTCGGTCGTCCAGTCAAATTCAAGGCAGCTGGTCATCCTGCGCGCTCTGAACGTCACCGGACCACAATTGTCAGAACTGCCGTCATCGAAAACATTTGCAGGTACAATCGTCAGTCCGTTATCGCGGTCACTCGTGAGTGCCACAATCGTATGTTGATGACAGCTAACTACTGGAGGTGTTTTATCTGCTACCCTGATCTGGATTGAACAGCTACTGGTATTATAACATTCATCTGTTACTGTCCATGTCGCTGTATGCGTTCCAATGGGGAGTTCTCTGATGGAGTAACTATTTCCTTGTTGTACTACAACCCCCGCAGAAGATGCCAGTTTGTAACTTGTGATATTACTGCACGCATCCACTGCCTGTGGTTTTGGCATATTGATATTTGCATAACAAGCCCAGACATCCGTACTGACCAGGAAATCAGCTGCACATGTCAACACCGGCCCGGAATGATCACCAAGATTAATGAACTGTACGTGATCAATTTTTGAAGGCACACACCAGTCAAATACAGACCATGTGCGCATGATTTTAGTTCCACCTCCGCAGAGCTGGATAGTCTTATCCGTATAACCGGATATAATATTGCAGTGGCCAGGAATATTAGTAATATCACCATCGTTGACTTGTGGCCATCCGGTGTTAGCGGGTGTGCTATCATCACCGCATTCACCTTCATAATCCGGAGGAAATAAAAGTGACTTCAGGTTTAAAGGAACAATCGTGAATTCTTGCATACAGGAAGACGTATTGCCTGATGCATCTGTTGCAAGCCATTGAACGCGCATGTAGCCACCATCACAGTTTTCGTAATGGAGATCAATATCTACAATTTCAAGTGTGGGATCTCCACAATTGTCAAAGACACTTGGGCGAAGTCGCAAGGGGATATTTCCATTTAGTATTTCTTCAATTTCCAGACAAGTGATATTACATCGTTCGGTTTCCCCCCCGGCCTCACATACGCAATTGATAATAGGTCCGAGTTTGTCTTCAACTGTAACATACCCCCAGCAACTTTGCCCAGTGCATTGACTGACGACAGAAACTTTAAATGTCTGACCGACATGCTCCCAGGTGAGCGTTGCATTAGGTACAGTATCTCCGTGTATATCGATGACAAATACTTCATAGGTATTATTACCTTCCAGCTCACCGGTCAGGATCATCCCACTCAGCACGATGGTTCCGCAGGCATTGTCTATAGATAAATTAATGTGATCAATGCAGGCGACTGCGCCTGCTTCTTCAATAGTGACGAAAATGCTTGAAGTAGCTTCACATCCTGGGTATGCTGTTTCTGATAAGGTAATTTCATTGATAGTCCCCGGGTCACCTGTCCACTCTACAGTAGCAGAAGAGTCAGTCGTGGCTATAATCAAACCGCCACCACCAGGAAGGGCAAACACATAGGTGAAATCCGGATTGTATGCAGTTGCAAAATATTCTACCGTATCCCCTTCACACACGAAAAGGTTACCCGTGATCGGCGGAGGTGCCAGCAGGCAGATGAGTTCACTATCATGATCATCTTCAGTCTCTGGGTCATTCGTATCATCTTCATCCGGCGTGCTGTCTAAATCATCATTGGATACATCCTCGCCATTGGTATCAAACACCAATGATATCTCTGCGAAATTCTCATAAACACCAGACGGAATGTTAGGGCTTATCTGAAGGGTGATTTCGACAGTCACTGACTGCCCTGTCAATAATCCACCTGGAGGAATTCCGCCATTTGTAGTAGAGAGGATGATGGATGCACTTTGGCCCGTACTTCCAAGTATTCCTGCTGTCCAGTCAGCGTCATTTAAAATGAAACCAACAGGTATATAATCAATAAGGTGAATTTCTCCTGCTGTAATGGCTCCTTCATTGGTCACCTCCAGCGTAAAGTTTACATTATCACCGGGACTCAAATTATCCTGCCCCATATTCAGTGTCTTGGTCAGGGCATAATCAGCTAAGCATAGCAAGGAAACACATTGGGTTGGTAAAGGTGCGCCAAACGGAGCAGTGCCAGGACCAGAATAGGCCCAGTTAAATTGTACTACATTTTCAGTGGCTGCACCTGACATTGCAGGCGGTGCCTCTACGATAGTGATCACCACCCCATCGTCCCCGGGAAGATATCCTCCATTGGCAGGATTGGCTTCCAAATCCCATACTATCGGCGGACAGAAATTTGAGCTGTCAGTTAAAGTACCTTCGACAGTAAAACATACCTGAAAAAGTTTCGTCCATCCGGCTATATCAAGAAATATGGGTGGCTGTGACTGATCTACAAGCTGGATAGCCCCGTTGACAAAATCAGCTATTCCAGGTGGAGGAAATCCAAAACCGGCAGTTGCAGAACCTGGAAGTGTAGTGGTTAAAGTCGGTGGGTCAGGCATAACAGGCCCATATCCTCCCTGAAAATCTGAAAAACCTATGAGCTCCAGGAAAGTGTCATCATAGAAGAAGCGGACGTTCATCCCAAAAACCTGAACATTCTCGGTGTTTGATTGAAATTCCACATCAAGACAATACTGGTCCGTAATACAGTCGTATGCCGGATTTGCAAATCTGGTAGTGATGAGAGACGTTTGTGCTAAGGCAGCAGAACTTAAGCCAAATAGCCAAAGGGTAAGGGCTACAACCAATAGGTTTGCCCTTGTGGGGTAGTGTGTAGTTTTCATAAGTTTCAATTAACCTTAAAAAGCAATAATGCAGGCGTGTGACCTTGGGGGTAAAGATATGAAGTATTTTATTTTTATGCTAACAGTTTAAAAAAATATTTAACCTTTTAATATTTGATAATCAGTATATTATGTAATTATATTAAATTATATTATAATATTTAATATGAAATAGACTGAAATCCGTTTTTTTGGCAAAAACACTGGATAGGTCAAAATCTGCAAGAAAGTGATCGTTAACAGACTCTCTGATTGGAGTCGCGATTGACAACCGTGGACCTGAATATGGTTCATAAAATTAAAACGAGAGGAATCCCGGATCAGGATTCCCCTCTTTAAAATATGGATAAACCAGTTACTTAATCTCTTGGTACGCTTGTAAAACTACCGTTGTTTCTTTCCCGGGTCAGGCGGTCGTTGAAGCTAGTATCCCCTAAATAAGGATTCCCTGAAAAAAAATTAATCTGTCAAAAAAGGAAAGATCAAAAAAAAAAAGGGCCCCCTGTTATAGGTAGCCCTTTTTTTGATTTAAATTGTTCTATCTGATTTATTTAATCAGCACCATTTTTTTGCTGGCTGAGTATTCACCGCTTTCAAGACGGTAATACATAACACCTGCTGATGGCAATTCATGTGCATTCAGGTTGATCGTATTGTAGCCAGCCTTGAACTCATTCTCAACCGTCTTGACCACTTTACCAGTAGCATCAAAAATGGTCAGTTTGACTGCAGCATCTTTAGGAAGATCAAATCCAATCGATGTTTGCGCATTCCATGGGTTTGGTGTATTCTGATACAGCGCAAACTCAGGTGCTTCACCATCTTTACGCAGCTTGACATCAAGGATTTCTCCTTCAGCTGTATAAGCTTCAGCCTCTGTAATCAGACTTGTCAGACGAATCATCTGTGCAACATTTCCTGATACAGTCGCTACAAAGCGCAAATGTACGGTCTGTCCGGCTACTCTGGATTCTTCATCTTCAGCATTCCAGCTCATGGTGATCACACCATCTTCAGGGATACCGATATGACCTTCATCCATCTTCATGTTTTCACCACTGATGCTTTCAAACGAGAGGCCTTCAGTCTCAAGCGTCCATTGGAATCCTTCAACACTTTCAGGCATTCTCAGTCGAACATCGATCATCTGCCCTGCTTCTGCTACATCAGGAGCGTCCAATTGAACATGCAATACCCTGCGACCACTTCTAGGCAATATCTGATTTACGTTTGCTTTTGCTGTATAGTTGACATCACCTATTTTGACACCAACAAAATCATTGTGCATGACACTATCCGTTGTCAACCCTGGTAACTCAATGTTCTCATTGAAAGGCCAAGGATGCTCCGTATCCATCGGGAATCCCTTCTCTACGAATCTCCAACTCTTATTAGCCGGGAATTCAATATAAATACCCAGGATCAATTTCCTGATTTCGATAAGGTCAATGGCACTGATCGTTTGCGTATTGTTTGCATCAGCCGCAATGTACTGGTATGGCGATGTAAACAATTCCTTACCTAACAGATGCTTCTGTATGCGCACCAGGTCAAGTGTGCTGACACCGTTACGGTGCTCGTCATTGCGCTCTGGACTAATCATATAATCATCGCCAAACGGAACTGATTTAAAGGCGAATCTGCCGTCCTGAGATGTAACCACCTGCGGAAATACATGTCCCGGAGATGTCAACGTAACACTAACCTGTGCAATAGCATCGGTCTTATCCGTCAGGATTTCACCAGCAAGGATACTTCCGGATCCACCACAAACATCGTTGTTATCGGTAATCACGATCGTCGTGGTACAGAAATCCTTATTACGCTCACTCCATTCAATCTGGCCATTGCAGTTGTCATCTGTTCCGCCATCGGCAACCCAGATTTCTTCTGCTAATTCCACATTAAAGGCAGGCACATTTTCACAATCGTAAGTGAAGCTTGGCTGATAAGCATCTCCGCTGAAACTGTATAACAGTTCATCAGATGGCGTGCAATCATCAAAACTTGATGCATTGAAGTCCTTAGCCCATACAGTCACCTGGCCACCTATCGGCATCACCACGGTGCTCAGACCATTGATACATACCGGTGAAGGCTGCTTGCAGTCTTCCAGACGGAACAGGTATTCGCAATGACTCCAGTTTCCGCAACCATCTTCTACACTCCAGAGGATCCTATGGTAATCACCGCAGAACTGGCTGTTGTATGGAAGACCATTCAAACGAACAGACTGAATGGTACTCTGACGGGTATCAAAACTCAACACCGCGTCATTATTTTCATCAACCGTAGCTGTCGTCGTCGGCTTGATCAGGATATATTCTGTTCCGTTAAACGGATAGATCTTGACATCATACTGTACAGCATCACTGCATGTCTCATGAACTGTCCTGGACAGGTTCAGGTGTACACTGCAGCTTGATGCCAACGGATTGTCCTCTCCTATAAAAGCCTGATTGTTGTCCGGCAAGGATACGCCCTCATCCGCTACACACAATACCACCTCTTCACATGGTGCTACAAATGCAGGACCTTCTTCGTCATGAACCTTGATCACCTGCGTATAGTGCCACAAGCCTTCGCCTGTTTGTGAATTGTACTGGCACCAGTCAATGATCGCCCACTCCCGTAGAATCTTAAAGCAAGCACCATCTACAAAGTCAAACCTGGTATCTTCATACGTGACGCCGATCAGGCTGCAAGCATCATCAAATACCGTTGGTTCGCCTGTATTGCCCAGGTCTTCAGGGCAGGTGGTCAACAATACATCACATGGCCAGATTACGCCGTCCTGTGAATTTGAGTTGTTACAGGTGTTGTCTGTGATATAGAAAGGATCGAAATCCACTACCCAGATACGCTGTGTGCAGGTTCCAGGTGCTACACCATCATTGCCATCGCTGGCGCTGAATCTACGCTCGATCAGTTTTACAGCTCCATCAGGTGCATTGCCTGGCAGATCACCTCCGCTGCAATCATCGATCACGCGTACTCTCACCTGTAAGTTTACTTCACAGTTGTCATCTGCCCAGCCGTCGATACCCCAGTTATAAGGCTGGTTGTAGTCTTCGTTTCCTGGATCATTGATGATGATGGCATTTCTGACGCTTTCATCATATCTGAATGCATCATACATATTACCAAAGATGGCACTCAGTGGATCTTCATCCAGTGATCCGTCATTGTTGCCTTCTCCATCTACAAAAGTGCCTTCTTCTACATTAAACCAGAAGTCGCAACTTACGATGATGTCTGAAGGACATTCCACAAACGGACTGATCTTATCTTGTATGGTAGCTTCGATCATGCAATAGTTGACATTGCCAGCAGCATCTGTTACTTCCAGCTCAACCATCACGGGTCCTGCTCCAACATCGCAGCATGCGAATGGTACACATGGACGATGCACTGTACCGCGGTCTCTGCTGTTGATAGCAGGAATACCACCTGGCACATCATCAATACATGCTCCTTCGGTTGTCCAGTCGAAGTCGATACAGCTATCCATTCTTCTTGCGCGGAAAGTTACAGGTCCACAGTTATCATAGCTTCCATCATCGAATACACTTGCTGGAACCAGCGTGATTCCGCCAGGTCCGTCATTCGTCAGACTCACGATCGTATGCTGATCGCAGTTAGCTACCGGAACTACATCGTCCACAACGGTGATCTCGAAACTGCAGGTACTACTGTTTCCACATTCATCCGTCACTGTCCAGGTCACGGTGTGTGTTCCGATCAGCAGACCGTTGATGACAAAGTTATTTCCAAAGGATATCACAATGCCGCTTGACGAAGTCAGGCTGTAACTTGCGATATCGCTGCATTCGTCGATAGCGATCGGTTTAGGAACACTGACATTTGCATAGCAATACCAGAAATCAGTACCCACTTCAAAGTCAGCAGGGCAGGTCAATTCAGGACCTACATCATCTACCAGCTTGATGACTTGTACCGCTTCTACAAACTCAACTGTACACCAGTCAAGGACTGTCCATGTACGGACGATCTTGCGACCACCACCACATTCAGTCAGTTCTTTATCCCAGTAACCGACAAAAATATTACATAGATTATTCTCATCTGTAATTGGTGTACCATCTACGGTAGGCCATCCTGTATTGTCAGGAAGGATACTTTCACCACATACACCTACATAAGCTTCAGGGAAGTCTATGTTTCCAAGTGTTAATGGTGTGATGGTAATATTCTGGATGCACGTAGCGGTGTTTCCACTACCGTCTGTTGCCGTCCAGGTTCTGGTCAGGGTAAGCTCTTCGCAAGCGTCTCCTGATTCACTATCTGTATAGGTAAGTTCAACTTCACCGCAGGCATCACTTGCAAATGGTGCGCTTGGTACGGCTAAGTAGTAATCCACGTCAAGACTTACAAAATTCAGGGTTCCACCATCGCCACCAACCTGGTCAGTGATCACAAGTGTCCATGGTCCAACTGCTGTTTGTCCATTGATATCAGATAATGCTCCTTGTGGAATCACAGAACCCGCCAATGCTGGTGGTTGCGGATTGCATGCTGTGCTCACCGCAAGACCTGCCTGGTCATCAAAGGTTACATTATCCCAGTCATTGACTGCGCCACAAAGTTGGTCAACCAGTAACACAGTGGTACCTGTTGGGCTTATCAATTCTACCGTCAGGTCACCAACCCATGTATGGGCCAGATCAATAGTGATATTCACATCCGTAACAATACCATTGGCTGGTACATCAAGTATTAACTGTTGCGTGGTAATCGTTCCACCATTTGGTCCAATCGGTAGGTTCGTAGTAACTGATTCAACAGCTGTTCCGGTAACCGGTGGCGCAAATACAGGATCGAGTGACGTACCGCAACTTACCGTCACGTCTGTACACTCAATGACAGGTGGTATTTTGTCTTCCACGCAAATAGTTCCCCAGCAACTTTGATCATTGCACTCATTAGCCACCATGACGGTAAAGCACTCACCGATATGTTCTGAGGTGAGCGTTGCGTCAGGTATTACATTTCCATCCTCATCCGTGATGATGACAAAGTAATTGTTATTGCCTTCCGCTTCTCCTTCGAGGATCATTCCACTCAGGATAACAGCCTCGCAGTTTTCATTGAGTGAAATCTGTACATGATCATTACATGCCAGTGTTTCAACACCCTGGATATATACATTGAAGAAGGCAAATGTGTTGCAACCTGCGCAGGCGATGGCATTTACAGAAATCTGGAAAGGCCCACCCGGTTCTTCCTGCCACTCCACTGTGATACACTCACCTGTAGTGGAAATGATTGTACCACCATTGTTAATAATCCATTCGTATTCAAATTCAGGATTGTAGTTTGTCACGCAATAGGTCACGATCTCTCCAGGACATACATAACCGTCACCTGTTATAACCAATTCAGGCTGTACGCAGATAACCGCATCGTCGATATCATCTTCTCCTTCCGGATCATTCGTGTCTATCTGGTCAGGATCACTGTCAATGTCCTCATCAGTGATATCATTACCGCTCATATCAAATACGAAACTAATCTCCGCCATGTTGAGGTAGCAGGATGGCTGGATATCATCATCTGCCCGTAACGTAATTCGAACTGTGACAAATTCTCCAGGATTCAATCCATTGGCATCAAGACCACCATTAGCAACCGATAACGTTATCGAAGCACTTTGACCAGTACTACCCTGGTTACCAGGAGTCCAATCTATATCATTGAGGGAGAATCCCAGTGGGATATAGTCCGTAATGACTACCGCTCCAATAGTTACTTCACCTTCATTGGTGATCGTAATATCAAAGTTTACATTATCGCCGCCATCTACTTCGGCTGGACTGATCAGTTCTTTCCCTAGTGCAAGATCTACTATACAGTCACCATCAACAAATATTACCTGTATACAGGTAGCGGTAAGGCCGCAGGCATCTGTAGCTGTCCAGGTACGGTTGATTGTAAATTCTTCCGGACAAGGGCCTGCAACAGTTGCATCTGTAAAGGCAAAGGTTGGTGTACCTCCGCAGTTATCAGATCCGGTTGGATTACCCGTTGTTGGCGGTAGTGTACTTGAACCAAAATTTATCGTAATATTTACCGGACATGTGATGGCAGGTGGTGTGTTATCAAATACAGTGATCACCTGGGTACATGATGAAGAATTGCCGCAAGCATCTGTAGCGCGATATGTTCTGGTTAACGTAAATCTGTTAGCACACGTCTGGTTGGTAATACCATCACCTAAATGCGTTACCGTTACGACTCCTCCACAATTGTCTGATGTTGTAACAGACCCGGTATTCACTGGTGGAACCTGACTAGCGCAGGATACGGTGACCGGTGCTGGACATGTGACCGTTGGAGGGGTACCATCAAATACCGTGATGATCTGTGTACAGGTTGCAGTGTTACCGCAAACATCTGTTGCCAGGTATGTGCGTGTGATGGTAAACCTGTTTACACATGTTTGATTTGAAATAACATCTCCACTATGGGTTACCGTTACTACTCCTGCACAATTGTCAGAAGCCGTTATAGAACCCGGCGCTGGTGCAGGCACAAGACTTGCACAAGACACCGTCACAGGTGCCGGACACGTCAAAGTAGGCGGTGTATCATCAAAGACTACAATGATTTGTGCACAAGTAGCGGTATTGCCACATTCATCCGTTGCCAGGTATACCCGTGATATGTTAAATCGGTTGGCACACGTCATATTCGTGATATTATCTCCCTCGTGGGTGACGGTGACAAAGCCACAATTATCACTAACAGTGACGCCTCCAGTTAAAATAGGCGGAACATCACTTGCACACTCAACGGATACATTCGCTGGACATAAGATAGCTGGCGGTGTAGTATCTTCAATGGTAATAATCTGCACGCAAGAACTTGTATTTCCACAGGCATCTGTTGATGTCCAGGTCCTTTGCAGGACTTCCGGACAACTGTCTTCAATCGTCACATCACTATAATTGACTTCTAATCCGCCTTCACCTCCAAAATCACAATTATCGGTGGCACTTGCAAACCCTGTATTGTCAGGATCTGTGCTGTCGTTACAATCGATCGTAATATCATCCGGACAATTTACAGTAGGTGGAGTTGAATCTTCTATAACAATGGTCTGAACGCATATGCTTGAATTTCCGCACTCATCCTGAGCAGTCCAGGTACGGATGATGGTATACTCTTGAGGGCATTCACCTTCGATCGTCACGTCATCCTCACTCACACTTATATCAATACTGCAATTATCGGTAGCTGAAGCAATACCGTTTGAGTCGGATGACGTATCATCAGTGCATTCAATCGTCACATCATCAGGACAGATGATCACCGGAGGTGTGCTATCATCCACAACAATCACCTGCACACAATTTGTGCTGTTTCCACACGCATCGGTTGCGGTCCATGTTCTTGTAATCGTATATTCCTGTGCACAAACCTGTGAACCAAAGGTGGCATCACTATAGGCTACTTCAGGTGCTGCATCACAATTATCGGTGGCACTGGTCAATCCAGTATTTGACGGATCTGTGCTTTCATCACATTCTATAGTGATATCAGCTGCGCAATCTGTAATGGTTGGAGGTGTGCTGTCATCAACAGTGATGACCTGAATACAATTCGTTCCGTTACCGCATGCATCCGTGGCTGTCCATGTTCTGGTAATCGTATATTCTTGTGGACATGCCCCTTCCACGGTGGCATCGTCATATGTTACTATAGGTGCAGCATCACAATTATCTGTTGCACTGGACAATCCTGTATTTGAAGGATCTGTGCTTTCATCGCATTCAATGGTAATATTTGCAGCGCAGGTATTGATGGTTGGAGGTGTACTATCGTCAACCGTGATAACCTGAATACAATTTGTTCCGTTACCACATGCGTCAGTCGCTGTCCAGGTACGCGTGATTGTATACTCTTGTGGACATGCACCGCCTACGGTAGCATCACTATATGTGACCACAGGAGCTGTATCACAATTGTCCGTAGCACTGGATAATCCAGTGTTTGAAGGATCCGTACTTTCATCGCATTCGATAGTGACATCGGCTGCGCAATCTGTAATGGTTGGAGGCGTGCTATCATCAACAATCACGGATTGTGTGCAAGTGCTTGTGTTACCACATGCATCTGTTGCCGTCCATGTTCTGGTGATGGTGTATTCCTGAGGACATGCGCCAGCGACTGTGGCATCACTATAGGTGACGATTGGAGCCGGATCACAATTGTCTGTAGCGCTGCTCAATCCAGTGTTTAAAGGCTCAATACTTTCATCACATTCTATGGTAATGTCGGCTGCACAAGATGTAATGGTTGGAGGAGTACTGTCGTCTACGGTGATGATCTGGGTACAATTTGTTCCATTACCGCATGCATCTGTTGCTGTCCAGGTTCTCGTAATCGTATATTCCTGTGGACAGCCGCCGGCTACCGTTGCATCGCTATAGGTAACCACAGGTGTAGGATCGCAATTATCGGTGGCACTGGTCAAGCCTGTGTTTGAAGGATCTGTGCTTTCATCACATTCTATAGTGATATCAGCTGCGCAGTCTGTAATGGTTGGAGGAGTACTGTCATCAACGGTGATGACCTGTATACAATTCGTTCCGTTACCACATGCGTCGGTTGCAGTCCATGTTCGCGTGATGGTATATTCCTGTGGACATGCCCCTTCTACAACAGCATCGTCATAGGTTACGACAGGTGCAGCATCACAATTATCTGTTGCACTGGTCAATCCTGTGTTGGAAGGATCGGTGCTTTCATCACATTCAATAGTGATGTCAGCTGCGCAGTCTGTAATGGTTGGAGCTGTGGTGTCTTCAATCGTAAGTATTTGCAGGCAGGTGCTTGAATTACCGCATGCATCTGTTGCCGTCCAGGTCCTGGAAATCGTAGATTCCTGTGGGCATGTGCCTGGCGCAACCGAATCATTATAAGTCACTACCGGATCAGGATCACAATTGTCCGTGGCCGATGCGAATCCGATTGCATCAGGATTTGTGTTGTCTGTACATTCAAGAGTTATATCACCAGGACAATCAACTGATGGTGGTGTTGTATCCTCTACGATAATAGTTTGCAAACAGGTGCTGCTATTTCCACAGGCATCTGTGGCTATCCAGGTCCTTGATATAGTTGATTCCTGTGGACAGGTCCCGGGAGCAACCGAATCATTATAGGTTACTATAGGTGCCGGATCACAATTGTCTGTGGCGCTGGACAGTCCTGTATTCATCGGATCAGTGCTTTCGTCACATTCAATGGTTATATCAGGTGCACAGGTAGTAATGGTTGGAGGCGTACTGTCGTCTACGGTGATGATCTGTGTACAATTTGTTCCGTTACCGCATGCATCTGTTGCTGTCCAGGTTCTCGTAATCGTATATTCCTGCGGACATGCGCCGGCTACCGTTGCATCACTAAACGTGACTATGGGTGCAGGATCACAATTGTCCGTCGCACTCGTCAATCCAGTATTTGAAGGATCCGTGCTTTCATCACATTCAATAGTGATGTCCGCTGCGCAGTCTGTAATGGATGGAGGAGTACTGTCATCAACGATGATGACCTGTATACAATTCGTTCCGTTACCGCAAGCATCTGTTGCTGTCCAGGTTCTCGTAATCGTATATTCTTGTGGACATGCGCCGGCAACGGTCGCATCACTATACGTGACGACTGGTGCAGGATCGCAATTATCTGTCGCACTTGCCAGACCGGTGTTGTCCGGATCTGTGCTTTCTGTACATTCTATGGTCAGATTTGCAGGGCAGCTTGTAATCGTTGGAGGGGTACTATCATCAACGGTGATGACCTGAATACAATTCGTTCCGTTACCGCATGCATCTGTGGCTGTCCAGGTCCTGGTGATTGTATATTCTTGTGGACATGCACCCTCTACCGTGGCATCGCTATAGGTTACTACTGGTGCAGGATCGCAATTGTCTGTCGCACTCGTCAATCCGGTATTGAAAGGATCAGTGCTTTCATCGCACTCTATGGTGATGTCAGCTGCACAGGTAGTGATGGTAGGTGGTGTGGTGTCTTCAACGGTGATGACTTGAGTACAATTTGTTCCGTTACCACAGGCATCCGTTGCAGTCCAGGTTCTGGTGATGGTATATTCTTGAGGACATGCGCCACCAAGTGTTACATCGCTAAACGTGACTCCTGGTGCTGGATCACAATTATCGGTGGCACTGGTCAATCCTGTATTGGATGGATCGGTGCTTTCGTCGCATTCAATCGTTATATTGGCAGCACAAGCTGTGATCGTTGGTGGGGTACTGTCGTCTACGGTGATGACTTGAGTACAATTTGTTCCGTTACCACAGGCATCCGTTGCAGTCCAGGTTCTGGTGATGGTATATTCTTGTGGACATGCGCCGCCTACCGTGGCATCACTAAACGTGACTACTGGTGCAGAATCGCAATTATCCGTCGCACTCGTCAATCCAGTATTGGAAGGATCGGTGCTTTCATCGCACTCTATGGTGATGTCTGCTGCACAGGTTGTGATGGTCGGTGGTGTGGTGTCTTCAACGGTGATGACTTGAGTACAATTTGTTCCGTTACCACAGGCATCCGTTGCAGTCCAGGTTCTGGTGATGGTATATTCTTGAGGACATGCGCCACCTAGTGTTACATCACTAAACGTAACCACTGGTGCAGGATCACAATTGTCTGTCGCACTCGTCAATCCGGTATTGAAAGGATCGGTGCTTTCATCGCATTCAATCGTTATATTGGCAGCACAAGTTGTGATCGTTGGTGGGGTAATGTCGTCTACGGTGATGACTTGAGTACAATTTGTTCCGTTACCGCATGCATCTGTTGCTGTCCAGGTTCTGGTAATCGTATATTCCTGTGGACATGCGCCGGCTAACGTTGCATCGCTATAGGTAACCACCGGAGCAGGATCACAATTGTCTGTCGCACTCGTCAATCCAGTATTGGAAGGATCGGTGCTTTCATCGCACTCTATGGTGATGTCTGCTGCACAGGTAGTGATGGTCGGTGGTGTGGTGTCTTCAACGGTGATGACTTGAGTACAATTTGTTCCGTTACCACAGGCATCCGTTGCAGTCCAGGTTCTGGTGATGGTATATTCTTGAGGACATGCGCCACCTATTGTTACATCACCAAACGTAACCACTGGTGCAGGATCACAATTGTCTGTCGCACTCGTCAATCCGGTATTGGAAGGATCGGTGCTTTCATCGCATTCAATCGTTATATTGGCAGCACAAGTTGTGATCGTTGGTGGGGTACTGTCGTCTACGGTGATGATCTGTGTACAATTTGTTCCGTTACCGCATGCATCTGTTGCTGTCCAGGTTCTGGTGATTGTATATTCTTGTGGACATGCGCCGCCTACCGTGGCATCACTAAACGTGACTATGGGTGCAGGATCGCAATTGTCCGTCGCACTCGTCAATCCGGTAATGGAAGGATCAGTACTCTCGTCACATTCAATCGTTATATTGGCTGTACAGGTTGTAATGGTTGGAGGCGTGCTATCATCCACTATGATTGTCTGTATACAAGCTGTACTATTTCCACAATTGTCAGTAGCCGTCCAGGTCCTGGTGATTGAATACTCCTGAGCACAGGTCATGGAAGAAGCCGTAACATCATCATACGTTATGGCCAGGGCTGCATCGCAATTGTCAGTGGCTACAGCCAAACCGGTATTATCTGGCAACGTAGATTCACTACATTCAATAGTAAGGTTTGCAGGGCAGGTAATTGTTGGAATGGTCGTGTCCTCGAGATAAATGGTTTGAACACAATTGGCCGAATTGCCGCACTGATCTGTGGCAGTGTGTGTCCGCACAATCAATTGCGAACAAACTGGGTCAAACTGTTCAATACAGGCGAAAAATTCCACGATGGTTGAAGCACCTGAACCAAGTATACAATCGATTGAGTTTTGTTCAAAGGCAAAGATATCTCCGGCGGTAACATTGACAGTGGCAGTTCCAAACTGTACATCTGGGCCATTATCATCTGTTAGCTGAAAGAAGGTTCCGTTGAGATTATAGCCAAAAGGATCATAGAGGGGGCCATTAACATCACTTGTTATAAAATCCCAGTCAAATACTAATTGACCTGTGCTTGGTATAACAATTTGAAATAAAACGGATGCCCCATTCGGACATGGAATATTTCCATCAGGACTTTCAAGCATCACCATGGAGTCTCCCATTGGGATGACACTGCCACCAAAAAGTGCGATGGGCGTCCAGTTGTTTATATCATATACATCGTTAAACCCAAGAATTGGATTGTCGCATCCTATATCTGCAAATGAGTAGGTGATACTGTCCGTCGGACTGCAATTATCTGTTGCTGTTGGACTATCATTTGGCAGCGGATCTGAACACTCCATGGTCAGATCTGCAGGACATGTTATCACAGGTGGTGTAGTATCTATAATCTGGATTTCCTGACGGCAGAAGATGCTTGTGTTGCCACATGAATCAGTTCCAAACCAAATCCTGTCGATGGTATATTGTTGAGGACATGGTCCTGATTTTGGGATATCGATGTAGGTTACTTCCGGGGTTGGATCGCATGCATCAGAGGCGGTTGCCATACCTGTGTTAGAAGGATCTGTGCTTTCATCACACTGGATGGTAATAAACGGAGGGCAAATAAGTATTGGGGCCACCGTGTCAATCACGGTTATAACCTGAACGCAAGTATCACTTTCATTACAATCGTTTACAGCGATCCAGGTTCTGTTTATAGTATAGTTCTGTCCGCATTGGTCAAGCACGGTTTCATCTGTAAAATCTATAGTGAAATTTGTAATGCAACCTACAGTTGCTGTAGCTGATCCGGTATTTGAAGTATCCGTAGATGCAGTACAATCTAATGTGAGGTCAGCTGGACACACAATGACAGGAGCACAGAAAAGTGAACTACATTCTGTTTCAACAGGAATACCATAGGGCTGGGTTATTCCATTGCCTGTATACATCCAGTTAAACTGAACCACACTCTCTGTTGAAGGGCCTGACATAGCGGGGGGAGCATTTACCACAGTGATGACCACACCATCATCGCCGCCGAGATAACCACCATTGGCTGGATCCAACTCTAAATCCCACACGATCGGAGGGCAAAAATTACTACTGTCTGCTATTGGTCCTTCCACACTGAAACAAATCTGGAAAATTTTTGTCCAGCCTACTGTATCAATATAGATCGGAGGCTGGCTATTATCAACCAACTGAATGGCGCCATTGACCCAATCAGCAATGCCCGGAGCCGGAAATCCAAAGAAGGTAGTTCCAAATCCAGGAGGGCTTGTGAGGACGGAAGGCGGATCAGGAGCAACTGGTCCATATCCACCCTGAAAATCAGTGAAACTGTCCAGTTCCATAATGACGTCATTATAGAAAAATCGGACATTCATACCGAAGAGCTCGACGCTATCCAGATCCGTTTGAAATTCTACATCAAGGCAGTATTGACTGACGGAGCATTCATAGGTAGGGTTTGCTAAACGAACCGAAACATTCGGAATTTGCGCCATTGCCAGGTTACACAATCCCATTGCCATAATAAAGGCTATGGTGAGCACCTGGTTTGGTGTGTTAGTGTGGTTGTTCATTATGCTTAATTTCTTGTTCATGTGAGATTGTAATGGGTCAATGGGTAATCACTCAACCGATACCGGAGTTTAGTCGGTATATGCTGAATGTAATTGGGATTCTTAATAAAAATGCAATCATATAAAAACACGCTTTACGCTTCTTCATTTTAACTCAACTTACTGCTTGTTCACTTTAAAGTTCTTTAAAAACTTTTCAGGAAAACAATCATGCTAACACTCTCAATCAATTTCAACGAACAAACCTGATTTTGTTAGACCAAAATCAGGTATGCACCAATAGCAATAATTCTTGCTTCGTTAACATTTGCAAGAGAGTATCAAAACGACCCCGTCCTCTTCGGAGCAGGATAGGCCGTAAAAATAAACAAAATCCCTTTGAATACTGACTTTTCGGGCTTACATTTTCACTTCCTAAAGGCTCCTTACTACCATACGCGAGTGTGGTAAAATCGACATATGTAGAAAATTTGTTAATAAATTTTCTCTGTGCATCAGGCTGCTGTGAAATTTTTTGGCTTGGGGACGCCTTTACACTGCAGGTGAATTTTGATGAAAAAATAAATTTTAAAGGGCTTTTAGGCAAGAACCATCCTAAAAAGACAAAATCCTTCCAAATAAAGTCATTTGACCCCTTTGAAAGATTTAAAACCCTTAGGAAAAAGTAAAATCCTACCATATTCAATCCTATTATTTATCTATTCAATTTCGTATGCATTAATATGTATTATGTAATTA